>Ga0213863_10004006_pt1 | contig 10003 bp, 6 predicted proteins | sample PICome_8_FD_160128 | JGI IMG/M metagenome (GOLD analysis project Ga0213863, IMG submission 160128) | Coastal seawater microbial communities near Pivers Island, North Carolina, United States - PICO497 | ecosystem: Environmental > Aquatic > Marine > Coastal | place: USA: North Carolina | collected... | reverse complement strand
CACATGACCCGAGGACTCTCCACCAAGGCTCCAACCGCGTTGGATCATTTCCTGCATGACGTAGCGGTCACCTACCGGAGTTCGAGTGAAATCAACGCCGAGCGCCTCGAGACCCAGCTGCAAGCCTAGATTACTCATCTGGGTCCCCACTACCCCGCCGATAGCGATCCCCTGCCGCAGGCGATCGCGGGCGATAATATAAAGGACCTCGTCACCGTCGAGCACATTGCCCAGGGAATCCACCATAACTAAGCGGTCGCCATCGCCGTCGAAGGCAACGCCTAGGTCGGCGCCTTCAGCTACCACTCGGTCTGCCAAGACCTTCGGCGAGGTTGAGCCGGCCTCCTGATTAATGTTTAGCCCGTTCGGCGCTACGCCCTGGGCGATAACGGTGGCACCGAGTTCGGTGAACACGCTGGGCGCAATGTGGTAGGTGGAGCCGTGAGCGCAGTCGACCACGATCTTCATTCCATTAAGGCGCAGGCTTTGTCCCACTGTGCTTTTACAAAATTCTATATAGCGGCCCGCGGCGTCATTAACCCTCGAGGCCTTACCGATGAGCTCCGGACGTACCACGCTGACGTCTTTCTCCAGCTCCGCCTCTATAGCGTATTCGATCTCGTCCGGCAGCTTGGTGCCGTCGGCTGAGAAAAACTTGATGCCGTTATCTTCGAAGGAATTGTGTGAAGCACTAATCACGATGCCGGCACGCGCGCGCAAGGTGCGAGTGAGATAGGCGATGGCGGGAGTTGGCATTGGACCGAGAAGACCGATATCTACCCCGGCTGCTGCCACTCCTGCTTCCAGCGCGGCTTCGAACATATAGCCAGAGATGCGGGTGTCTTTGCCTATGAGGATCTTGCCGCGCGAGCCGTTGGTATCGGCAAACACGCGACCCGCGGCCCAGCCCAGTTTGAGCATAAAGTCGGGGGTGATGGGCGCTTGGCCTACCGTGCCGCGGATGCCGTCGGTGCCAAAATAGCGCTTCTTGGCTTGGGACGCTGAGGAGTTATGGGAGGTCTGAGTGTTAGATGAAGCAGACATGGATGCAGAGGTGCTCCTTGCGAAGGTTTGATCTAGGCTGCGGCGGCTGACGCCACCTTAGCTTTCCAGCGCTAATTGGCCGACAAACGCGGAGTGTACTCTAATTGCATCTATCGTGGCAGGCACATCGTGAGCGCGGATAATGCTTGCGCCTTCCCTCAGCGCAAGAGTCGCTGCTGCAACCGAGCCCGCCAAGCGCTGATCGACCTCGCGCCCTGTGGCGGCCCCAATCATGGACTTGCGCGACACGGCAACGAGCAGCGGAGCGCCCAGCTCTCGGAAACGGCTGAGTCCCTGCAGGAGCTGAAAGTTATGAGTCTGACTCTTGCCAAAGCCGAAGCCGGGATCCAGCAGTAAGCGCTCAGGGCTCACTCCCTGGGCCTGGCACTCTGTTGAGCGCTGCCGCAGGAAAGCCGCGACTTCCTCGACGACGTCGGCATAGGCACCGGCGTTAATGCCGGCCTGCATAGACTTAGGCTGACCGCGCATATGCATCAAACAAACCGCCGTGCCTTTACGATTGATGAGATCCAAGGCGCGCGCATCGGCTAGCGCACGCACATCGTTCACTAACTCAGCGCCCGCCTCTATCGCCGCGCGCATGACATCAGCGCTGCTCGTGTCGACCGAAAGGCAGACATCGAATCGACTGCTCAGCAGCTCGATTGCGGGCACGACTCGTTCAAGCTCTTCCTCGACCGAAACCGCAGCAGCGCCGGGGCGCGTCGACTCGCCACCGACATCGAGGAATGCCGCGCCCTCACTCACCATGGCTTCGGCCCGTCTCAGCAGCTTGTCGGGGTCGACCTTAAAGCCAGCGCTGAGACTGTCGCCCAAGGTGGCGCCGTCGGAAAAGGAATCGGGGGTCACATTGAGCACGCCCATGCACTGCGGCAGCGCGAGGTCGATGCGGCGCTGACCTGCGTGTAGGATCTGAGGGTGAGCCGGGTTAGCCATGGTTGCTGTCTTGATTGAGTTAGATCGGATAAAGCATCAGGAATACGCAAGCGTTGGCTTACAAGCAACCTCAAAAGAGCTCTTGGGCGATAAAAGGTCGAGCTGACTCGCGATCAGCGAAAACCAAAAAACCTTCAACTATGCGAGCAAAATAACGGTAACGGACGCAGCTTAACGCAAAACCGCCCCGAAGGGCGGCTCACTTTATTCATGCCTCGCAGAGTGAAGCTGCGAAGTGTTAAGCGGGATTAATGCTCGCCTGCAGGCCCACCGATAGGCCCCGCGGCATCATCGCGAACAGGAGGAACTTCGGCGGTTTCAACTTTCGTCCCACTGCCGCCACCGTCGTTGTCGCCCCAGTCTGCGGGTGGTCGCGCCTTTTGGCCGTTCATGATGTCGTCGATCTGATCGGCGTCGATGGTTTCATACTCCATCAGGGCTTCCATCATCAGCTCGAGCTTGTCGCGATTAGTCTCAAGAATTTCCTTCGCCTTGCTGTAGCAGGTGTCGATAATCTTGCGCACTTCTTTATCGATAGACTTTGCGGTATCGCTAGAGAAATTTTTCGACTGCGACGCAGCGGAGCGTCCGAGGAACACCTCGCCTTCGTCTTCCGAATACAGCAGCGGGCCGAGCTCGGGGGACAGACCCCACTTGGTCACCATATTGCGCGCCATCTCGGTTGCTCGCTGAATGTCGTTGGAGGCGCCAGTTGTGACCCCTTCCAAGCCGAGCGTCATTTCCTCAGCGATGCGGCCGCCGTAGAGGCTGCAGATCTGACTCAGAATTCCACGCTTGCTTAGGCTGTAGCGATCTTCCTCGGGTAAAAACATCGTGACACCCAGCGCTCGTCCGCGGGGGATGATGCTGACCTTGTAAACCGGATCGTGCTCTTCAACTAGACGGCCAACGATGGCATGGCCCGCTTCGTGGTAAGCGGTGTTACGGCGCTCTTTTTCGGACATCACCATAGACTTGCGCTCGGCGCCCATCATGATTTTGTCCTTGGCCTTTTCGAATTCTTCCATCGTCACTAGACGCTTGCCTGCGCGCGCAGAGAATAGTGCCGCTTCGTTGACGAGGTTAGCTAAGTCCGCACCCGAGAAACCTGGCGTACCGCGAGCGATAAGGCTTGCCTGTACACGGTCGTCGATGGGGACTTTGCGCATGTGCACTTTAAGAATTTGCTCACGGCCACGAATATCAGGTAGGCCGACAACAACCTGGCGATCGAAACGCCCAGGGCGCAGAAGCGCGGGGTCGAGCACGTCAGGACGGTTGGTTGCCGCGACAACGATAATGCCGTCGTTCACCTCAAAGCCGTCCATCTCAACGAGAAGCTGATTAAGCGTTTGCTCGCGCTCATCGTGACCGCCACCAAGGCCGGCGCCACGGTGACGACCGACGGCGTCGATCTCGTCGATGAAGATAATACAGGGAGCCTGCTTCTTGGCTTGGTCGAACATGTCGCGAACACGCGATGCGCCCACACCGACGAACATTTCCACGAAGTCTGAACCCGAAATTGAGAAGAAAGGCACCTTCGCCTCACCGGCAATTGCCTTCGCGAGCAGCGTCTTACCCGTGCCGGGCTGTCCTACCATGAGGATACCGCGCGGAATCTTGCCGCCTAAGCGCTGAAATTTGTCTGGCTCGCGCAGGAATTCAACGAGTTCTTGTACGTCTTCCTTGGCTTCGTCCACACCGGCAACGTCTGCGAAGGTAACCTTGATTTGGTCTTCCCCAAGCAGCTTAGCCTTGCTCTTGCCGAAGGACATAGGGCCGCCTTTGCCGCCACCGCCGCCGCCCTGCATTTGACGCATAAAGAAAAAGAAGAGACCAACAATGACTAGCACTGGCAGCAGGGACAAGAATAGCTGCGAGAGGAAGCCCGGCTTTTCTTCTTGAGTGCCGCTGATTGCCACATTAGATTCAAGAAGCTCATCCATCAGGCCCCGATCACCAATGGCTGGCATGGTCGATCTGAAGCGCGAACCGTCGCTGCGGAAGCCTGTGATCTGCAGATTTTGAATGTCAACAGCCTGCACACGGCCGTCGCGAAGCTCCTGGACGAATTGCGAGTAGATAATGTTGTCGGACTGCGGATCCCGGTTAATGCTATTGAATACCGTGAGCAGAACGCCCGCGATGATCATCCAAAGGACCAGATTCTTTGCCATGTCGTTCAAGGGTTATCCCCCTTATCAATGAATTCGAATGTCGTACAGAGAGCGAGATTAGTATCGAGTGGTACTGAAGCAACGACGCGATGGAGGAAAAGGATTGCTTCAAGCCCCAATCGGTATAGCAGAAAGTAACACATTTTAAGCGAAGCTACGCGATCTAGGCCCAAAACCACTAACCGCGAAAGCCACTCGCGAGCAAATAGATTTCACTAGATCGCGCCCGCGAGGCCTTGGGCTTGCGAACCTTTAGAGTAGCGAAGCTGCTCTTAAGCTCGTTTTCGTACTCCCGAAGCCCTTCACCATGAAAGACCTTCACGAGGAAATACGCCCCTGGGCTTAGCACAGATCTAGCGAGATCTAGAGCAAGTTCAGCAAGATACATCACGCGCGGTTGGTCTATGTCGCGCATACCACTCATATTGGGCGCCATGTCCGACATTACAAGGTCTGCCCCGCCTTCGGGGAGCATTTCTAGCAGCTGGTCTAAAACACCCTGCTCGGTGAAGTCACCCTGAAGGAACTCGACACCGGCCAGATGATCGATGGGAAGGATGTCACTAGCCACGACTCGCCCGGTATCACCCACTAAATTCGCAGCCACCTGAGACCAGCCGCCTGGAGCGGCGCCAAGATCAACCACGGTCATGCCGCTCTTGATGAGCTTGTCTTTCTCTTGGATTTCTAAAAGCTTGTAGCTGGCTCGCGAGCGCAGACCGTCCTCTTGGCTGCGGCGAACGTATTCGTCGTCGAAGTGTTCTTTGAGCCAACCCTTACTTGTTTTAGATTGCGCCATTACTATTCATTCCTAGCTTCGTAACCTAACTCTTAGCGGCCCCGGCGACTGCAAAACTTGATTGCCTAGAGGACTGCTAGGGCCATACTGCGGCCTTTGGCAGCTTACAGGCGTTTGCGTTAAGCTGCCGGCTTGCCTACAATCCGTCGCCCCGCAGCGCCGGCCTTATCGCCTCTCGCGCTGCCGCCAACAAATTCTTAGCAAGTGAACCCTCTTCTAGCGAGCTTTTATGAGTCTTAGCAATGCCGACAAAAAACAGTACCGCGCGATCGGGCATCAGCTCAAGCCGGTAATCACAATCGCAGAAAAGGGGCTCTCGGAGTCTGTACTGCTGGAGCTTGAGCGCGCCCTGAGCGACCACGAGCTGATTAAGGTGAAGATTGTCGCAGCTGACAAAACCGCAAAGGCCGAACTAGCCGATGAGATCGCGCGCGAGGCCAAGGCCGAGATCGTACAGTCTATTGGCCATATGCTGCTGCTCTTTCGTGCGGCTAAGAAGCCGAACCCTAGGCTGTCGAATCTGCTACGTAACGCGTCTTAGTTCCAGAGCGATACCTTATCTGCTGCGTCTTGGCCTGCTAGATATGCTCTACTTTCTCGATTTCGTACTCCACATCTCCGGCAGGCGCCTTCACGACGATCTCATCGCCCTCGGCCTTGCCCATCATCGCCCTTGCGATGGGCGAGCTAACTGAGATCTTGCCTCCGGCGACGTCAGCCTCGTCATCGCCAACGATTTGATACTTCACCTGCTTGTCGTTCTCGAGATTGATTAGAGTAACGGTGGTACCAAAGATCACCTTGCCGGTTGGCTCTATCTTACTCACGTCGATTATCTGACAGCCAGACAGTTTGCTTTCGATTTCCGCAATGCGACCCTCACAAAAGCTCTGCTGTTCACGCGCCGCGTGATACTCGGCGTTCTCTTTAAGATCGCCGTGCTCGCGAGCTTCGGCAATGGCTTCGATTATTCTGGGACGAGTAACGCTCTTCAACTCGTTGAGCTCGGCGCGCAGATTCTCTGCACCTTGGATAGTCATTGGAACGCTTTGCATTCTCTCCACCTCGACTCCTGACAAAAAAGCCCCGCTACTGAAGCGAGGCTCTTTGCATGGAGCTCATTATCTACTGTGTGTTGTTGCACTAATTGTTGCGCTAATTGTCGCTCTTACCGCCGTGTGCTGAGACATTCCGGCAATCAGAGGTCTGGCCAACGGTGCCGCTAATAGCGGCACCATTAACTTGGCGTTGGCTGATAGCCTACGCGCTTTTGAGCTGTTCGTGAAGGTCTTGTAGCGTATAGACCGAAAGCTCACTGCCAAAGGCAAGAGCCTCGCAAACCGCTAAGGCGCCGGCAATAGTAGTCGTGCAGAAAACCCGATGGCGCAGTGCCGTGCGGCGGATCATCGAAGAGTCAGCTATCGCCTGTTTGCCTTCTGTGGTGTTAAACACAAGCTGAATCTCGTCGTTCTTCAGCATATCCACGATATGTGGCCGACCTTCAGCAACTTTATTCACCCGCGTCACCGGCAGACCCGCGTCGGCAATTACCTTAGCAGTCCCGTGGGTGGCAACAATCTTGTATCCTAACGCGAGCGTCTGCTTTGCCACCTCGACGACCTTGTCTTTATCGGCTTCGCGTACGCTGATGAACGCGTTGCCTGCGGTCGCAAATTTTTCCCCCGCTCCCATCTGAGCCTTCGCGTAGGCTTCGGCGAATGTCTTGCCAACGCCCATGACTTCGCCTGTGCTCTTCATTTCTGGTCCGAGAATCGGGTCGACGCCTGGGAATTTGTTGAACGGGAATATCGCTTCTTTAACGGCGAAGTTCTCTGGCACAACCTCGGCTTCAAAGCCCTGTTCGGCAAGACTTGTTCCCGCCATACAGCGCGCTGCAATCTTAGCTAGGGAGTGGCCAATGCATTTAGAGACAAACGGTACAGTTCTTGAAGCACGCGGGTTGACTTCGATCACGTAGAGCTCGCCTTCTTGATAAGCCAGCTGCGTGTTCATAAGCCCAACAACACCTAGCTCCAAAGCGAGAGCCTTGACCTGAGTGCGGATACGCTCCTGCACTTCCTGCGGCAGATTGTAAGGTGGGAGCGAACAGGCAGAGTCGCCCGAATGAATACCCGCCTGTTCGATGTGCTGCATGATGCCGCCGACTACTGCCTGCTTGCCGTCGCTCACCAGATCGATATCGATTTCGATAGCCGCATTGAGGAAAAAGTCGAGCAGCACTGGGCTCTCGTTCGACACTTTTACCGCGTCGTGCATATAGCGCTTTAGCTCTTCCTGATTATAAACAATCTCCATTGCTCGGCCGCCGAGCACGTAGGAAGGACGCACAACCAGCGGGTAGCCGATCTCTTCGGCCGCAATGAAGCTCTCCTCTACGCTGCGTACAGTGCGGTTGGGTGGCTGCTTTAGATCGAGTTTTTGGATGAGCTGCTGGAAGCGCTCACGGTCCTCGGCGCGGTCGATCGCGTCAGGTGAGGTGCCGATAATCGGAATGCCTGCGGCTTCAAGGCGCTTCACCAAATTCAGCGGAGTTTGGCCACCAAACTGAACGATCACGCCCTTTGGCTTCTCCAGGAGCGCAACCTCAATCACATCCTCGAAGGTGAGCGGCTCGAAGTAAAGTCGATCGGAAATATTGTAGTCGGTGGAAACTGTTTCTGGGTTGCAGTTGACCATGATGGTTTCATAGCCGTCTTCGCGCATCGCGAGAGCGGCGTGAACACAGCAGTAGTCAAACTCAATGCCCTGCCCGATTCGATTCGGGCCACCACCTAACACCATGATTTTCTCACGCTCGCTAGGCAGTGATTCGCATTCTTCCTCGTAGGTCGAATACATATAGGCGGTGGAGGAAACGAATTCGGCGGCGCAGGTGTCGACGCGTTTGTAGACCGGACGAATGCCCAGAGCGTGCCTGTGGGTCTGCACGTCTAGCTCGTCACAGCCAAGCACCTGAGCGAGGCGCTTGTCAGCAAAACCCTTGCGCTTGAGCTGACGCATCTCAGCCGCGTCAATGTCTGCCAGTGGTTTACTAGCAAGACCCTGCTCTATATTTATGAGGTCTTCAATTTGTACCAGATACCAAGGATCGATACCCGTTAGAGATTGCACCGTCTCCATCGACCAGCCTTGGCGGAAGGCATCTGCGATATACCAGATGCGCTGCGCGCCGACCTCGGTCAGCTCTCGGGTAAGCACCTCGCGTGCGTCACTGAGTTTCGTATCGAGTATGGGATCGAAACCACACATCCCCACTTCAAGGCCGCGCAGCGCTTTCTGTAGGGACTCTTGGAAAGTGCGGCCGATCGCCATCACCTCGCCGACCGACTTCATTTGCGTCGTTAGTCGGTCGTCAGCCTCAGAGAATTTTTCGAACGTGAAACGGGGAATCTTAGTGATGACGTAGTCGATAGTCGGCTCGAAAGAAGCCGGTGTCGCGCCGCCGGTAATCTCGTTGCTTAGCTCGTCCAGAGTGAAGCCTATAGCTAGCTTGGCCGCGACTCGGGCAATTGGGAATCCGGTCGCCTTCGAGGCGAGCGCGGAGCTGCGCGAGACCCGCGGATTCATCTCGATAATAACCAGGCGTCCGTCCTTTGGGTTCATACCAAACTGTACGTTTGAGCCGCCTGTCTCCACGCCAATCTCGCGCAGAATATCTATCGCCGCGTTGCGCAGAATTTGATATTCCTTATCGGTCAGAGTCTGCGAAGGCGCAACCGTAATCGAGTCGCCCGTGTGCACGCCCATGGCGTCGAAATTTTCGATAGTACACACGATAATACAGTTGTCTTTGCGGTCGCGAACGACCTCCAGCTCATACTCTTTCCAACCTATGAGTGACTCGTCGATGAGCAACTCGTTAGTGGGTGAAAGCTCTAAGCCGCGCTGGCAAATTTCTTCGAATTCTTCTTTGTTGTAAGCGATGCCCCCGCCGCTGCCGCCCATGGTGAAGGAAGGGCGAATGATGCAGGGAAAGCCGATTTCTTCCTGCGCCTCAGCGGCTTCAGCCATATTGTGCGCCATGCGGTGGCGTGGCGTCTCCAATCCGATCTTTTGCATAGCACGATCAAAAAGTTCGCGGTCTTCGGCTTTGTCGATCGCCTCGCAGTTTGCGCCAATTAGCTCGACCGAATACTTTTCCAGAACACCGTGGCGATTTAGATCGAGCGCGCAGTTGAGCGCGGTTTGCCCACCCATGGTGGGGAGAATCGCGTCAGGACGCTCTTTCTCGATAATCTTCTCAACAATCTGCCAGTTCACCGGTTCGATGTAAGTCGCATCCGCCATCGACGGATCGGTCATAATCGTCGCTGGGTTGGAATTTACGAGGATGACCCGGAAACCTTCTTCTTTGAGCGCCTGACAGGCCTGTGTGCCCGAGTAGTCGAATTCGCAGGCTTGCCCGATCACGATGGGGCCCGCACCGAGGATGAGAATGCTGTTGATGTCTGTTCGTCTTGGCATGTGCGCTTGTGCTCTCTTATCGTCTTGTTGGTGATCGCCGCGCGAGCTTTCGCTTTCGGGCGCGGCTATGCAATCGGTGGCGCGTATCTTCGCCCGAGCGAATTCTTATTCGCGCTTTTCCATAAGCTCAGTGAAGTGATCAAAGAGCGACGCGATGTCATGCGGGCCAGGGCTCGCTTCGGGATGACCTTGGAAGCCAAAGGCTGGCACGTCCGTGCGCTCGATACCCTGCAGCGAGCCGTCGAAGAGCGACTTGTGGGTCGCTACGAGGTTAGCAGGCAGCGTTGTCGCATCCACCGCGAAACCGTGGTTCTGGCTAGTAATAAGCACTGTGCTGTCGCGCAGGTCTTGCACTGGGTGATTGCCTCCGTGGTGACCCAGACGCATCTTCACCGTTTGTGCGCCGCAGGCTAGGGCCAGGAGCTGGCAGCCGAGGCAAATACCGAAAAGGGGTATCTTGTTCTCGAGGAAGACTTTGATCGCTTCAATAGCGTAGTCACAGGGCTCGGGGTCGCCGGGGCCGTTCGAAAGGAAGATG
>Ga0213863_10004000_pt1 | contig 10006 bp, 16 predicted proteins | sample PICome_8_FD_160128 | JGI IMG/M metagenome (GOLD analysis project Ga0213863, IMG submission 160128) | Coastal seawater microbial communities near Pivers Island, North Carolina, United States - PICO497 | ecosystem: Environmental > Aquatic > Marine > Coastal | place: USA: North Carolina... | reverse complement strand
GGAGTGGAAGATATGGAGAATACTTCGAAGAAGTTAAAGAAAATCTATTTGGATAAGGTATATGCAATGCCTGAAAGTGCAGGAAAAAATATGGACTATGGAATCCGAAAAATGGTTCAAAGGAATCAAGATGAGTTTGATGAAGTTTGGATTAAACATAGAGAAGGAAAAGCGACATTCAAAGAATGGGAAACTGCTTTAGATAAATGGTTAAACTCGGAGTTAATATGAAAGTCAAACGATATGTTGTAACACCTGATAAACACTTTCCTATGGCTGATATGAAAGCTATAAGTGTAGTATGTCAGGCAATAGAGATTATAAAACCTGATGGTTATATTGATCTAGGTGATACTGGGGAATGGGAATCAGTTTCTCATTGGCAATGGAAGAAGAAAAAAAGACCACCTCTGGAATATCAACTTCCTTTTGTATGTAAGGAAATTGAAGAAGTTAATAAAGGGATGGATATAATTGATGAATCCTTAGATAAAGCAAATGTTCAGGAACGACATTTTGTTGAGGGTAATCATGAGGATTGGCTTAATAGATTTGTAGAAGAAAACCCCTACCTAGCTAAGGATTTTCTTGTACCTAATGCACTTAAATTAAAGGAGAGAGGTTATAAATATCACAGACTTGGAAAAATGCTCAAAATCGGAAAGCTCAACTTTTATCATGGACATCATTTCGCTGGTGTTCATCATACTCGTAATCATCTCATACGTCTCGGTGGGAATGTTATGTATGGACATCATCACGACATACAACAATCTAGCGTCACTCATATAGATGGTGTAAAGTCAGCTTGGTCTATAGGATGTTTAAAAGATATGACTCCTGATAAAAATGAATGGTTAGGAAATAGGCAACATAACTGGCAACACGCCTTTGCTATTGTCGATTTCTACCATACTGGATATTTTACTGTGCATCTAGTTCAGATTGTTAATGGTAGAACATCACTATGGGGGCAAGTAATTAAAGGTTAATACTTGACATTTATAATAATTATAACTAATTTAAGGATAAGAAATGGGAGACAAAATGTTTACACAGGGAAGATTTAAAGTAGAGTTTCCAGAGTCAATGACTCAGGCAGACATACTTAAAATACAAGAGCAGTTGATTCGTTTATTGGAGCGTAATCAATGTAAGGTGATTAGAAAAGATGACTAAAGAAGTTTACTATGGTACAATAGCTTGGGATGGCTATGATGAATATACTGAAGGTGAGTATACTATTCATAGGTATAGCTTAAATGATTTACTTGATGATCTTTTATATTACATGGATAGGTTTAAAAATAGATCGCCTTATATAGAATCTGCATCAAAAGATGTAGATAATATTGAAGTGGATATTACAGCTATAGCACAAGAATTTATTAAACAAACAACAGAGGAAATAAATGGAAAGTAATACAATCAAACTTTCTCCTGATGGAGAAAATATAATTGAACTTTTATACGATCAACCAAAAACTGGTACAAATAATTATGGAGAATGGTTTTTGTATGGAGTCAAAAAAGATCAAGAAGAGGTTAGTTTCTTTGCTACTTCAAGTTTGCATAAGAAATTATCAGGATTCGGTAAGGGTTCTAAATTAAGTGTAACAAAGGAAGAGTATGCTCCTAATAAGTTCGCATGGACAGTAAACTCACTTAAAACAGTTCAACCATCTGCTCCTGCTCCTCAAAATAGTTCTAATGAACATATAGATAACAGAACACACGATATTCATAAGCAAGTATGTTTGAAGTTGGCTATTGAGATGTTAGGTAAGGTAGATGGAATTATTACAGATGCTCAATTGGTTATTGTAGATGCAAACATGAATCATCTACTAAACATCCTAGAGAAAACAAGTAGTCAAAAAGTTAATGCTGAAGAGATTGTGGTTGATAGTAATACTAAGGATGATTTTCCCTTCTAAATGAAAAAAACCTTATCTAAAAAACTCGACAATGCTTGGTCTAAGAAAGTTCGTGAATATGGAATGTGTGAAGTCTGTCATAAGACTAATCGGTTAAATGCACATCATTTTTATTCACGATCTATTAGAGCAGTTCGTTGGGATGTAGATAATGGTTTTTGTCTCTGTGTTGGATGCCATGTGTTCTCCTCCTCTTTCTCTGCCCATAAAACCCCTGCTGAATTTGTAGAATGGGCAATTGAAAAACGTGGCATCCAATGGTATGAGGATTTAAAAGAGCGTAAAAACTGTATGACTAAATTTTCTGATTTTGATGTCGATGGTTTGCTTGAAAAAATAAATAAAAAAAAGATTTGACTTTATCAATTATTTATAGTAATATCTGTATAGATAAAGGAAACACTAACAATGAAAACAAATATAGAAAGACTAAAAGATTTAAGAAACAAAATATCAAACATATGGCAGTATACAGAAATGGAGCTAGATGATTTGTCTAGGTCAGGACTTAAAAAACAATTGTATGCCGTTAGTAGAGAGGTAAATGATTTAGTGGTAGAAATATCTACAGAAATAGAAACCTCAAAAAATTATACTTGTTCAAGCTGTGAATCAGATCAGGTTTCAATGTGTGAGCCTTGCTTGAATGAGATGGAACAAAAGATATAATGCCTTGTATTAAGTATCATTCTTGTCCAACTATCGCATTAAGCGTAGGAAAGATTAATACTAAAAGGTCAATGACCTTAAAAAGAATGATGAATGAAACTATCTCGGTTGGCACTAAGAAGTTTTACAAGGCATTTAATTTAGTGGTTAGTGTCAGACAAGGGAGAGGTTTATTCATTGTCCTCTCCCTTTTTTTAAAAGTTTAATTAAATAGGAGTTAATATGACAAGTTACTATGTATGGGAAGCACTACAGACTCAGGCGTTTGATGTATTGTTAAATACATTTTTCTGGGTATTATTATGGACTTTAATGACTATTAGGCTTAATAAAATAGAGGAGAAGTTATCTTGAGAAAATACTTATTAAGAAATGTATCATCTGGAATTGTTAATTTACCACCTGAAATATGGAAAGAGGCAGGGTGGTCTATTAATGATGAGGTAGAACTTGTTGTAGCTGATTGTGAAGATCATAATGGAGTTTCTTTTAAAAGTATCAGCATAGACAGAGTAAAAGACATAGAAAACCTAGATTTTTCATTAGAAGAGGAAGAAAAATGATTATGTTTGATATTGCAGAATGGATTGCCAATGTTCTTATATTAGGACTTGGTGTTTTCTTTTGGGTTATATCAATAGCTTTGCTTTTCTTTGTATTAAATGAGGCAGTTAGTAAAGTCATGGAGTACAGATATGACAGTTAAAGACTTTATTAAATGGGCAGGAGATATGCAGTTTCAAGAAAATAAGATCATGCTTGAAAAAGGTAAGGAATATACTGTATCCAATAATGATAAGTTCAAGAACTTTAAAAGTATTGGAGAAAGAATTGATCTTAAACCTGAAACTGTTGCCTTAGTTTATTTATTAAAACATATGGATTCTATTCGTAATTATGTATTACATGGCAGAGAATCAAGCGATGAAGATATTATAGGTAGAATCCATGATGCTAGAAATTACTTATTGTTATTAGGTGGTATAATTGAAGAAAGCAGGAAAAAGAAAGTATGATTCTATCCAATGGGTTATTGATGCTATTGGAAACGATATAATAGAAAAAGATTATAAAGAGAATCATAAGACAGATTCAGTTAGGGCAGATGAAGATTTATGGTGGTGTCCTGAATGTAAAAAGAAATGGAACTGGTATGAAGGTGAAGTCTGGAGTTCTCCAGATGTGAAACTATGGGATGCTAAAATATGTCCAAATTGCGATTCCCCTGTATAATTAAAGATGGTAAAATGACTCTTGTAAACAGGCAAGAGTTTGATAATGCCATTGATAAATTAAGTGGCAACTATTATATAGAACTGAAAGAAACAGGGGTTCGTTCCTCTCAACAAAACAATTATTACTGGAAGATTGTTAATATACTTGCCGATGATCTAGGTTATACTGAAAAAGAAATGCACTCAACACTTAAAAATCACTTCAATATAGAGAGTACAAAAACACTAAGTACGAAAGAATTTTCTAAGTTAATAGAGCAGATTATAAGATGGTCTGCTATTGACTTAGGTATTGTTATACCTGATCCTAAAACTCTTCGATAAAAGATAGGTTGGTACTCCATACCCTATTAGCCACCTGAGTAAAAGAAGGCTCATTATTCAACCTACACCATAGAAAACTATCATTAGCAGTTGCAGTATCTTTATCATATTGCAGAAGCAGTGGAAACATACCTGAGTGAGTTTTACTAATTAAGTTAGGGATTAATTGACTATTAATTTGAACCTCTCCTCTTCCAAAAAGTTCAGCAGGGTATACATCTGTATCATCTAAATAGCTGAAACCCATATCCATTGTTTTTCTTCCTGATTTAGTATGTTTTCCTACCGATGTGCTTCCTGCTATTCCAAAAGGTTCTAAAAACCAGTCTGCTCCTTTGGTAAAAGTAGAATGAGTATAGGTTTGTCCACCTACAGAATTTTGTTTTTTTACTCCATCAAAAATAAATTTTGTTTTTATATCTAAGTCTGGAGAATTAGGTAACGTATGTATTTCACCTATAAGTATAGCACCTATTTTAACATCAGAGACAAAATTTGCATTATTATTACCAGAAGGATCAATCGTTAATTTAAGATATTGATTATCACTTGTAGCACTAAAAGAAGCCAAGCTCCATCCATTGTTACTAAATCTAGTATATCCTGTAAAATATATATCTACTCCTCCAGAATGAGTAGATGCAGTAGAATCATTAAACCCTCTAATTACAGTTAGGGCATCTGTGCTAATTGATTTTACATACATAATCTCACTATTAATTTTTATAATATCTCCTGATGAAAATCTACTTCCATGACCAGTTGTTACATTAACTGTTGTGCCAGTTGTTGTAGAGATACTTGTTTGTGTGTTGCTACCTGTATCTACATCACTTTGGCTGGTGGTGTTTACAATACTTGTCAAGCTAACTTGTTGTGGATTATTAAAACCTGAGTCATCATCTGCCTGTAATGATATTTTAGCAGATACTTGATTAAAATTATGACCTAATATAGCAATAAAGTTAGAATCTTGGGTAGCATCTGTTCCTATAGTAGTATTTACATTTAATTGAAATCCTGTTGAAGCACCACCACAATCAATAGTTTGTAAGTTACTTGGTTTCATATCAAAAAATTCATGTATTGATGATCCTGAAAGCATACTTGCACCTGAAGATGTAATATCTGATGTAGCCATTTTACCATTAGACAATAGCCAATTTATATTATCCATGTATAGTCTAGGTGTTGCTGTTCTTTGATAGCTCATATTATTTCCTTAATTTTTTAAGTTTTAACTTATTGTTCCTATTTCTCTTGCTTTAAATTTTAAAGCTCCTAATTTTCTTTGAATAGATGTTATCATAAATGCTACATTAGTAAATGATTTAGCAAATATTTTTTCAGGATACATATCAGAAAAATCAACAATATCTCCAATGTCTAAATTAAAAAATTTATAATTAATTAAATCTGCACTTATTTCTATTTTAGGTTCACCATGTATATTGTGATAATATGCAAAGAAATCATCATTATTATTTGCATTTTCTACAGGCACTCCACTTGTATAAGCATCTATCGTAGGTGCTACATAAGCATCTAAGCTAATATCTGATATATTTTCTTTAGCAGTTATTCCATAATTTGTTCTTGTAGTTGTAGAAGATGCTCTAACTCCTGTTTTATACCTTCTTCCTGTAGGATATTTTTGATAATTAATGTCCGATCTTGTTTGTAAGTCTTTATAATTTGTTAAATTAACTACAGGATTAGATATATCTGCTTTAGTAATTGTGTAATCTGAACTACTATAGCTGTTTTTAATATGTATATATTGAGGTTCTGCTATGTTGCCTCGTTTAAACCTAAATATAAATCCACCTTCATATTGCAATTGAGTTAATATACTTTGCAAAGATTTAACATCTAACAACCAATACCTTATTAACCAAGCTGATTTACTGCTCGCTAGGTCTGTCCATCCATCAATAGTGCTTGTATCAGCCGTTATATCAGCAAATCTATAAAGCATATCTCGATGAGCTTCATGTATTTTTGTAATAGCTAATCCTGTAGATCCACCATCTACAAGCTCCCATCCTGTTGCTGGTAAACCATCACCACCACAATAAGCAAATTCTATATCTTTTTCTTCGCTTTGAACTTTAACTTTTGAAGATACTTCTGTAATTCTTATTATTGTATTTGTTACACCATTATTTGGTTGTGAAGCATTTACAGCAGTATATCCTATAGCTATTTTTATTGTTTCTGGAAAATTTATATCTAATTCCTCTCCATCATCACCAACTGAAGCATAAGTTTTTGTATAAGTAGTAGCTACAAAACCAGCAGTACTAGCATTTTTTTCTTCTACTAATTCAAAAGCATCTCCTATGCCAGTCCAATCTATATAAATCCTAGAACTGTATTCACTTGTAGTAAGATTTTGAACTAAGTGACTGGAACTAAATTTAACTGTTAAAACTAAATCTTTTAAAATACCTTGTGGTTTTGGAAAAATGTAATCTATATCTGTATTAGCTTTAATTATTGTTATACCTTCAGTACCAGAAGATAAAGATTGTGAAAACTGAGCGTAGTTACCTGTATTATTATCTAAAACATCATCTTCATTAGTCCATACATTATGATGGTCTGTTGTTTCGGTTGGTCTATATTTAAACCCCCTAGTAAAAAACTTATCTGTGGTATTAAAATGATGAGGAGCAAAACTTAAATCCGTAGCAGATGAAGTTGTCGTAAAGGGAATAAAAGTATCTAAGTTTTTATCATAAAAAGCTAATTCTGCATTGCTTCCTATTTGATGTGTGCTTGTACTAAACTGTTCTACACCACCTCTTGATCTGTGATATGGTGCAGGAAAATAATCAGTACTTGTTAAATCTTGTGTAAATTGTGGAGAAGAATAAGTAGTGTTTGTATTTTTAGTGTAGTTTCCATATTGTATTGGAACATAGTTATTCCTAGATGTTTTATTTGTAGGTAAATCAATATTATTAAACGGATTAAATGTAAGCATTTCAATAGATATTTTATCAAAATCTCTTGATATGTTAGATACTTTAAAGTATCCTATTACATTTGGAGTTTCACTATTAATCATAGATTTTACAGTAACAGTTTGATTTAAAAAATATATTGAACCACCAAAAAGTATTTCACTTATTAAACCATCATTATATTGAAAATCTGCAATGGATATAGACACATTTGATGTTTTTGCTGTAGAGCTACTTAAATTTATAGATTCTCTTATACTGGGTTTGTTTAATATAACACCATAGTAAAAGTTGTCAGAAACTGTGCAATCTGCAAATGAAAGTCTGAGGGTATTACTACCTGTTCCTTCTATTTCAAATAGCCAGTTTTCTACTATGCTTGCTACTTTTATTTCATTGCCATAAGCCATTATGCTAAGTCCATTTTTTGTGCTTTATGTATTGCTGGAATAATTGTATCTATTATTGTTTCATCTACTAATGGAGCAGATATGTTAAGAGTTATCCCTCCAGCACCACCTTGATTCATTTGATTTAGTGTTTCTGTACCTATGGATTCTACAGCACTTCTTGACATTACAAATTCACCTCTTTCTGCTTCAATCATTGTTCCACCTTGTGAATGCCTGCGACCACCTACTAAACCACCTTGTTCATATTTAGGTGGAGGTGTAGCTAGAGCAATTCCCTGCTGTATAGTTCCTAATGCTCCAATAGCAAGAGATAGTGGTACATTAGGTAGTGCTTCTGTCATGGCTGATGCTGTATCTAATACAATTTGAGCTACTGTAGACATTTTTTTCATCATAAAGAGTCGTTTTTCTTCTTTTGCAAACTCTTTTTTTACATTTTTTTCCATTGTTTTTCGTTCTTCAGCAGTAGCCTGTTCATAAGCAAGAGAATCTTGTAGTGCTTGTATTTCATTATCTCTTCGCCTTTCTACATTTTTTTGATATTCAGACGTAAGTCTTTCAAAGCCTTGTTTAGCTTTATCAGCTATTTCCATTTCATTAACCATTCTTTGCATTGCTTCTTCATCGTAAATAGCTTTTCTTTTTTCAGCAAATTCTTTTTCAGCATCTAATTGGATTTGCAAGCTATCTACAGGAGATTCTTTATCTTTTTTTGCTTCTTCTTGTGCAATTAATGATTGCCTAAGCTCTGTTAATCGTTTAACTTCTTCTTGGAGACCTTTAATTTGTACTTTTTCAGTAAAAACAGCATCTCCAAAAATACCAAAATCTAATTTATTTTTTTGTTCAGCTACAGTATTTTGCAAATCTATAATATCTTGATTTAAATGTGTAATTTCTAAATCTATTTCTTGTATAGTTTTTGTTTCTTCTCCCAAGCCAAAAAATTTATTTACTGCATTTATTCCCTTAGCAGTTGCATTGGCAAGAGTTATAAATTCTTTTGATAAATCTACAATCAATGGAGTTATAGCTGTTCCAATAGATTCCGATAAATCAGAAAGTGTTTTTCTCAACTCTTGAAATACTCTTTGATTAGTTCGTATTTCTGGTGGAAGATTTTTAACTTTTGTCCTTGCAGATTCCATAGTAGCATTAAAAAATGCTTGTTTCTTTTGAGCATCTGTTAATTCACTAGCTACAAGTTTATTTGCCTTAGCATAAGATTTATATGCTTCATCTGATTTTACAATAATACCAATGTTATCTAACATCAATCTTGATTGTCTGCCAATACCAGTAATTAATGACTCTACAGAGCTAGCAGTATCTCTTCCTAATGCATCTCCTAACCTTTGAGCAATGTCAAACATTTCAGCCATTTCATCTGAATTTTTAGTAACTCCTAGAATCATAGCATTATTTGCTTGAGTAAACATATCAGTTTTAGTCATTGTATTGTCTGTAGCTTTTTCTAATTTTTCAATGGAAACTGATGCTTGATTTGCTCCTCCACTTAATGTAGTAAAAGCTCTTGATAGTGATTCAACTTTAGTGCTAGATTCTACAATTCTACCTAATGGTCTAATAATTACTCCCATTGCAAAACCAGCAAGTAAAAGTTTTGATCTTAATACAGCAAATGTTCCACCTAAAATTCTAGTAGAGACCTCTAAGTCATTTTGTGATCTAGTAAATTTAGATACTTGATTTCTTACTTTTTGTAAAGATACAGCATGACCTTGATGAGCTTTTTTTAATAACTCAGAAGAAATACCAACTTTTTTATAATTTAAATCTAACGCTCTTAATTTAGTTGATAATTGCCTTAGTGCTTGAATATTTTTTTTCTGATTATCTCGATTTCTACCACCTTGTTTTTCTAAACTAGCTTGTGCTTTAATTAAACTTTTAGTAGCTTCATCAAGTTTTTCTATAGCTTTTATTAATACACCATCACCAACTGGTTCAAATTTTATTTGTATCGTTTCTTTAGCCATTTTTCATTGCCTTTGCTTTTTGTCTCTCTATTAAATTATTTAGTAAAAAACTCTTTTCAACCCATTTCTTAGGCTGTTCTCCATAAGAACCTTTATATGCAGGTACATTAAAGTTCCTTACATACATAAATCTTGATATATCTTTTTGTGCTTTTTGATCCATAATTACATTACTACAAGCAAAAAAGGGTAACTGTGCCATTACCGAACTTGCGATATTGAAACTATTACCCTTTTTATTTTCTTCTTTTGTTTCTGCTATTATTAAGTCAATAACCTCCCAAACATCATCTTTTGATGTAAAGGTTCGTGTTTCATATTTTCCCTCGATTAAGACAGGAATTTGAGCCTTATAGGGGTATGTGTGATACATACATCCCTCACATTGTTTCTCAATTAGGAAGTTACTTTCTAATGTAAGGGATTCTACTCCCCCAAGCGTTGAAACTCTTGAACTGC
>Ga0213863_10003996_pt1 | contig 10009 bp, 11 predicted proteins | sample PICome_8_FD_160128 | JGI IMG/M metagenome (GOLD analysis project Ga0213863, IMG submission 160128) | Coastal seawater microbial communities near Pivers Island, North Carolina, United States - PICO497 | ecosystem: Environmental > Aquatic > Marine > Coastal | place: USA: North Carolina... | reverse complement strand
TCCGCAAGGGAAGTGATGACGCTAGACGCTCGCTGGTGCGCATGAAAATTGTTGATGGCACGATTCCTCACGAGGTTCAGGCTGAACACGGTGGTGGGGTTGTATTACTCAAGCCAGCATGTCCCGGAACCGGTATTATTGCTGGTGGTGGAGTCCGTGCTGTTTGTGAGGCTGTAGGTATTACCGATGTTCTCGGCAAATCCCTTGGATCCAACAATCACTCCAATGTAGTCAAGGCAACCATGAAGGCGCTCTCCGAGCTGCGCACACGTGAGGAGATCCTCGCCAGCCGTGGCAAAAAAGTCAAAGAGTCGCTCTAATGAGCCGCTGCTTTATTACTAATTTAAATCCAAACATACGAAGATATGAATCTACACAATCTTAAACCGCGCCCTGGAGCCAAGCACCGGGTCAAGCGTCTCGGCTGTGGCGAAAGCTCCGGCCTTGGCAAGACCTCAGGTCGTGGCCACAAGGGTCAGAAGTCTCGCTCAGGAGGTGGTGTTCGCCCTGGTTTTGAGGGTGGCCAGATGCCTCTGCATCGTCGCCTGCCCAAGCGGGGTTTTAATAACACTCGTTTCCAAGACAAAATTGCTGTCGTCAATGTAGCTTCTCTTAACGAGCGCTTTGAGGATGGTGACACAGTCAACATGGAGAGCCTGAAGCAAGCACGTCTTGTCAAAGGGAGCTATGATGGCGTCAAAGTTCTGGGTAATGGAGATCTTGCTAAAAAACTCACTGTAGCCGGCTGTAAAGTCAGCGCTGCAGCTAAGGAAAAAATTGAGAAAGCAGGAGGTAGTGTTACGGAAGCAGACGAGTCTGCAAAGTAAGTCCGGCGCTTCAACCCATGAAATCGTTCATTCATGGAGAGGAGGTGCTCAAGCACTTCCTCTTTGTGTATTAAAATCACAGGATGAAATCCATCTAGCCTCCCCCACAGGATTTCTTAATTCATAACAAACAACAGATAATAGCACTCTAATGATCTCAGCATTTGCGAGCACATGGAAAGTCCCAGAACTTCGGGAGCGTATTCTTTTTACCTTGGCTATCGTGGTTATCGTCCGTTTGGGCGTCCACGTCACTCTTCCCGGAGTTGATGCCAGTGTGATAGCCGAGTATTTGGCTGATAAGCAAAAAAGCGGAGGCGACAGTGGGCCAGGTGCTGCTGTTGGCGCAATGCTTGGTTTTTTCTCTGGTGGAGGTCTGCAAAAAATGGGTGTGTTTGCCTTGGGTATCATGCCTTACATTTCTGCATCCATCATGATGCAGCTGATGACGGCTGTTGTGCCCAAACTCTCGAAACTCGCGCGTGAGGATGGTGGACGCCAAAAAATCAATCAATACACGCGCGTCATCACCATCATCATTGCCCTTGTGCAGGGCTATCTCCTGGCCATAAGTCTGAAAAATCCGGGCAATATCCCCGGGCTTCAGGGAATCTCAAAATTCGGTGAGGTCGTTCCGGACCATGGTTTTGTGTTCATAGCTATGACCGTGCTGACTATTGTTACCGGCACATTACTACTGATGTGGTTGGGTGATCAGATCACCGAGCGTGGTCTGGGTAATGGTATATCTCTGATTATTACCGTAAACATCATTTCCGCTCTTCCAGGTGCTTTGGTCATTACTTGGCAGACACTCGTCTCCGGAGCAGATGCAGGTGTTGGTGCGGCAGCCTTCCTGGTATTCTTGGTAGCATTCCTGATTTTTGTCATCGCGGCAACGATTGCGATTACCCAAGCTCAACGTCGCATCGCTGTCCAGTATGCGAAGCGTGTGATGGGGCGCAAGCAGCTCGGAGGGCAGACCCAGTATCTGCCTCTCAAGGTCAACTATGCGGGTGTGATGCCTATCATCTTTGCCACCGCTATCCTCTCTTTGCCGGCCTTTGTCCTGTCATCGGCTTTCCCCACGGCGCAATGGTCTCAGGCGATCCAAAATGCACTCGCCGGCGGTGGGCTTACCTACTACCTTGTGGCCGGGGTCATGATTTTCTTTTTCTCCTATTTTTGGGTGGCAACCATGTTCCAGCCGAGTGAGATCTCAGAAAATCTGAAGCGTAGTGGTGGATATATCCCAGGAGTTCGCCCCGGCAAACCCACCGCTGAATTCTTGGATTATACCATGACTCGCCTCACTTTTGCTGGTGCAATCTTCCTTACGATCATCTTTATTCTTCCATGGATTGTTTCCCAGATGCCGCGCGGTATCATAGGCAAGGAGCTGCCGTTTTTAGTTACCTCTTTCTTTGGTGGAACCAGTCTGTTGATTCTGGTTGGTGTGCTGCTTGACATAATGCGTCAGGTTGAAACTCATTTGCTGCAGCGTCACTATGACGGGTTCCTGCGCAAAGGTAAAATCAAGGGACGTTATGATCGTCTGCAAAATACCGGTGAGCGTGCCTCGGGAGGCACCATCATTTATCTGTGGGTATTCATTGCGGTTCTCATTGTGGCTGCAGTTTCCTATTGGATTTATCAAGGCGGCTAATCCGATCACTTTGTATTATATTTCAAAGCCCGGTGTAGCCCCACGCTTCCCGGGCTTTTTTATGGCAAGCATCACAGAATTTCGCTGTCTTCGACACCTATTATTATTCATCATCACGTGAGCTCTTCAAAACAAGATAGGTTATTCGACGAGATACTGGCAGCTCGTGAGAGGGTTTACGCCCTAGGCAAGGCAACACCTCTTGAGCCATTACAATTGCCGCAGCATGATTGCGAGGTATGGGTGAAACGTGAGGATTTAGGTCCCATCAAGGCATACAAATGGCGCGGAGCCTATAACGCCATGGCTGCGTTGACTGAGGAGGATCGTAACCATGGTATTGTCACCGCTTCTGCGGGTAATCATGCCCAGGGTGTGGCACTTGCTGCAAAAGCCATGAATTGTCATGCCACCATCTTCATGCCACGTGCCACTCCCGAGGTGAAACGTAATGAAGTGAAGCGCATTGGAGCGGACATGGTTGAAATCAGGCTCGTTGGAGACACTTATGACGAAGCCGGAGATGCTGCCAGGGAATTTTGTGAGCAGTGTGGAGGAGTATATATTCATCCCTATGACGATCTCATGGTGATGGGAGGGCAGGGAACTCTGGCCGACGAGGTGGTTATGAGCGGGCATGGTCCCTTTGATCGGGTGTATGTTGCCATTGGAGGAGGGGGGCTTGCCGCAGCTATGAGTTGCTGGCTCAAGAAATATTGGCCTAAGGTTAAAATTTACGGGGTAGAGGGAGTTGATCAGGCATCCATGGCGGCTGCGATAGAAGCAGGGCATCCTGTTAATTTGGATTATGTAGACGTTTTTTGTGATGGCACGGCGGTCAGAAAAGCAGGAGAGCAGACTTATACCTACTGCTCTGAACTACTTGATGGGATAATCACGGTTACCAATGATGAAGTATGTCACTCCATTCGCACATTATGGGAGAGCTCGCGTGTGATTCCCGAACCAAGTGGAGCGATGGCTCTGGCTGGCTTTCAGAAGCAGTATGATGAGGACAAGATACAACTTGATGAAAAAATACTCTGTATTGTCAGTGGTGCTAATATGGATTTTGCCCAGTTGGGAGCCATTGCTCATCGCGCGGGAATAGGTCCGCAACACCGAAGATTTCTTCGTATTCCCATTCCAGAGGGCAGAGGGTCACTGGTTGATTTCCTGAGTCAAATACCCAGTGAGATCAGTATTGTCGATTTGCAATACGGCAGGATTGATTCAGTGGTGCAGTATCCTGTACTCGGTCTGATCGGATCGGAGATCGAATATCGGGGTCTTGATGAAGTCCTCCATCAGAGAGATGTCTCGGCAAGTGACGTGTCAACCGACGAGGACGTAGATTACCGTATTATTAACTATGCAGCAGAGCTCTTTTCATACCCTTTGTTCGTCAACATTGAGTTTGCCGAGCGAGCTGGTGCTTTGCTTCAATTCATGTCGGAGGTCAAAGATATCGCTAGCCTTTGTTATTTTAATTATGCCTATTCAGGAGAGCGGGTAGGTCGTGCCCTCGTGGGTATGGAATTTGATACAGCAGCGGATCAGCAGCAGTGTTTGGAACGCATTATGGCCATGCCTGGTGGTAAAACAGGTTCCATACGTGCGGCACGTGAGGTGAGTGACGAGACCTTTTTGCGTCTGACTGGCAAAAAGCGCAGCACGCACAAAGCCTGAATGCTTATTCCCTGAATTTAGGGCTTGCTTGCTTTCCTTTGAGACGTTAATCCCCCTGCACAGCAATCACTTCCCATGGGTAAGCAACATAACAAAATCATCAAGCGTAGCCGTCGCAAGCAGTATTTGAAGCGCAAGAAGGAGCAGGTCAGAGCGGAAATCGCTCAGAAGAAGTCAGCTCCAGCGAAGAAGACTGTTAAAAAAGCAGCCAAGAAGGTAGCTAAGAAGGCAGCAGTGAAAAAAGTGGCTAAAAAAGCAGCCAAGAAAACCACTGCTAAGAAGGCGGCCAAAAAGACTGCTAAAAAGGCAGCCAAAAAAGCTGCGCCAAAGAAGGATGCTGAGTAGTCTCTGCTACATATCCCTCTGACAACAAGCTAACCACTTTACAAACTGACTGCATGGCGCAGTCAGTTTTTTTGTGCTCGGAGGCAGCCATGTTCCAGTCGTAGCAGAGAATTGCGGAACAAGCACTGGCTATCAAAATGTTCTATCTCTTAGTGCTGCTCCAGCCAACGACTTCATCTTTGATGAACTCCACCGAGGCGCCGTGACGTGGCACGTAATGAACAACAGGCTGGTAACCTAGGCCATAATAGCGACTGTGGCACCCATAGCGTCCATAGCCACGGTAGTAAGGATACACGTCATGGCTGTAAACCGGCACCATGATGTTGTAGTGCCATCTTTCAAAACTTTTGCCGTGTTGGACACCGGATGTTTTGCGGTCGGGATTGCCCATGGCCAGAAAGACCGCCGGCTTGCTCATACCCCGGGAAATCTTGCCCGCCCGGACCAGATTTTGCTCATCGGTGGTCAGCTTATTAAAAAGCTCCGGGTTGCTCTGGATGCGCTTCTCAGGTGTGCTGCCGCAGCCTGCAAGTAACAGAGACAGAGGAAGGAGGAGGTAGATTAATACTCTCATAATGGGAGACACTAGAGGAAAAATTTGCCGTTTGCAAATGACCATTGTCTCCAAAAAATAAAAAAGTTGAAGAAACATGCTTGCCAAATCAATGCAAGAGCGAGCAAAGTCATGTCGTGCCGTATTGGCTCAATTGCGATACTATTATATTCCATGTCTGAAGAAATCATTCCAGCCGACGAACTAGACGACGCCCTGAAGCGCTGCCCGGAGTGGGAAGCTGAGGGAGACTCAATTACCCGTACCATTGAATTTGAAGAATACATGGAGGGGATTGATTTTGTAAATGATCTCGCAGAGATTGTTAATGAAGCTCAACACTACCCAGAGATCGATATCCGTGATCTCACTGTGACGATCCGTCTCAAAACGGAAGACATTGGCGGTGTGACCGAGATTGATGTCGAGCTCGCTTCTCGCATTGATAATCTCGTCGATTGATCTGGATGGGCTGATAGCTCGCGGGAGTCAACTGGCTCACTGAGCGTTGTTCATTTTACCAGTAGCATCCATTACGGATCTACTGGTTTTTTCGCTTTGTGCCGAGTAATCAGCGGGGGAGTAAGATTTGATCGTTTTGCATGCCTGTGATTTTTCTCAGGCCAGAGACAAAGCGCCACATGATTACCATCAAGATGATGAGCATAGGCAATCCTATGACGGCAAAGCCCCATCCGGTAAGTTTGGCAACACCATCATTAAAGTCTTCTTGCGAAGCGGTATTTTCCTCAAGAAAATAGATGGCAAGGAAGTAGTTCATCACCATGCTCAGAAAAAAAGAACCTGCGAGGAGCAATGTGCCAGAAAATATCAATTTCTTGTAATCAGATTCAGCTGATTTTTCGGCGATCCGTTTTTCGATGGACCTGATATCAAAAAATTCAGGGTTGTAGAGGAATACACGGATAAGCGGGGTCTTGGTCCAGTGGGAAACCAGAATGGTCAGACCGAAAACAAAGGGGATGGCAGCTTCTTTGAGGGCAAACCACTGAGGTGCGGCAGCATCAACCGTGCCATTGTCTTTATATGCCATGATGGCAATGCCACCAGTAAGGAGAATACTAACAATCCCCAGTATGGAGAAAAAGTTGGGTTTTCTCGTTTTGATCAGATGGTGGACTCCGTAAATGAAGGGTAGAGAGACCGCTACCAGCATCCCGGCTACAGGGCCTATGTGCCAAATTTTATCGCCATTTTTCCCCAGAAAACTCAGGGCAACAATAGGAATGAGCACATTCCACATGATGTTTGAGAGCGGGTGATCTTGCTGTTGTTTGTTGGTCATGGGACTTGCAGCTTCATGCAAGTATGCATGGCTAAGGGTGAGATGAAACAGCTCTCGCTCCTGCGACTCCAGGAACTACCGTTGCGCTTCATTGCATTTCAATCAAACTTTTCCGTAGATGGAATTGCCCGAGGAGAGCAGGTCATCACAGCATTCTTTAAGCCGCTCGCAGAGGCTTTGCTCGGCCTTTTTCAGGTAGCCGCGTGGATCGTAGGTTTTCTTGTTGCCGACCTCGCCATCGATTTTGAGCACGCCCTCGATATTTTCGCAGATATGGGTGACGATGGGGCGGGTAAAGGCATACTGGGTATCGGTATCAATGTTCATTTTGATGACACCATACTCAAGGGTTTCCCGAATGTCTGAGAGTTCTGATCCCGAGCCACCGTGGAAGACGAGATCCATTTCAGCCTCTTTGCCGTATTTTTCCATAACAGCATTCTGGCCGTCACGCAGGATGGTCGGCTTGAGTTTTACTGCTCCCGGTTTATAGGCACCATGGACATTCCCAAAGGTCGCAGCAAACATGAACCGGCCGATGCCATTGAGGGTTTCGTAAACTTGGACCATGTCCTCGGTGGTCGTGTAGAGCTTCTCAGCAGGCAGGCCTGAGGTGTCATGGCCATCCTCCTCTCCACCCACACATCCGGCTTCAATTTCGAGGATAATGTTGAGTTCAGCACATTCTGCCAGCAGACCTTTGGAGATCTCAAGGTTCTCATTGAGTTCAACAACTGAGCCGTCAAACATGTGGGAGTTGAACAAGGGGCCTTTGCCTTCTGCAATGCGCTTGCGGGAGGCGTCGAGAAGAGGCCTCAGAAAGCCATCTACTTTCTCAGGATGGCAGTGATCGGTATGAAGGGCGATGAGAACGTCGTATTTTTCAGCGAGCAGGTGAGTGGCCTCGGCTAGCACCATGGCTCCGAATGCGTCGTCTGCTACGGCTGTTCCGGATGCAAAGCCACCGCCACCTGTAGAAACTTGGATGATGCCGTCCGATCCGGCCTCTGAAAATGCCTTCAGTGCGCCATTGATCGTGGTGATCGAGGTGACATTGATGGCGGGATAAGCATAGCCACCATCTTGGGCGGCATCGAGCATGGCGGCGTATTGTTCAGGAGTAGCAACTGGCATGACGATGACTTATCATAGAGTCTATTGGCATGCAAGCGAAGCCCGTGGCTGCGGGCTTATAAATCATCCATCACGTCGACACAGAAGCGAGTCCATGTTTCGAGCCGGTCATAAAGGGGGCCTTTTAAATCCTCAAGTGTGCAGAGGGCAAGGTTGGCGATTGCGTCCTCATTGGCATGGACGTCATCAGTTTCCAAATCGATCATGTGAACAACGCCAAGATGTACTTTGCCCACTTCATTGGAATCATCATTGAGTAGGGCGACAATATTGTTGGTATGTCCGCCGTTGATATTGAGCTCTTCATCAATTTCACGCTCAACACCTGCAATATAGGTTTTTTCTCCAAGGTGATCTTCTCTCTGGTCGACCGGATTGATGTGGCCACCCACGCCTATGGAAATTTGGGCGTGAAGCCGTGATTCGCCACCTGATTTGCCGCGGGTGTAGTGAAGATAGCGAGATCCCTGATCATCTTTCACCCTGAATATGCAATAGGGGATGAGCTGTTTATGGGAAGGGTCCTCCTCTGCAGCTCCCCGATCCATGAAAAAGTTATTTTCTGGATTGAGCAGTGAGGGCAAGTAGCGAGCGATCTCGGTATTAATTCCTTGGAAATCGCCGAGCTCATCGAAAAGCTCACGGGTGACTACGAGGATCTGTTCCCCTTGGTAATCTTTCATAATGATTGTTGAATAGTTAGTGCTTTGTGTTTTGTGAACGGACGTAATCGATGATGTGTCGGTCATCGTCGCCTGATGCCCAGACATGCCGGAGAAAGTCTGCCGGATGGATATCCCCGTGGTCACGTAAGAATTTGCGGTCACCACCACAGCCAAACATAATATCTGGATCCAGCTCGCCGCGAAGTTTGGCGCGTGCTTTGGTAAGGATGCGTGGGAAGTATGTCAAATTGTCCAAAGTGTCTCCGAATGTGGGAAGGTCCTCTGTGGTTATTTCGTTTTCACTGTGAATGCCGTTTTGCTTGATCAAAAAATAATCACGCCTGACAGCGGCAATGAGCAAGGCTGTTGACTCAGCAGGGGTCTGCTCTTCAGCGAGGTCCTCGACAAAATCAAAGAGCTCACGAGGTTTGTAGCCGATCGACTGGAGGAAACTAAGATCTCGGGTATCGTAGTATGAAGTGAAGTCCTTGTTGCCTCCGTTGTAAGTGTCGAGACACTTACGAAACAGTTTTAAGAATTGAACATCCCAAGTCATGGCGCTGTGAAATTATGGAGCATTCGCCAACACGGCAAACAAAAACGGCAGAGGACAAGAGAGGGCCGTCTGCCGTTTGCTTTCTGAGGCCACCCGAGTTTAATTGGCTCGTCCAGAATAGCTGCCGTCAGTGGTGTTGATCTTGAGCTTGTCACCGGGCTTGACGAAGAGGGGGACCTGAACCACCAAGCCTGTCTCAAGGGTGGCTGGTTTGGTTGGATTATTGGCGGTATCTCCTTTGATGCCGTCTGATGACTCGGTGACTGTGAGCTCAACAACAGCCGGGACATCCACGGTGACGGGGTTGTTCTCAATGAAGAGAATCTCTGCCATCATGCCCTCGGTCAGATAGTCTTTATTACTGCCGATGAGGTCTTTATCCAGAGTTACGGTCTCATAGGTGTTCATGTCCATGAAGTGGTATCCACTTGGATCTGAATATGAAAATTCAAGTTTCTGGCGATCGGTTTCGACAATCTCGACCTTGTCACTGGATGCAAAGCGAATGGTTTTTGTTTTGCCTGATTGGAATGAGCGTATGGTGGCTGCAATGAGGGCATTGCCCTTGCCCGGGGTACGGTGTTCAAGGTGGAGGACGATTCCGGTTTCACCTTCATACTTGATGCATTGTCCGCGTTTGACGTTTGTGGCTACGATAGATCCCATGAGACTTTGGAGTTAAATTGATTGATTAGAAGAAAATAAAAAGCGGGCGGCAGTGTGCGCAGAGATTGCCAAGTTGCAAGGTTGAAGTGTCATGAAAGCAGCAAGCTCATGGCCACTGAAGGTTTATCCCGGTGGCCTCAATAGTACTGCGCAGCTCGTCATAACGTGACGGAGCATGTAGTCTTACCCTCATTCGTAGAGGGTCTTCCTGATTGAGAGGTGCCGACACGACGGGCACTTGATAGTTCCTTTTGGTTTTTCCCATCGGAATTCTAAGTGGTTGTGGTTCGGTAAGGGTCAGCCCCTCAAGAGGACGCTTGCCAAGCAATAAGATCTGATTGGTGCTATCTGTAAGGTTTACTTCGATGAGTTCATCCGTGTTGTTGTAAAGGCATGGAAAAACGATCACAGCTCCGGCTTGATTCTCGATGATGTAGTCAAAACTTAATCGATAATTGCCATCATTGGCTTGGCGCATTACCGCATTCTCGACCTGAATGCTCACCATGTTGAGGTCAACCTTGGCTCCCAGAGGCGTAATCCTCTCAGGTGCTGTTCTCACTCCCTGATTGCCACACGAGGCAACCATCAGAGAAAGA
>Ga0213863_10003994_pt1 | contig 10011 bp, 12 predicted proteins | sample PICome_8_FD_160128 | JGI IMG/M metagenome (GOLD analysis project Ga0213863, IMG submission 160128) | Coastal seawater microbial communities near Pivers Island, North Carolina, United States - PICO497 | ecosystem: Environmental > Aquatic > Marine > Coastal | place: USA: North Carolina... | reverse complement strand
GGAAGAAACACTTCTTCCTCAAGTTTTTCCTGAGTTACAGAACTCCCCTGGACAATATATGTCCTTGTAATTTTTCTAAGTCCGCTAGAGTCACGTTCTATTTTTGGGCGGCCAGTCAGCCTGAGTGTTAATTCTGCCATTTTACCAACCTGAACGTTTAACTAGTCTGGTTGGTTTTTTCTTCTGAGCACTGCTAAATGATTTTAATCTAGCTTTAGCTTCTTCAGCCAACCTATGAATGCTTTCTTTATTGTCCCCGCCATATCTTGGATCCGACAAAGCTAGTTTCTGGGTAGCTATCGGTAATAGTATGTCCCAAGCTACATTACCAGGCAACCTTACCACATCATCATCTTCTGTAAGTTCAAGCGGTATTACATTAGCCCGTAATCTAATTTGAGTAGCTTCTGAAGGAATTGGGTAAACGACAAAACGATTACGTAATGCACGTTTGTTAAGGTCGGTAGTGTCTTGGGAGTCCGAGTATACATTTAAGTCCGAACTGTCTATGTAATACCATATAGGTCGGTCAACGTGGAAGTCCCTACCTCTTTGTTGTATTGTTGGTAAGTTACCGTAATGGGCGGACCCAACCGGAGCAAAGTCGTGACCGTAAGTAGCCCGAATACGGATTTCTTGTTCCTTTCCGTGCATTGCAGAAAGCTTACCCCACCCAACTACTTCGGGGGAGTCGCATACATCAATGACTTCTCGGTCGAGCTCATATGAATTGTGGTAAACTTGCGCCTCGACTGTCCCTGAGCCCTGAGCCCAAGGAACTAAGACCTTTAAATTAAAACCATTAACTTCTGCTATAGTAAAAAACTCTCCTCCAACCGAAACATAACTACCTACCGATTTAGGATTAATTTCTTTATCAATGGTGATAGTATTACTTCCTCGAACTACTGTAGCTTGTACCTGTTGAGTACCCTCTAAAAACAATCCGTAGTTAGCAACTGACCATTCAGGTCTATAACCATCAATGGGAGCATAACATTCACGGTAAGCTTGGTTGATGTATATACCTACCCTTTGTTGATCTATGGGAGATAGATCTTCAACACCATCAGCACCATACAAAGATGCTATTTGATTTTTGAAGTTTAGGAGGGTCGGAGCTAACCCCGATGAAAGATTTTCTGCCATAGGTAGATGTTACACCCACCATTGGACTTGCACCAACGGTTGTAAAATCTTAACCCTTAGCACCAAGTTCGTAGGCTTTAAGCAGTCTAGATAAAGATCTTTCCTTGTCTTGAGGTATAGTTTCTATACCTAATTTATCACACAAAGCCTTCAAGCCTTGCAGATCTAAAGTACTACTTTCAAATTGCACGGTTTCTTGTTCGGATTCCAATACAGGAGAGTACCTGTATATAGCTACATTGTGTTGGGACTCAAATATGTCAGACACTTCCGAATTGTTTTCAGTAGTGTAAACATACCCTTCACCTTTTCGTTTTTGGAAAACATATTTTTTTCCAGATTTACCAGTTACACGTACCATAGCATTCCCTACAGTCGCGTTCGTTTTACCAACCATTTTAATTTTCATATTTTATATATTTTTAATAAAAAGGGGGACCCCCCGCTACGCAGAGAGCCCCCCAGAGATTTAGTTAATGGTCAGATAACAAACCATTAAGCAGGATTGAGCACCGGTATTTGACGGACCATCTCGATAAGCTGAAGACCAGGGATACGGTCATCAGTATCTTGATAAGCTCTCCAACCACGAATTCCTTGGATACCAATAGAATTCAAGTGGGCTTGGTTTCCGGAGTTGGCGAAGTCATCATAGTGAAAAATCTGTTCAGCATCGATTGCACCTTTCGCGTAATAAATTGCATTTTTAGCCATCATTGCGCCATAAGCGATCGGACACCCACCAGCATCACAAGGTACAATCATTGCACCTGCGGTGAAGGAACTAGTGTTTACTGAATTTGAGATCCCAACACTTGTCAAATTGCCTGCAGTTAGCGCGACAGCTTGAACTCCTGTTAACTGTGAAAAATCAGCAGATACTCCAGTATAAGAATATCTTTGGATCTTTCCACGGTTAGAACCTTTCATCTCAATTGCTAGGAAATTGCGAGTACCGGTAAGGTCCCACTGATTATCTCCAGATATTAAGTTAAGGTTAGCACCAGGGAAGTTGGCGAAGAAATCACCAGCTTCGGCAACTCCAAGAGTTCCACCAGCACCTTGGGTGTTACTTAAGGTTTGTCCTGTTTGAAGGTAGTACACGGGAGCTAAAGGGCTTCCTTGACGACCGACAGCAGTATCAACAATGTTGTTATGTGAATAGATAAGCATATTATCCCACATAGCATACTCACCACTATATAGCTTATTATCGCTTGAGCGAGAGTCAGCATAGTGGATAGCGTTTAAGTAATCACTGTCACTACGGAGAGGACGTAAACCTGCGTCAGGAGCGAAGAACAAGTACCCTGGAATTTCGTGTCCGCTTTTTCCATCGGTACGAATTTGGGTAGGTTCACCGCCTTGAGCAATTAAGTTTTGCTTTAAGTGCTCAAGCAAGTCCGTGGAAAGCCCGTCGTTGTTGTACTTTAGGTTACCGGTATTAGCACCATAACCGTCCAAGAAGTTATCACTTCCTTTATTGATACAAGTGTTACGGATAACATACAAGCTATCGTCTTGCTCTTTACGTGCATACCACTCGGACATAACTTCCGAAGAAAGTTGGTCGAGAGTTTTACCAGTAAAGCGCATAAGTTTAAGGACCTGTGTCCAAGAAACAGCGTGACGAATAAGATCGACTTCTACTGGGAATGTTCCGAATTTCAAAGACTCAGTGCTGTTCTTGAGGATAGCTTCCCCGAGTACACCTTGTCCACGAATTGGAGCTACAGTTGTGAAGGTTACTTTGTCAGATCCACCAGCAGCAAGGTCACGTTTTTCAACGATTGGTTTACCACTACCTTCTCCTCCGATGAAGTCTTTTAGGACGTTTTTTTCCCGGGCATCTCTCTTTACGAGTTCTGACCAGATTTGTGTTCTGAGATTTGAATCAGATGCAATGGTTTCAGCGTAGGAAGTTGTCTTAGATATAAGATCAACATTGCCGCCGGCAAGACCTGCACTAGATCCAGTTGTTGGTATTACTTTAGCCATTTTTAATAAGTGTTATTAAGATTTGAGGAAGTCCCCTACCTTAAAACCCTTTGACCATCTGGAGTGCCTAATAAAGAATAAAGTTGGTCATTCGACAGATTGGAAATTTCGCCGGGTTGTTGTGCAGGGGCGTTAATCGGTTGGCTCGTACCTCCAGAAGTTAACACTTTCGATTGGTTTCCGACCTGAGGTCTTGGAGGGTTTACTGCCGCTTGTTCGACTGGAGATTGTCCAGACGGTTGAATACCTTTGTGGGCTGCAAACTCTCTAGCCATCATTTCGGGCCACCTTGGTGAATTGAAGATAGGAGCGTAATCAGGATCGCTTTGCGTTTGTGCAATAAAATTATCGAACTCTTTCCGATATAGAGAATTTTCATTATCTAAATCGGGGTAAGATTGTACAGCAGCTTGACGACTCTCCATTGACTTATGTCTCTGGGTACTTTCGACTTCAGAACGAACTTTATCCATGAACATGTCTTTTTTAGACTCAGCTTTCTGAACGTTCAACCTACGGTCCATGATTTCATGCTGTAACTTAATAGCTTCAGCAGTATCCATGTTCTCGGCGGCTTCCTGAACTTTGGCATTTAGTTCTTGGATTTCCCCTTGGGCCTTATTGATGTACTCATCAAGTTTGTCAGCATAAGAAGGCTCGCTGGGTTGGTTAACCTCAGGGCTGGTTGGAGTCGGTTCAGATTGGCCGTATATTATCCTTGAAGCATCAGCAAAAGATCCGTCAAAACCTTCACTTCTGTAAAGGTCTATGACTTGCTGATCCTGATCGTTTCTAGGACGAATACGACGTTTTGCTAAACGGTCATCTCCATCTTCTGTAACTTCTTGAGGGAGTTCCTCAACTGGTTCCGGTTGATCAGACATTTCGGTCACCTGATCGTTGGGCTCGAGTGCCTCATCCGTTTCCGGTTGATTTTCCACAGTCTCCTGCGGGGCCTCGGTCGTCTGATTTAGAAGGTTGCGAAGGTCGTCTGTGGACACGTTCTCAACCGATACATTTTCTTGAGGGGAGTCAACCACCTCGGTTATGTTTTCCATAGTCTATGTATAACAGAGTATACATAGAAAATCTTGCGGTTGTATTTAATTCTTACCGGTGTATTGTCCGGGCTTTTTACCCTTCTTAGCCAAAAGACATCCGCCAGCTTTGGCGCAATCTTTTGGTGTCGGACATTGTCCGGACTTAGATACACATTTTTTAGCTTGTTTTTGTAGTTTCATATTTACATTTACATTTACATTTACATTTACATTTCCCCAGTTGCCCTTTTATATCCAGGACGGTGTGGACTTGTAAAAAAATTATAAAATGTCCTATCATATCCATAACTGTCACCTACCAGATCATTGTATAATTTTTTGTCAGAGTCGCTCATTTTATAACCTCCAGATATAAGATTGTCCCAGCTATTAATGTCACTTTGTTTCTTTTGAGCGGTTTCTAATTGAGTTGGTTGGCGTACATCTTTCTCTTGGGGGTTTCTCGAGAAACCTTGGTTATAAGAGAAACCTTGGTTATAACCCTCACCACCTAAATTAGAGGGATTAGCAGTCTGTGTAGATGTTTGGTTGAGCTTTTTGGGGTTGTCGAACGTATTTAAAGTACCACTATAACTGTAAAAATCATCTAAAGCCGTTTTTGGGTTGTTGTCGTGAAATTTATAATCATCAAATTTTAATTGTTGATTGTTCGAAAGACTAGACGGTTTCCAACCCGTATCTAAGTTCGATCTGATTGTTCCTAAATGTCTCTGTTTCATAATTAAAATTTGTTAAATGATACACCGCCATAAACACCATTCGCAGATAATAACCCCATCCCTCTACCATAGCCGGGATTCCATGTTTGTTTTCTTGCCTGGTTGTAGCTACCCACTTCATCTCTGAGCTGTTGTTGTAGCAACATTCTTCTAGAATCTCCAGGGTCGGTGATTTGACTTAATTTAAATCTTAAGTTCCCAATATTGTTAAAAGATTTGGATTTTTGATTTAACATGTTTTGATATTGGCCAGCCTGATTGCTATTCATTTTCTTACCTCTGTACGCCTCTAGATCAGACTGATACTTGCTGTGCATTGCCTGTTTGAATGATCCCATCTGCTCGGGGGTTGCATTAGCTAAACCCCCATAATTAGTATTGTTATTGTAGCCATAAATGAATTTTCTATCCTCAGGTTTCTTTTTTGAGGGGTTGTCAAATGTCTGATTGTTTCGCATTATCTTCTAGTTTTTACCGTTATAATCAGTTCATCCAATTTCTTGAATATTTCGCTCAGGTTGTTGTCTATTCTCTTAATATTAGAGTACAGCTCTTGGTTTTCCTGACCCTGTTTAGCAAGATCTACTCGTAGATTATCGATCTTCGCTTCATTGTCTTGAACTCTTCCAATTACATATTTCATTATAAATCCAAATAAAGCTAAGACCACACCTAGTAATATATCAATTATAGCAGTTTCGTTCATCGACCAGCAGCTTGACCAAAGTAAAAAGAGGATAATGCAAGTAACACAGTACGGTTTTCTTTAACCAACAAGTACCCATCTATTTGTTCAAAACTGGTGGCGGTATTTCCACCAACCAGACCAAACAAAAAATCTCGGGAATTTTGTGAGACTTCGACAAAAGTGGGAACATTAAAAAAGGATGCTAGAAACGGAAACCCAATGACCCCAAGCACAATGCTTATGACCAAAAACCTGCGTACCCAAAAACCACCAGCTCCACCTCTTTCGGCAGCAGCGTTAGCGCTTTCAGTTGCAGATTTCTGAGCCCCAATCAATCTCTTGAAGGTATCGTCCTTAGCCTTACGACTTTCGGCCATAAACCTAAAGACGAACCCCAAGATTGAGGAGACTCCCATAGTGAGAAGCTCCCCAGTCATCCTAAATTAGTTGATGTCTAGGTAGTTAGATGTAGGGGTAGGAGTACTTTCCCCGATTGCATTTTCTGCTGTAACTGCCCACAGGTAACCGGTGACAGGTTCGTCATCATCAGTATAAGTAGCAACAAAAGTACTTCCCGAAGCTGTATTAAGATTAGCAAAACCACTGGTAAGTTGGAAGTTATCAGATGCATCTGGAGTTCCAGACCCTCCGCCAGCGGTTTTTTCCCATCTTGAGTTGGCCCAATCAGAGCCGTCATTGCCTGCGTTATACTCGAGAGTAGCAACTAAACTAAAAGTAGTAGAGTCAGTGAGGTCAATTGGTGTACCGTCAGCACTGCGGTAGATATTGAAAATATTTTCGTTGGTGGATGCGTCCACCCATGTAAGTTGGATAATAGCCATGGTTTTTAAAGTTAAGTTAAAACAGGTACCTTAACAGTACCAGCTATTCACGATATCACACGGCGGTTGTATTAATTTATAATTCTGGCTCTGGAAACCAACTGCTAGTTGGGGTTTCTATTTTAAACCCGTAAGCGTCTCTAGCGGAGATACTTTCAAAGGCATCATCCATTGAGTCTAGTTCGTTTTCGAATTCTTGACAGTATGGAACTACATACTTTCCATCGGTCAATCTAGTTAGTTCCTCACTCCATTGAGTGGTGTAATTATTAGCTCCACGCACACGTACGACAGCATCTAGACATTTCTGCCTACACTTATCCGATTCCTCTTTAGTGTCTAGTATGTAATACCTCATGGATGAATTCCCTTATATGGGTGAGAAGAAGATAGGGATGCTCCCCACTTGTATGCCAAGTAACCCTCTATTTTTTCTCGTTCTCCTTGGTTTAAATAAGTATTGCAAGTGATGACTTCCGCTATCTCAACATCCGTTGGAGCAAAGCCACCGGAATTATAAGTGCCCAAAGTAAACTCACCACTTATCCAGTAAGGGCCAGTCCAACCTGAGCCTAATGTTTTATTTTCTTGAGATATGCCATTTACAAATAAATCAAAATCACCACTTGTGTTGGAGAATTTCCACTCTATAATAAAAGGAGTGTCTTGGGTAATAAAATTGTTACTATTACCATTTAGAATGTCATTAGTATTAGCATTCCCTAACGAACTTACACGAGTTTGTGCGTTGGAATTAGCCCCTGTAGGGCAATGAGAAAAACCTTGAGTATATGAATTATTGCCCATGGAATGCCCCCACAAAGCGGAGTTCGCGTTAATCCCCTCGTATTGTGGTTGTATGTGAGTTGGGTATCTAGCGACTATAAATAATGAAATTTCATCATAGCTTTCGGCCAGAGGCCCAAAGAAACCACCTACATTATTCATTCTAGCGACATCCTGCCTATCAAAGTAAACCGCAGGTCTTGGGACACCGTCTTCCCCAGTGAACACATTCGTTACCAATGTAGGTTGGTGTAAGGCATTTACCTGAGTAAAATCCCCTAAGGATTTTTTATTGGCCCAATTTGATATAGAACCGCTAGATTCTGTTATAGAAAGGCTGTCTGTGGAATCATACCAAGATACAATTTCTGCACTTTCGTTTGGAGACCACTCAGTTACACCCTCAATAAGATTATACATTTGCTGAGCCGCTACATATCCAATGGGAACATGGGCATCAGTGTTCCAATGCACAGATTCGTACAATGAGTCGCCGTTGTTGTCTCCATATATCATATCATCGACATAAGAAGATGTAGCTACAACTTTTACAAAATTATCAACAGCAGCTGTGTCTATTTGTGCCTGCTGGATTTCCTGTATTTCGGTAGAACTTACAGAGTCCGTCCCATTAACATCAGTGGCGTTAATTCTGGAGTCCACTTGTATTAAACATACAGGAAGTTCAGGCTCATTTACATATGTGCGAACATTACTAATTAAGGCCTCAAGTTGTGCTTGGTGCTCGGCGGCTGTTCTATTGTAGTGAGACTCTCCTTGCCACCAGATAAAACCCTTCCATGAAAACTGGTACCCATTATCAGTAAACCAAGTAACCATAGCATCAATGGACTGAGTTAATCCATCCCAACCATTAGTCGTTCCATTGCTTGTTTCGGCATCACTTGTGGTTTTATCAAACTTTCCAATCTCAGCACCATTTATGAAATACTTCATGCCTGCAGGGAGAGCAGTTCTCTTGTCTCTGATGCTATCCATGAATGAAATTTCCATGCCATGAAGTGGTGCAGAAGTTGTTGTAGTGCCTGGAGTCATGGCTGCGGGTTCCACATTAACTAATGCAGTAGATGGATCGGTACTGGTAGTATTATAATTATTAGAAAATAAAATAAATGGTCTTTGGTCAGCCAAAGTACCAGAGCCATCTATCTGGTTATACCCTGATAAATTAACAATTTCTCCATTACCACCTGCGTTACTTTGTCCTGATATTATATATGCCTCAATAACTGTAAATTTGACAAGCGAGTTATCAGATACCTTGTACCAACCATCATTTAGGAAGTATACCAACTCGCTAATTGTTGAGTTCCATACTAATGTTCCATTTTCCTCAGATCCGGGCAATGTGTTTGTTGTGTACACAGGTATCCCCGCATATGTACTTTCAAGTGTAGAAACTCTTTGTATCAAGTCATGAGTATCAATCCATGCTTTCGCATAATTGCCGGACTTTATTACTCGTATCCTAGCTGGGTATGGATAACTACCGGTTGCATTAGCTGCCTGATTTGGATCATACACATTCTGAAATGTAGTTCCACTTGGGTAGGTTGGGTCTATACTTTCTCCACCAGAATCTGGCACACAGGTATTGTTGTCTGGGTTATAAGTGTATCCAGTACTACATTGAGGTTCTCCGTTATCAATTCTTATAAAAACATCATCAAATTCTGGGTCTACCCCAGCCTCATGTCTGAGGTCAAAGAACCTTATGAACCCATTTTCGTTATACCAAATAACACTGTGTGGAGATATTGCCTCAATTTCAAACACTTCACCCACAGTAACGGGTTGTGGGTCTTTGTGTAAAAGGGAATGTCCCATAACAGCCCTGTATTCGGCATCTACTATAAAATTATTACTTACAAACTCTATTTGACCGTCATCAGATATGATCATGTTTCTTTTACCAGACTCATATGCATCTGGGGTGTCCTCGAAATCCGTAATTGAGGTAGGTATGATTTCTTGAATGTTTGTTATACTTTGTTCAACCGCAGTAATATCATTATTAATATTAGTTATTTGCTCGTTTGTTACGTTATTAGTTGTAACAGACTGAATGGGTACTAAGTCATTCCAAGCTGTCGTGCCGTCGCCAATTTTAACCGTTTTGTTGGTTATGTCATAGCCAAATTCTCCAACATTTAAAACGATATTGGAGGATTCCCAGTTTTGGGCGGTATCTCGTCTTACGTATATCCTAGAAATTGCCATTAGTAGTAAATATTAACTGATTAAATGATATGTTCCAGTGGTTGTATTTAAGATGTGTCATCCTTCCGTCCCTAGCTTACTGCTGTTTGAGGGCTAGACGGAAGCCGATGACGTAGCTGCCGCCGCTGGGGGAGCTGTAGAAGCGGGAGGCCGAACGCACGTCCAAGCCGGTAGAGTTCCAGGAGCCGCCCCGAATGACACGGGTGGAGCCCGTAGCCGGACCCTCAGGGTCGGTCTGTGCTCCAGAACTGTGTGGTACGTACCAGTCCGCCGTCCACTCATATACATTACCATGCATATCAAAAAAGCCCCATGGGTTGGCACTGTACTCCCCCACATCAACAGTTTGACTAATATTGGTGCTATAATAATTGGCATAATAACGAGCTTGCGATGGGCTTGTTGGAATGCTATTTCCCCACGAGTACACCGTGGTCGTGCCTGCTCGACATGCATATTCCCATTGTGCTTCAGTGGGCAATGCATAGGCCCACCCATTCGGAAGGTTGTCCGACTGTTGCTCCTTT
>Ga0213863_10003990_pt1 | contig 10017 bp, 5 predicted proteins | sample PICome_8_FD_160128 | JGI IMG/M metagenome (GOLD analysis project Ga0213863, IMG submission 160128) | Coastal seawater microbial communities near Pivers Island, North Carolina, United States - PICO497 | ecosystem: Environmental > Aquatic > Marine > Coastal | place: USA: North Carolina | collected... | reverse complement strand
TTCGCCAAAGGTTTCGTTTTCGATGCGGGTGGGCTGTAGATAGAATTTGAATTCCCGCTCATTGGGTGCCAAGGCAGTCGGCGGCACGCTCGTACCGGTATTGCCAATAACGGTGACCGTCAGAGTCCGCCTGATCGTGTCGCCAACGTTTACCGCCTGAGCCGGCGACGGTTCAAAGTCTACGCTCGCTGTGACCGCGATAGCAGGCAACCAAGGCCGATCGATGGGATATTCTGCGGGAATTGGGCGTACCGCCACACGCTCTTCTTGGGTACTGATGCGCACTGTCTTGCGTGCAGTGGATACACCGTCAACGACACGAACACTGGCGGTAACGCTTTCGCTGGGTATGGTGAGTGTGCCGCTTTTCTCGGGAAAAATGGCATAACGCTGCTCGTAACTGCCCATGGTCCGGCCGTTACGCTGGATTACCGAAGACTGCCCCTCACCCAGTGCAAACACCTGGGCGCCATCCAGTACAGGCGTTTCCAATTGGCCGCCATACAGTTGAACTCCGTCGGCATACACCAAGCGTCGTGTCAGTAACAACTGGCTTTGTACGTAGATAGAGTCGCTGGACAGCTCCATCTCGTAAAAGACGAGGGCATCAATTTTACGGCGCATGTCGGCGCTGAGCGCGCGTACGCTGATCGGTATCGAGTCGGTGACTTGCTGTCCAATTCCAATCGGAGGAATGATCAGTTCGCCGGTGCGTTTTGGTTGCAGAGTGATTTGATAGTCCACCCAGCTTTGGGCTTTACCGTTGACGAAGCGGTACTGGCTGCTGGTGTTGACGCCGAGAACATGAAAGTCATCGGCTAAAGCCGACAAGTCAGGGGTTTCGCTTTGGCGGGTGCCGATGTCACGCACTACCAGCTGTACCGAGTCCAACTCGTCGATTATTTGGGCTGACAGTGCGGCTCTCAGTTCGGCCTGCACGCATACCGGTAGCAGCAGGGCGGCAGCAAAAATCAGCGAGACGACAGACCGGGTTACGTAGAATGGTATTTTGACGAGCATTCGCATTACCAAACCTGATCATCTTCTCGATTGCTGTAATCACCTTGCCGCAATCGCTGTTTGGTTTCGTGCTGGAATTTGCGACGCAGCAAGCCACCGGGATCGTCCGGTACACGACGCAGCCACTGTTCCAGTGCTTCCTGCTTTTCATCCCGTTCCGCGGCGTTTTCTTCTGCCTCAGATTCCTCAGCGTTTTCGTCGTCAGAGGGTTGCTCGGACTCTTCAGGCTTCTGTTCTGATTTTTGTTGTTCGTCTTCCTGTTCGCCTTGCTCTTGCTGCTGATCGGAATCGCTGGTCTGGGATTCCTGGCTTTGTTGCTGCTGTTGCTGATCCTGCTGTTCTTGCTCGGTCTGCTCTTGCTGGTTTTGCTGTTCCAGCAGTTTCTCTAGCAGAGCCTTGTTGAAGGCCGCTTCCCGCTGCTCAGGATTGTCTTGCAGCACCTGCTCGTAGCGTTCGATGGCCTCGGGATACCGACCCAAGCGGGCGAGAGCATTGCCTTGGTTATACAGACCCGCCGCAGAAGAATCTTGCGTGAAGTCACTGACGGCGCCGCTGAAATCTCCACTGCGGTAACGCGCAGAACCGCGCCACTGGGTGTTTTCAAACAAACGCGCTGCTGTGGCTGGGTCACCCTCTTGCAGTGCCCTGTAGGCCCGTTGGTCCGGTCTCAGCCAAAGGTTTTGCCACAGCTGGCTCAGCGGATTGCCTACCGCCGCAGGGGCCTCAGCCACTTGGTTTGCCGAACTGTCGACGGGGTTGGCCTGGGCCCAGCTGGGCTCGGGTACCATGACGGTGAGCAACAGGGCGGCGAACAGTCCGCGACGAAATGAGACCAGCATGAGCAGCGCGAGGGGCAGGCACAGCCAAAAGCCCATATCGGCCCAAATATCGAATTCCCGCTCCACTTCGATAGAAGCGTCCTCTGTCGGCAGAGCTGTGCCCAAGGTGGTCCGTAAGTCGCCATCACCAATGGTTAGCAAGCTGTAGCGTCCATAACTTTGCTGGGCTGCTTGAATCAGCAAGGACTCGTTGAGCCGCGCGAGAACCCGACGGCCCATTTCGTCGGTCAAAAAACGCGGTGCCTCGTTGGGGCGATTGATGGGTATGGTGCCACCGCTTTCGGTGCCGATACCAATAATGGAAATCGGGAAGGCGGCATTGCGAAAATCGCTGATTTCGCGGACGTCCTTAATGCCGTCAGTGAGCACCAAGATGCGTCCTTCAACGAGCCCTGCGTTGCGAAACAGTTCCCTTGCCAGCTCCAGTCCGGTTGCCGGACGGCTGCCCAGTACCGGCATCATGGCCGGTGAGAGAGCGGCCAAAAGATTCTCAATGGTATGTCGGTCATCGGTAATGGGTACCACGGCATGCCCATCGCCTGCGTAGGCGACCAAGCCGGTGGAACCTTCTTGTCGAAAACGCAGAGCGTCGACAATTTTTTGGCGTGCTTTATCCAGCCGCGAGGGCGAAAGATCTTGCGCAAACATGGACAAGGACAGATCCATAACAATGACGAGGGCGTCATTCTTTTGTTCCACTGGCTGGGGTAGTTTTTCCCAGGCGGGCCCGGCAAGGCCGATGGTGGCCATCAGAGCACCCAGCCACAGGGTTGCTCTGAGCCGGGCAGCGGTGGCAACACTGTTGTTGTCCAGCAGGACCTCGAGCAAGGGCTGGCTAATGGCCGCTGACCACGCGGTTTGTTCCCTCGTGCGACGAATCCAAAAATAGATGAGCAAGGCCAAGGGCAACAGTGCCGCGAGCCACCATGGACGCAGAAAATGAAAGCTCCCAAGTGTCTCAAGGGTGAATGACTCAAACATGTGGATCTTCCCGCGAACCAGCAGATCGCCTGAAGTCGGCGATCAGCAGTAAGACCCAGATCAGAACGCTGGTACCCAGTGGCCAAAAATACAGGGCCTGTACGGGACGAAAAATCTCCGCCTCTTGTTCCACGGGCTCCAGCTGGTCGATAAGAGCGTAAATCTCGATCAGGGTGCGGGGGTCTCTCGCGCGGAAATACCGACCACCGGTAGCGTCGGCAATGGCCTGTAAGGTGTCTTCGTCCAAATCAGCCGAAGGGTTGGTCATACGCCCACTGATACGACCCAGTAAGCCGGGCATTCGCATTTCATCCGCACCTACACCGATGGTGTAAATACGGATGTTGTCCCGAGCGGCCAGTTCAGCCGCTATCTTAGGTTCGACTTCGCCCACGTTATTCGCGCCGTCCGTGAGCAGAATCAAGATCTTTTCATCCTGCGGCCGCATTCTGAGCCGCTTCACAGCCAAACCGATGGCGTCACCGATAGCAGTCTTGCCGCCAGCGATGCCTACCGGTGCCTCAATCAGTAGCCGATTGACGCTTTTGACGTCGAAGGTCAGCGGAGCCTGAAGATAGGCGTTGGTGCCGAACAGCACCAATCCGATACGGTCGCCAACGCGAGCTTGGGCAAAGTTGGCGATAACCGCCTTCACCACGGTCAGGCGCTCGACGAAATCACCATCCACCTCCATGTCTTCCGTGGCCATGCTGCCGGAAATGTCCACTGCCAGCATCAGATCACGCCCCGTTGTGGGCAAGTTAACCGGATCACCCGTGAACTGGGGTCTGGCCACGGCGGCCAATAACAATGCCCACGCGACACACAGGGCCAGGAGTCGCCAAGCGCTTTGACCGGCTTGGGAACGTTCTGCCTGCGTCACTGCTGCAAAATCTTCCATAGACGGCACGGCCAAGGCCGGCTGCTGACGGGTATGGCGTGCGGTAAGGCGCCGCACCAACCAAGGCAGGGGCAGGGCAGCAAAGGCCCATGGCCATAGCCACTCGATCACGACCTAGCCTCCAATTGCTGCCGGCTTTTGCTGTGGTGGATTTTCGCCAGTAAACGCCTAACGCAGCCCAGTAATGCCTGACGATCGGCAACAAAGTCTCGGGCAAAACGAGCTTCGCCGAGGGCGCGACCTGGACCCTGAGAAAAGTCCGAGCATTCCCCCAATTGGTCTAATGCCTTCAACCAGTCATCACCGCTGGCCTGACTCAGGTGGTTGATCCCCAGCGCCACAACCAGTAACCGTTTTAAGATTTCGTTGCACTGGTTGGCAAGCAGTACATCGTCGCTGCTCGACTCGCGTTCTTCTTCGATCAGCGTGTCGACGATCCGTTTTGCTGCGCGAATGGGGCGAGTTGCCTGCCAATACGAGGCTGCGAAGCGTACCAAATAATACAAGCCGCCCATCAGGATCAGCACCAACAGCCACCAACCCGGCGCTGGGGGCCACCAGTCGGGAGCCACCGGCAGATAAATGTCTTTCAAAGCCGCTAATGGGTCCGTATTCACCGAGGCATCCTCGATGCGCTGTATCTCGCCATGTTCAATCCCACGGGATCGCATCCCAGTCAGTGTCCGCGGTGCTGAGTTTTCGATGGGTCAGCGCCGGATGACTGCACAATTCAACGATTTGACCATTGCGTGTTTCGCAGTCGCTGGCGTAACGGGCTCGAAGTGCATTGTCGCCGGAGTAAAAGCTGACGGTGCGATCGCCGTTCGCAATGTTGTAGACCCCGGCGGGCGGTAGTTTGCTGTCTAACGGGTCGCTGATTTGCACGACATGTACATGATGGTGTCTGGCCAATCGGTGCAGTGACGACTGCCAGACATCCAAGGGTCCAGCCAAATCACTGATGATGAATATTCGATTACGCCGCTGTCGTAACTGATTCACCGCGTTCAGCGCGTCGCTCAGCCTGCGGTGTGCCGCCTCGGCATTGGCAGTCTTCGGGGTCGGTCGCGCTAACTGCTGGTTGCTCTGGGCAACCTGCTGTAGCAAGCGGCCAGTGGCTCGTACCGTGCGAAAAGGCCGAAACATATGGTAGCCCAGATTATCCAGCACCAGGCCGCCGACCCGGTCTCCGCCAGAGGTAATCTGCCACGCGATTCGAGCGGCTATTTCCGCAGCAGCCACAGACTTGAGGCGCTGTTGGGAGCCAAAGAACATGTGCTGACTTTGATCCACAAACAGTAGGGCAGGCCGTTCTCGCTCTTCACGAAATACCTTCGTATGCGGCACATTTTTGCGTGCCGTGACGCGCCAGTCGATGCTGCGGATATCGTCACCGGGCTGGTATTGGCGTACCTCAGCGAAATCGACCCCTCGGCCCTTTTGTTTCGAGAGCTTCAGACCAGCTTGAGCCCCGGTGGCAGCTTTTGCAGCCAGCGGTTCCTTGGGTTTGGGTCGAAAGCGTAGTCCTAGGAGCTGATCGGTAGAGACGTAGGCTCCCAGAAGCACGTTAGAGCTCGTATCGGACACTACGGTACAGGTACCTGCTGCAGTAATTGATCGATCAGGTAGTCGCTGTCCAAGCCTTGTGCATCTGCCTCGAAGCTACAGATCAGCCGATGTCGAAAAACATCATGGGCAATGAACTGAACGTCGTCGGGTGTCACAAAGTCGCGATTGTCCAACCAGGCATTGGCTCTGGCGCACAAATCCAGGGCAATGGTGCCTCGCGGACTGCTGCCCAGTTCGATTAGCGGAGCCAGCACTGCGGGTGGCGTGCGGGTGGCCAGTACCAGTTCCACCATGTAGCGCTCGACAGGTTCGGTCATGTGCAGCGACAGTATTTCCTTGCGGGCCGCAAAAATCTGGGATTGAGAGATCAGTGTGCCAGAGGAGCCGACTGGGGCGCTCAACCCAGCAGCCTCGTCACGGACCAGCCGCAAAATATCGGTTTCTGCCTGCCGGTCTGGATAATCGACTCGCGCATGCAGCAAAAATCGATCCAACTGGGCCTCGGGTAAGGCATAGGTTCCTTCCTGCTCAATGGGGTTTTGGGTCGCCATCACCATGAACAATTCAGGCAGGGTAAAGGTCTGGCGACCAAAACTGACTTGTTGCTCTGCCATCGCTTCCAGCAGAGCTGATTGCACCTTGGCCGGTGCGCGATTGATCTCGTCCGCCAAGATTAAATTGTGAAAGATTGGCCCGGGCTGGAAGTTAAAGCTACCGTCTTCCGGGCGGTAAATTTCGGTTCCAGTGACATCGCTGGGCAGTAGGTCCGGCGTAAACTGAACACGGTGAAAGTCGCCTTCGATCACACTAGCGAGCGCCTTGATTGCTCGGGTTTTCGCCAAACCTGGAGCCCCCTCCACAAGGATGTGACCGCCGCACAACAGACCCATCAGCATGCGTTTGACCAAGTGTGATTGACCAATAACCTCATGCTCAAGGTGGTCTCGAACCGCAGTAACCGCGTCTCGTGCAGAGGAAGCGGATGTGGCAGAGGAAATATCGAGAGTTGACACGTATTGATCGATCCAAAGCGCTGACAAGACCCGACATTGTATAGACAGCCTGACAAAGATCTACCCAAGGCACATCAATCGGCAGACCAAATTCCCCAACGGTCGAGTGTTCGATTGACCTGTTGTCCTGGGCTACCGCTTGTCGGTTAATCGATACCGACTGTCGTTTCAGATTATGAAGCACTACCACAGAATATATCTTTGCCTCGGGTTCAGGTTGACGCCGCGTTATGGCGCAGGATCCGTTGATAAAAAAATACCTCAGGAGTGACTTGATGTTCAGCTTGGAAGCGGGGTGCAGACCCTCGAGTTATTTATACATTTGGTCACACAGCTTAGAAAACCGTTTATCGAATGCCCGGATGGGTATAGGCCTGCCTGAACGCGTTGATCACTTCTTAGACCGAGATCTCAGTTCCGTAAACAGGGTGTGTAACAACACGAATTCAAGCAAGGGGTTCGTGTGATCTTTTTGTGCCAGCAAGCGCACGAGCAATAAGAACGAAAAGTCAGAAAGACGAAAAGGCGAGATTAAAAGACAACAGGACGCATCGCCGATTAAGGACGGGCATTAGCCACACTTAGGCAGAGGGCACCAATAAAATGAATGGAAGCAGCATGAACATATCCAAGACGAACATTGAACTTTCTTTAGGTACTACTGAGAGTGACGGTTTTTTCTCTTTTGAAACCATTGAGCTTGCACCCGGTCAAGTGATCTGGCTGCAAACTCAAGAGGGTCAGGATTATCGGATACGCGTGGGTGAAGGACTGGGGGCGAACAACTTCAACGCCGAGATCCGAGGTGACGATGTTCTCGTGCACGCTCCCAACGGGGGCACCATCGTGCTGCGTCAATACGCCAGTAACAACCCCCAAATAATATCCCGGGCGGATCATCTTGAAGAGCATTTGCTGATCTCTGATGAAGAGGACGCCAAGGACGAGCCAATGATCTCGCAAGACGCGGGTTTAGAGGAAGATTCGTCTCTTGACCCAGAGGAAAAAGCAAAAGAGTCCCAGGTCAAGGAAAACACGGCGACAGATGGCGAAACCTATACGCAACAGACATCGACCGCCGAGATGGACTCGGCAGCGGGTCAATCAGGCACAGGTCAAGCGGTAGCAAGTCAAGACGATGACGATGATGACGCGGCTCCCTTCTGGCTGTGGGGTGGGCTTGGCCTGCTGAGTACGGCAGGGGTCGCCTATGCGCTCGACGACGACAACGATAGCGTGGCTGCGCCGACCTTTGCCGGCGGCAACGACGCAACCGCCAGTATTGCTGAAAACAGCGATGTCACCGACGTCGTCTATCAGGCAGAGGCGACTACCGCTGACAATCCAGACAGCACGATCACCTACAGTCTGAGCGGCCCCGACGCATCTTCCTTTACCATCGACGCCGACACGGGCGAGGTCAGACTCATAGAAACCGCAGATTACGAAGTGAGGGAGACTTATGACATCACGGTGATCGCCACCAACAGCGAAGGCAGTAGTGCAAGCCAGCAACTGGAGGTATCAGTCACCGATGTGACAATGGTAGTGGAAGGGCGCGTTCTGGCAGGCCCCGTGGTGCCAGAGCACGGCTTATCGGTTGAAATCTACAACGCCGCAGGTGTCAGAATTGCCACCGCTGAGGTCGATGAAGACGGTTATTACCGGGCTGAGTTACCGGACGATCATATGGGGCCAACCCTGGTGCGCGTGATAGACGCCGATTCAGGTGACGATTATCTGCACGAAGGCAGCGGGGAACCTGAAGATCTCGCCGCCGATTTGCGCGCCGTTGATTACGTAACAGATTTTGGTATGACGCTAACGATCAACATCAATCCGTTAACGGAAATCGCGACCCGCAGGCTGTTAAACGATGACGGCGGTGATGACGGCCACGCGAGTACACAGTTGGCTTCGGACATGGACGCTGAAGACATCGAACAAGCGAAAGCCGATGTGGCGCAGGCCTTTGGCTTAGAGCCAGAGGTGGACATTGACGGGCACGCCACCACGGCGGTGAATGAGCCAGATTATGACAGTGCGTCGGCGGAAACTCAGGCCATGGCCAACGTGCTTGCGGCGATTGCCGCTGCCGAAGTGGCTTCCGACGAAAGCACCATGTCGGTCATGGATATTTTAACCGATGGCATCATCGACGACGCAGACGGCAACAGACTGCATCCGGTGGCTCACCAGTTGTTGGTGGCTGGTGCGATGATGGCAGATGACGTTGAAGGTAACGCTGGCGACGCGACATCAAACATCATCGACGATATCCCCTTAATCGAAAGTCAGGAGGCTGCGGTTGAGAAAATAGACACGTACAACACCAGCGATGGAGCATCCGCAGAACCTACCGTTGGCGACTACGATGATGCTTATGTGACCGGCGTTACGGCAAACAACCTCGAAGCAGTGAATGCCCGGGTGTTGGCGGATGACGAAGAAGGAACGGATACGGTAGTCGAGATACAGCACCTGGTTACTGAAGTGAATGCCTTGGCGTTGATAGAAGCCTACAACAACGGTGACGGCACCACGCCGCCACCGCCAACGGTCGATGATTACGCAGATGCCGGTATTAGCGGTGTGACGGACGATACTTTGGACGATGTGAACGCTCGGGTGCTGAGTCAAGATCCCGGCGGTGCGGATACGGTGCCGGATGTCCAGAATTTGGTGGATGCAGTAAACGCCTCACAGACGGTGCTGGATCAGATTGGTGCCGAAGGGGATAACCCGGACACCACCAACTCGGTGGTCACCGTTGCCCAGCTGAACACCATCAGTCCGGCGCTCACCGACGTGGATCCGGCGCACGAAGCGTTGTATCAAGACTACATCGACGCCAACCCGGATCAGTTCACCGACGGTACGGCGACCCAGCTTGAAGTGCAGGCGATGGTTGATGCGGTAAACGCTGCAGCGGCGGCGGTGCCGACGGCACCCACGGTGGATGCGCTGACGACCAGTGACACGACCCCGACCATTACCGGTATGGCCACCTTGGCGGTAGGCGAAACCCTGACGGTCGTAGTAAACGGCGCGACCTATGACAACGTCGCGGTGACCGCGGGTGTCTGGAGCATTGATACCAGCACAGCAATGCCAGACAGCGGGGTGTTAGGTGCCTTTGCCGATGGCAGCTACGATGTTGTGGCCACGGTCATCGTCACCGATGCGGCGACTAATACGGCGGTGGACACCACGACCAACGAGATCACCATCGACACCACTGATCCGGCGGCACCGACGGTGGATGCGCTGACCACCAGTGACACGACCCCGACCATTACCGGTACGGCCACATTAGCGGCGGGTGAGAGCCTGACGGTCGTAGTAAACGGTGCGACCTATGAGAACGTCACCGTGACAGCCGGTGTGTGGAGTATCGACACCGGTACGGCGACGGTGAGTAGCGGCGCGTTAGGTACGTTTACCGATGGCAACAGTTACGAGGTGATAGCTACGGTAACCGATACGGCTAGCAACAGCGCCAGCGATACGTCAAACAATGAAGTGACCATTGACAGCACGCTGCCGACAGCGCCCACGGTGGATGCGCTGACGACCAACGACACGACCCCGACGATTACCGGTATGGCCACGTTAGCGGCGGGTGAGAGCCTGACGGTCGTGGTAAACGGTGCGACCTATGACAACGTCACCGCGACAGCCGGTGTGTGGAGGC
>Ga0213863_10003989_pt1 | contig 10020 bp, 11 predicted proteins | sample PICome_8_FD_160128 | JGI IMG/M metagenome (GOLD analysis project Ga0213863, IMG submission 160128) | Coastal seawater microbial communities near Pivers Island, North Carolina, United States - PICO497 | ecosystem: Environmental > Aquatic > Marine > Coastal | place: USA: North Carolina... | reverse complement strand
GCAGAATAACCAGCGGAACCACCAGCAGGGGCAGGGGCAGCACTCTCTTCTGCCTTTTCCTCGGCAGGAGCCTCTACACCTCCCTCCATTCTCTCGGCAGGGCGCACCTTTGACTGTGTCATATTATTCACGTACATTGCAATGCCCAAAAGGATAGCAATAATGACAAATGTTTTCATTGTCATATTACTTTTGATTCCATTCACTAGATTCGTAAGAGTTTTTACAAACATTCCTGTTATATAATAACGGTTGATAAATTATTTGCGATAAATTGTCTAATTATTTAAAACTACTAAATATTACTGGTCCATATCTCTATCAATAGATGTATCTTCGCGGTCCATATCTTCGTCGCTATCATCACTATCTTCGATATCTTCCAAGATATAAGTATTTTTAATACGTCTTGCTTCTAAATAAGAAGAGATTGCTAAATTTTTTGCAATCTTTGCCTTTCGTCTAGCCTCCTGATACATTTGGTAATAAACATCATTTCGTTTTTTAATGGTTATGCTTTCTTCCATGGGTAATTCTTCTAAATCAACCTCAATTTCTTCTAATCCATCTACTAATTTATTTGGGAGTTGTTCATTTTCAGGTTCTGGCACTGGTTCATTTTCAGGTTCTGGCACTGGTTCATTTTCAGGTTCTGGCACTGGTTCATTTTCAGGTTCTGGAATTGGTTCATTTTCAGGCACAATGGTTGATACGTCAACAAGGGTATCGCTTTCATCGGAAACAGATTGTATATCTGAAGTTTCTAAAGTATTTGATTCATCCGCCATTTTATTCATAACAATTGGTCTATGTAGAGTATTCTCTTCGATCTTTGATTGCGGTTTTATCACACACTTACCGAACAAATTTTGAGGTCGCAGAACAAGCAGTTGTTTTAACTCCATTTCAATTTGAAAACAGGTCGCTGAACATTTGATACCTTTGATTTCTAAAATAGTCATGATATGCGTAGATTCATTTATGCTGTCCATCTCTACTTCCGATTCATTTTCATCATAAAATGAAATGGTGGGTTTTCCTAAAGCTGACGGTACTCCGATACGTGCAAGATAGTTTTTCCCTGATTTGTATACCTTTAATGGCGATGTGAAATAATTTTCAATATCATGTCTCTCCATTTGTCCTTCAAACCAATCCTCGCGGTTTTCAAACAAATGAGTTTGACAGTGGTTTTCTAAATCTTCCATCCATCTGACAAAATCTGCATTCAGGTTTGTAAACATAAGATCTGTATACAATCGCTTCCCTGCTCGCAGAACACCTTGTTTTGTCGTACATGCAGGCGGTTGGATGTACAATGGCTGATTATCAACAGCGCATCGTATAAAATAGCTTCCACCAGGCATCAATGCTGGCTTGGATAATTTGAGATTTTCAAATACAAAGGCATCGTTTGTATCGTATATTGTTGTCATTTTTCCTAAAGATTGGTCTCTATTATAGATTTAGCAGATTTATGTTTTATAAGCTAAACGAATACGTTCATCCGCCCGTAAACATTATGTTCTTACATGTTAACTTACTATATATTGAATGCATTCGATCAAAGAATCATGCATTGAATTTTTTCAAAATGAAGACATACGCAAGGTTATTATTGAAGTGGTGAAACCTATACGCGAAAGTGTATATAATGAATTATACATGTACATTTGGCTCATATGTATATACAACGTTTTTCTCATAGTGATCATTGTCGCCAACTTGTTCCTCTTGTTGAAATTATTGAAGAAAACGAATTATTTGACACTGTCTGGATAAATTCCGTTTTTACAGCGATAAAATAGTATACATATAAGATATCAAATTGTATACTATCGCAACATGCTAACGAATGGCGATAATGCAATTGTGGAAAATCCTCGTCGACAGTTGGTCGAGAACATTCAAAAATGGACAACAATAGACAGTCAATTGAAAATTGTAGCTGAAAAGACGAAGAAAATGCGAGAGATTCGACAAGATCTCACGCAACACATTTGCGATCAAATTGTTGGATCCAATAATCTTCATACAAAAATTGGTATTAGCGACGGGGAATTGAAAGTCTATGAAAAAAAGGAGTATTCCTCGATAACCTATGTATATCTTGAAAAATGCTTGTCTGAGCTTATTCCTGACCGGAAACAAGTAGAGTATATTATTAAATATCTGAAGGATAACCGCGAAATAACCACCACATATGATATCCGGAGAACCTACAAAGAAAAATGATTATTTGTCAATAGGAAAGATTCGTTTTCAAAAAATATCAGTATTATATAACTGTAATGAACATTGAAAAATCGTGTGCTAGTCGATATGTTTTCGAACAAAAAAACTTAGAATCTGTTGGCGGAATTCCAATAACCGATTTGATAACTTTAGAACAAAAAAAATCCGATCTAATCACTGGCGGTTGTTCTGATCAATATGACAAATATTCTCGACTGTCTGGTCTGGTCGTGCCAACTGGACTATTTGTAAGGCAAACCATTGATGATACTGCTCATAAAATCACAGGCCAGTTTCGTAGTCCATTGCAGAAAGATGATGTTGTACCAAGCGATGTATTTGATAAGCTATTTGATGCAGTGGCGACTAGCAAATCATCCTATCGCAATGGGACTACACAAAAGCGCGGAAGACGCGATCGCCAAAAGAATACGCGACGTGTTATGTAATCTGGGTAGGTGTCGAATCGATTGATGTGTATAGAGATCAATCGATTATTTAGTTAGTTATTTTTGCTTGTGTTTACGAGTGCGATTACGTTTTTTGGGTTTACGTGATACACTATGGTGCGGTTTATGTTTACCTCCACTCTTAGGCAGAAACTTACTGAACCAGTCTCGGAATGATACTAACATGTTTTCTTGCGATTGAACGCCTTTGAACATGTTCGATGTTAATGTATTGTTAGCATAATCGTGTATTTTATCTACAAAATTACTAGGTATTTTCTTGATGATTTGATCTGTTTTGGATATAATCTCATTTGTCGAGGCAAGTATAGATGCACCTTTGACATCTTGTAAATATAATGTCTGCAATGTGTAAATTTCCGCAACAGAATCAACAAAAGGTTTTATTCCTACATTTTGGGAAGTGTTATCGTTGGGGTTTATCATCGTTAGGATGGTTATTAAGTGCAACATTGTAGTGTGGATATATCGTCCTTTCATTTCAAATACACGTTTTCTTCCAATAACAGCATGATCTTTGAAAAGAGACTTTATAAATGCATTGTCTTGATTCTGTTTTTGGATTTCCTTGGCTGCTATCCCAAATATTTCTCGAATTAATTTGTGTATTCTATTATGTGATCGCTCTGCACACTCTATGGAGGATGATGTGTTCTTGACAAAAGTACCTAGTATTTCGGTGGCCTTTTCAGATTGGATCTTGATAGGTGCACTATTTGATAGGTTATCCGTATTTCCCAGAGCAGTAGGCGATTCTGATACAATATCAACCGCATCTTCCAATTCGGATTGCACATCACTTGCAGCATCTTCCAATTCGGATTGCACATCACTTGCAGCATCTTTCATCTTGGATTGCACATCACTTGCAGCATCTTTCATCTTGGATTGCACATCACTTGCAGCATCTTTCATCTTGGATTGCACATCACTTGCAGCATCTTCCGCCTTGGATTGCACATCACTTGCAGCATCTTTCATCTTGGATTGCACATCACTTGCAGCATCTTTCATCTTGGATTGAATATCGCTCATAACATCACCGCCTGTCATCGTCTTATTTACGTCCGTACTATCAGGATATTCTGTAAGGTACATTATAAACTGTTCTGCGCCATCTGCATAAAATAGGTCTTTCAAAGTATCAACCATACTTTTTCTAACCACTCCTTTGGGATCATAGGGATACTCACATTTTTTGTCTTTTACTGGTAAATTTATATACCGGCACACTGCATTTATTATCTCAATTGCAGAATCGTTCCATATTTCATCTCCTAATAATTGAATTTCAGAATTCAATTGATCGATGCCTTTCTGCTCCATTTGTAGGAGAGAGGGTGCTAGACCTCCATCTGCAAAGCCACTTGATTTAGCCATATTCGCCATATTCGCCATATTTGCAGGATTCATATTATGGTTCGTTTGTATTACCTTTACAAAAAAATTGACTATAATATACTCTTTTTTATTTGATTCAATTAGATGCAACAACCAATGATCATACGAATTGATCGAGTGAAATATGAGGCCATATTGAAACATTACCATGAACAATGTAATCGGCGTGTAGAACCGGATGTATATAAGTTGCGGCCACAGACCAATAAAACACTAAAGAAAAAATCCCAATTGAATTGTGTAGATAAAGCAAAGCTATGGAATATGTTTGACAATGACACAGATCATATAACCAATTGTAAACCAGCCACCTTAGAATGTGTATATGAGACGCCTAAAGAAAGCAATTTATGCAATGTATGTAATTCAACTCTGATGATCATGGAGGACGGATTTCCAACTTGCACAAACGTAAGATGTGGTATTATCTACAAGGATACTCTCGATTATTCACCAGAATGGAGATTTTATGGCGCAGACGACAAAAATGCGAATGACCCGACTCGTTGTGGTAATCCAATTAACCCTCTGTTGGTGCAGTCATCGTTTGGTTGTAAGGTGCTTTCTACAAATCGCTCCTCTTATGAAATGAAAAAGATTAGTAAATGGACAGAATGGCAATCTATGCCACACAAGGAAAAATCTCTCTACGACGAATTCCAATTTATCACTATTATGGCACACAATGCGGGAATCTCTCGCATCTTCATTGATGATGCAATGGCAATTCATAAAGACATCTCTGAACAAAAGATGTTTCGAGGGATGAATCGCGACGGCATTAAATCCGCTTCTATTTATATTTCTTGCAGATTGAACGGTTGTCCAAGAACGGCACACGAAATTGCCGAAATATTCAAATTAGATAAAACCAGTGCCACAAATGGATGTTCTATGGCAGTCAATATTCTCCACAACATAGAGCGAAATATGGATCCATCACAACAGGCCGATCTCTGTATAACTACACCAAGCTCCTTTGTAGAACGTTTCTGTAGTCGATTAGGAATAAATCCCGAACTCACTATGCTTTCGAAGTTCATCGCGAAAAAGGTCGAAACAAACAATATGATCACTGACAATATTCCACATGCGATTGCAGCAGGCATTGTATATTTCATTGCTCAACAATGTAATTTAAATATAAGCAAGGCAGATATCAAGGGTATATGTGGGGTGAGCGAAGTAACCATCAATAAATGTTTTAAAAAGCTGTCTATCAATAGCGATGGATTAATACCCAACGTTATTGCCAATAAGTACAGTGAACCAAATAAATAATCTCATAAATACTATATATAGCTAGCAAGTATGTCGGATTTTAGTGAAAATATAAAGATAACAATTGAAGAACCCATACCATCTCATTTGGTTGATATTCCGAAAATAGTCTTTATTGTTCCTTATCGAGATCGCGAGCATCAGCAGCAATTTTTTGCTCGTCATATGAAATATATTATGCAAGATTTTGATGAACCCGATTATCAAATTTACTATGCACATCAGAATGATAGCCGATCCTTCAATCGTGGTGCAATGAAAAATATTGGGTTTCTCGCAATAAAGGATAAATTCCCTGATCATTATAAAGAAATCACATTCGTATTTAACGATGTAGATACCATGCCATACATACCCAATTTCGTAGATTATAATACCATACCCGGTGAAATACGTCATCCGTACGGTTTTACTCATACCCTTGGAGGAATTGTATCCATAAAAGGTGCAGACTATGAACGTACGAATGGGTTTCCTAATTTGTGGGCATGGGGATATGAAGACAATTTATTTCAATACAGGGCGATAAATACTGGCTTGAAAATAAATAGAGACGATTTTATACCGATTGGCGATAAACGCATGATGCATTTATGCGATGGTCTCACTAGAGATGTTAATCGAGAAGAATTCAAGCGGTATAAAAAAGGCACTGATGACGGACTATCGACAATAACAGACATTGTATATACGATCGACGAGTCCAGAGGGTTTATCGATATAACTAATTTTACTACACCCGTTTCAAACAATGCGAAATTCAATACAACTCATAATGTGAAAAATGGTTCCCGTCCATTTCATGGACGACAGGCTGCAACGATGCAAATGCGAGTATGATCAACATCGATAGCATCATTCCATATAAGAATGGCATTCAAACAATTTGTAGGTTATTCCACATTCATTCGCAGTTTCCCAAATACCAGAAATTTTTATCATATAATGTATTTTATTTCGAGGAAGGGAATCGCCGGTTTCTTCCATATATGCCTTCTCCTTGTATATCTTCATAGAGCCACTGGATAATTGTTTCGACAATACGATTTTTTTACGACGCCCCTGGAGCTTTGTTTGCAAGTAATTATCAAGAAGACGGTGTTCTATACGCATGAGATCTTGAATTAGCTGCGTGTTCTTGTATGTATGAGGATTATACTTCATAACCATTTTAGTATCTACTCCTTCAATTGCAGTTATCTCAATCGGAAACATTAGATACACGCCATTCATTGTAAACCATTCTGTTATATAATTAATCTTGGCAAATGTTCCATTAATAATTATGTTGTTCGTCGGATCCAAATACAGTACATTATTTGTCGTAAATCGAGATAAATCAACAGCAATATTCATAGTATACTTTAGAATATATCTTTCCAACTATTTATTAGGTTTCCCTATATAATAAATCTATATGTATATATTATAATCTAGATTTATACAAATGTCTGCGGTCTTAAACATGAATCAAGTTCCCATTATTCAGTGGAAAGGAAATACGATTGGTCAGGTCCACTCTTTTATCAAAGAGAATCGCGGAACAAATCATCCTCTTACAGAAGGTCAGAGTAAATTTCGTGCAAATCCATTACGTATTTATAGACGCGAGATTTCGAGCACAGATGTCGAGGTATGTAATCCTAGAACATCCGTGAAGATAGATAATTTGAATTATCCCAATGGAAGTGTTATCAATTCATCTGCTACCATCAAAAATGGTTTAGGCAACACAATAGACAATTTACCTCCCAACAACAGCTGCGAAAACCCTGGAACGTGCAATGCAATTCTTTCGCCTGCGGAAAACGCGAAGCGTCGTCTTCGCAGCGGTGGTATGATCAAACGTCAATTCGATATTTCCAAAAATAATGATACCTACTATACGTCAACAAATCAATATTTAAGCAGTCGCAACAGAACCTTCCAGCAAAATCAATACAACTATTTGCGTCAAGGTGATTCGCTCGCAAAGCCGGGTTCTGCTCTTGCTTCTGCGAATGTATACTCACCGAATGGTCTAAGTCATTGTCCAAAATATTACATTTCGAGTGCCACTAAGATTGATTATAGATGGATTGATTATGATGGAACCAACCAATATTCGATTGTGGTTCCCGTGGGAAGTTATACAGTGGATGATTTAAACGATGTATTCAAGCGCGGTATGTTTGCAAACAAGCATTATCTATTAAAGGACGGAAACTTGGCTTCTGGTGAATATTACAATGGCAATATTGATTATTTGTTAAATCTCTCATTCAATAACAACACAGACAAGGTGGAATTGCAATCATTCTTGGTAAACAATTCATTGTATCCAAATGCTAATATGAAACCATCCGGAACGTCTTGGAATGTTCCATTTGGAGATGGTGCGTATCCCCAGTTTGTTATTGATGATGCTACTATGCAAACCGCAATTGGATTCTCGTCTAGTACAATATTTCCTGCCACTGCCACTGCTAGCCCTGGGGCAGAAACATCCCAGATGACCACATCCACGATGGCACCTGGTATCCAAGAATTATATGTTGCTCTCTATTACAAACCGAATAACCACCAATTTGCTCAACAAGGTGCCGTATCTGCTGGCGATTTGATCACACGCAAAAAATACAATTCTATAACCAATTCTACAGTTGCCTATCGTAATGCATTTGGTAATGCGGTTGCGAATGCGCTCGCGTATGGAGTACCCTCGAATGGATATACTTACAAGGACAAACTTGGGTACCCTCTCAAACAAACACCCACATTCACCAAATATTCTGACGAAATGAGACGGTGCTCGGTTACAAAACTATCAAATGCCATTTAGATATTGGGCTAATTTTATGTGCAACTCCCTCTTTATCATATTGTATTCAATATACGATACAATATGAATGAAATATCACACTATGTTGACACCCTATACAGGGTTAGTGCACCCAATGCAAATAAGGTTGTGTGAATGTATACCATAGCTTCCGATACGTTTTTCCAGACAGAAATTTTCGTTTCTTTATGGTTGGCCGCATAATCCTCTATATCAGTTATTAAATGGTAGTTCATAAATCCAGACAAGGACAAGAACCCGATACTCACCAACACTAGAATAATGTCATAAATGGTATTGTGTTTCCGATAAGCTCTTGCATAAGCAAGGGTGGCAAGAGATAAGGTCGTAAATACACCTACATTCCGAAACGTGGAATGAAAAAACATCATGAATTTAGTATCCTGACTGTCCATGAAATATATTCTATACTAAACCATCCGATTTTATCGCGGATTGTTATGGATAATAATATTATAGGGTATTCCATATTTCGTGCAAAGTTGGACACATTTTTGGATATTTGATTTGATTAAAACATCTATTTTTTCCTGATTGTGTTTGTTGTCAATAAAAGACAATGTATAATGAATATTCTCGATCTGTTGTTGTCCTAAAACTGCATTGTATTCTTCGACCTTTGAAATATAGAACGCAGATACGGGCAAATTCAAAAAACGATGGATATAACTCGTCTCGGTCGTGTCAGGTACAGACACCATTTTTTCAAATGCCCTATGCAAAAACGGATAAAAATAATCACATGTGGGAAATAAGAACCCCTTACATACAATGTATTTTTCAGAATTTGCATATCGACTGGTATATGGCTTCATCATGTATACCTTTTGATAAAAAGAAGACAAAATATACAGGATGTCCACGCTGTGTTGCATAAAGCAATCAAACACCTTTAATACAAATGTGCCACCTTGTTTTTGCATAGAAACTGCATAACACACTTGGGCGAACAATAGCTTGGCTATGTTCATTTCTTGTTTGTTGAAATCGACGGAAAAATCAAATCCACCATCTGCTGTTATGAGATCCATGGAAGATTTATACATTTCTTTGCATCCAGCAAAATTATCTAATGACAAAATATCACCTGTATTGTCAGAGCCTCGTTCAATATACACATTTGGGTTATTACGCAGAAACTGCTCCGTCTTTTTCCAACCAGGAATATTTGGATCATTTTTATCATCTATTAATGTCATTCCAATATAAATGTCGTCCTTATTCTTACGGGTATTTGCAATTGCCTCTATAAACCCACCCGGTCCTTCCGCCAAATGAAAAGAACGGATCGGTTGTACGTCATACTCCAGATTAAAGGTGGAAATAATCTCCATCATTTTGAAATATGACCGCGATAATGGCTTGTACTTAGACACACATTTCTTTTTATAAGGCACACACGTGTGAATATATTCATAGGGATTGGTGTATTTCTTGAAAATATCCCAATCTTTCTCACGAGAATCTATCTTTTCCTTTATTTCATATAGATAGCTCGACAACGAGTTCGATACAGCGGGTTCTTGTACTGAACCTACCTCTATGCAATCAATATATTTGTGAATTAAAAAAGGTGCTTTTGGTAGTAAATAGTAAGTCATAATAACAATCAAAGTAATTTGGTAGATGATATAAATCCATCTTTATATTTATATCGTTTTTACAGGGGGTCTTTACAATGGGTCAGTTCATTCCTCATTGGATACATCGAACTTTTTTAATACAAGCCTACGGTTTGTATTCTTGGCGACTACTGTAGGCACGTCCTCTACTGGTTTTATTGCATCAACG
>Ga0213863_10003985_pt1 | contig 10025 bp, 8 predicted proteins | sample PICome_8_FD_160128 | JGI IMG/M metagenome (GOLD analysis project Ga0213863, IMG submission 160128) | Coastal seawater microbial communities near Pivers Island, North Carolina, United States - PICO497 | ecosystem: Environmental > Aquatic > Marine > Coastal | place: USA: North Carolina | collected... | reverse complement strand
AGCTAGTAACAATAGATGGTAAGTCTTTTAATTTTGAAAAGAGCTTTGCATATCAGCTTGTGTCAGCAGATACTCAAGTGCTATGCTTTGATGATGTCAAGAAACACTTTGATTTTGAAAGATTATTTAGTGTTGTTACTGAAGGTCTTACACTTGAAAAGAAAAATAAAGACGCTATTAAGATACCATTTGTAAAATCACCCAAGGTTGCTATCACAACAAACTATCCTATAAAAGGTAAAGGTAATTCATTTGAGAGAAGAAAGTGGGAGATATACTTCACGAACTTTTACACAAAAGAATTTACTCCACTAGTTGAATTTGGTAGGTTAATGTTTGGAGAGTGGAATGAGGATGAGTGGTGTGCGTTTGACAACTATATGATTGAGAATCTAATGTTCTATTTAAAAAACGGATTAATTAAAGGCAACTTTAAGAATGTTGATATCAATAAGTTAGCAATCAACACTAATTATGACTTTGCCTTATGGTGTGGGATTATTGGAGATAGAAAGAATAAAATGCTTAGACTGAATGAAAAAATCTATACTAATGATTTGTATTATGATTTCATATCTGAGTTTACAGATTATGGCCCAAATAGAAAAACAACCATATCTAATATTCAATTTAATAGATGGTTAATTGAGTATGGACAATATATCACAGGTGTAAGACCTAAGGATACTGACAGAGATATGAATGGTAAGTATGTTGTATTTAAAACTAATAAGGATATTAAAATAGAAAAAGAAGATGACAGAGGATTGCCTTTCTGATTTCCGTTGGTGTATTGAAAACGATTTCCAGGTTTATGTCAAGCCTATAAATTATAGTGGAAACTTTAAAGTGGCTATTAGAAAAGGAGGCATAACGACAAGCGGAAAAGATAGTTTTTATTGTAAAATAAAACAGACAACTATATATAGCTCAGAGACTTTAGGTAGCAAGCTTTATAAGAATCAAAAACTAGCAATGAAAGTGTTGCCTAGTGTATATAAATATCTAAGAGAAACTTATGAGTAATAATATAAGGGAGGGATTTAATTTAATATTAAATGTTAAAATTGGTTTTATAACGAGCATATTGCTCACCCTCCCTTTTAATAAATATTAAATGATTGAATTTAGAGATTACCAAAAAGGAATTATAACCGATGGAGTTAAGTGTTTATTTAATTACGGTTTTGTATACTTATCTATGGAGGTAAGAACTGGAAAGACACTTACTTCATTAGGTATTTTAAATGAAATGATGAGTGTGAACAAGGTATTGTTCATCACGAAGAAGAAGGCCATAGGAAGCATTGAATCAGATTACAAGTTGTTAAATCCTGATTACGAAATATTTGTTATTAATTATGAATCACTACACAAGGTTGATCTTAAAGGTTGGGATGCAATTGTTTGCGATGAAGCTCACAGTATGGGAGCGTTTCCGAAGCCAAGTAAAAGAGCAAAGCAGGTGAAAGAGTTTGTAATTAAAAACAATCCATACGTAATATTATTATCAGGTACACCTACTCCTGAATCGTTTAGTCAAATGTATCATCAAATATATTCTATACCTGGGAATCCTTTTAGAAAGTATGTGAACTTTTACAAATTCGCAAAAGACTATGTGATTCCAAAAACAAAACGAATTGGTTCATTTATGGTAAATGATTATTCAGGTGGAAAGCAATCTATTTTAGATGAAATGAACAAATATATGATTTCATATACTCAAAAAGAGGCAGGATTCGAATCATCTATTAAAGAACAAATACTTCGAGTAGAGGCTCCTAAATCTATTTACAGCCTCTGTAACAAACTAACAAAGTATTTAGTTGTTGAGGGAAAGGAAGATGTTATATTGGCTGATACAAGCGTTAAATTAATGCAGAAGCTACATCAAATGTATAGTGGGACTGTGAAATTTGAAAGTGGTAATTCTATGGTCCTTGACACATTCAAGGCTCAATACATATATGACAACTTTTGTAATCATAAAATAGGCATCTTTTATAAGTTTAAAGAAGAGCTTAATGCGATAAAAAAAGTTTATGGTGACCATGTGTGTACTGATTTAGAAACATTCAACACCACAGATAAATCTATTGCATTACAAATTGTTAGTGGTAGAGAAGGCATTAGTTTAAGAAAAGCCAAGTACTTAGTATATTACAATATAGATTTTAGTGCAACAAGTTATTGGCAGAGTCGTGATCGTATGACCACTAAAGATAGACCAGAGAATGAAATATTTTGGATATTCACATCTAAAGGTATTGAAGATAAAATATACAAGGCAGTAAGTAAGAAGAAAGATTACACCTTGAAACACTTTAAAAGAGATTTATTAACTTTAAATTAAATATAATGCTATTAAAAGCCTTTGATAAAAATTTATGGTATTCTATTGATATAGAAAAAACAAAATGGATTGATAAACATACCGAACAAAAAGAGGATGTTATATATTTTGAATTAAATAATGTACGGGATGATATACCAAAACACGCAATTATTCCAAATGAAACTGCATTTGTAATGAGTATTGAAGATGCAAAATATTTAAAGGCTTTTTTAGAAGTTGCTTTAAATAACTTGTAATACAATGCCATATAAAATATTTATTAACTTTAAATTAAATACAAATGAAATGACAGAACAACAAATACAAAAGAAAAGAATTGATCAGCTAGAGGCTGAAGGGTATTATGTTATCAAACTTATTAAAACCAATAAGAATGGTATACCTGATTTGATAGCTATACCTCCTAACTGTGATGTGTTGTTCTCAGAAGTAAAAAAGCCAGGGGGCAGGGTGTCTGCTCTACAAGAATATAGATTAAAAGAATTAAAAAAACATGGATGTAAAACAGAAGTATACAAAGGTGGATGAATTCGAATTAGATGAGTATTTTCTCAAACAAATATATGAGTTTGAGCCAAAGGTTAGAAGAATGATAACTAGTGAAATTGATAAGCTTTATGGCTTACCACACACTAATAAACAAATCGTAAAAATATCAGGTGTAGTTCATGATGAAAATGGAAAGCCTACGTTCTTTAAAATAGAATACTTTAGAGCAAAAACATCTGCATCTATATTAGTAGATGTTTACGAAATTGATTTAGATGAATACTTAGATACAATATCTAATAATGAAATTTATATAAAATGATAACAGAGCCAATAGAGTTACTAAAAGAAAGGTTAAAGGAAATAAAGAAAGTAAAAGACTCGGCTAAAAAAAATAATCTAAACCCAATAGATTTATATAATTTAAACAAGATATATGAAAGATACTATGTTGTTATTGAGGCAGTAAAAATGTTTACTGATGAAAAATTTATGGATAGAGGTATTCTTTACAAAGATTCTATAGATGTGTTTTATGCTCAGGAAAAAGAAATAAAAACTTTAAAAAGAAAAATTAGTAAGATGTATAGAGAACAATCTAAAGATGTATAATTTTTTGTAGCTTTATGACCCACGATGCCTACTAATAATAAAACAAGACTACCCATACCATTTATTAATGTTACAATGAAAAACATTAATAATCTTACCGACGATATATATGAGTGTTTAATGGATGAAGAATATGAAGAAATGAGTCTTAAAATTAAAGAAATAAATTACATATTTCGCGATCTTCAAAAAATATCTGAAAACCAATTAAAATGAAATCAATTATCATCAATCAAATTTTAAAAGAAAAACTAAAAGAAAGGCCTAATTTTAAACTAATACAAAAGCTTCAGCAGTTACTTGATAAATCTAATTTCCAAAACGTGAAACGTTAAATGATTTTTTTTTCTTAGAGCTAAAATTAGAGGAGGGTTTATTAAATCCACTACTTTTCTTTTTTTTCTTAGATTTTTTAGGTGCATCTACTCTTACAGGTTTTGGGGGCCTGGTTTTCTTTGCTAACTTCAAAGCCCTTTCCGACATATAGTTCATTTCGGAAGTACCGACACCTAATTGATTTAGTATATAAATCATAGCAACTGTACCCATTCTTTCTCTAGCATCTTCACTTATTTTTGCAGTAGACTTTTTGCCAATATACTCATTCTCTGCAACTCCTGTTCTAGCCAACTGAACCATCTCGTATGCTTTCATTGCTTTGCCACCGATAATACCTAAAACACCTAATTGCTCTAAAAAAGTTTTTTGGTCTTTTGCGAAAAATTTAAATACATCTCCTTCTTTTTCTCCGTCTTGAAACATTCCCATAACATCATTTAACAAGCCAAGAGCAACATCGTTGAGCACAGGTAAAGGAACCATTATATCTGCAATAGCACCTCCAACTCTACCGGTTATCTGATATCCTTTTCTTTTCTTTTCTTCTTCTTCATCTTCTATTCCCCCCATCAAAGAAGCTATGGTCGATGCTAAAAAATTACTTATAACATAACCAAGGGCTCCGAAAGTAGCTGTTTCAACTCCAAGGCCAGCAATAGACCTTAAAGCTGTTGTTTTTTCTCCCTTTAAAGCAGCTGGATTAAAAAATAAAGTACTAACATCTGCGTAACTTCTATTTTTTTGATTTATCAAAAAGTTTGCAAAAGGAAATAAAGATTTTCTTACAAACTGACTTTTGATATCTTGATTTGTAAATAAATCTCCTTGTAAATCAGGATCAGATGTATTCTGCTGTCTATCTACTTTTCTTTGAGCAGTATTCATAGAGTCTTTGTTAAGAGGTTTAGTCCAATCTATATCTGAATAAGAAACTCCTTTTCTAGCCATGTCTTGTATGTAATAAGCTAAAAATGATGTTCTAGCTGTCATAACATCTGATTTAACTAAAAAGATATCTAAATATGCTTTATTTAATTCATCTATCTTATCAAATCCTTTGCCAAGCAAAGTCCTAGCTTGTTTTTCTATAAGAGAATTTAGACTATCTATATCTCCTTGGGACTGAATACCTCTGTTTGCTATAGGCATGCCTGATTCGTTAATAATTTTGTTCCCTTTTTTTGTAAGCATAACCTTAGCAGCTTGCGTTGTTGGGATTAAACCCGCGTTTGTAACTGTATTAACGAAAGGAACCATTTGCTTGACTGCTTGTGTTGGTCCACCTAAAGACCTTGCTACACCTGCTGCTGCAATCCTATTAATCTGTCTTAATGCTTTTTGTTCTGATTCAGTAGTTGACCTGTTTCCTCTTTTTAAATCAATATACTTAGCAATTCTCTTTTTAATCATGTTCCTACTATCTCTATTAGGAAATAACTTATTGAAGCTGGGTGAATCAAAAGCGCCCTGAACTTGTCTTATACCTTCTGCTGTGTTGATATCTATTAAAGCAGCTTTTAATCTATTAATATTGTTAGTTTCAAAACTAAGGTTTAGCACTCTTCCTGGGGGGAGCTTCCCTGTTCTATTGGCTTCAAATAAAACCGATGATTTTTTATCGTATGGGTTTGTCCTTGATGGAATAGTAAATAGTGGCTTTTCTAAATCAACATCATCACTCGCTTTTTCGCTATAATCAGCATCTATTACCGTATACCCCCTAGGAGTATAGTTAATATCCTGACCAAGTTTTGAATTATAAATAGATGTTTGAGTATCAGAAATAGCATCATGATATTTAGCCCACTCTTCAGTAAAATACTTGACTCCTTCTAAATTTACAGGATCAGCTTTAGATTCAACTTCAGATATATTTGAAGAATTTTTTACAATTTTGTCGTAAGCTTCTTTATAAATTTTACCTAAATCTTTTTCTATTTTTTTATCGCTATCTAATAATGTTTCGTATGATTCTTTTAAAAGAGATTTTGTATTTTCAAATTGCTTTTGTTCTGAAAAATCTGAATTAACTTCAACTCTTCTTAACTCAGCAAGCGTTTGTCTTTCAACTGAATTATATGTATCTAAATATTTTCCTTTTTTTGTTTTTTTATTTTTAAATTTATCAGCATATTTTTTGACAAATACTTCAACTTTTTTAGTTGCATCGCTTGATCCGTTTATTATAGGGGTTAAACCAATTGCGTCCATTACCATGCCCGCTTTCTTCTCTCCCTTAAACATTAAGTTAAAAACAAGGTTTAATGTTGTTAGGTTTTTGTTTCTTCCTCTTCCAAGGTAGTTAGATGATTCAACAGATTTTATACCTCTTTTTACTAAAGATTCTGTATTTTGAGCTCCTTTTGCCTTGGCTATTACAGACCTTGCTCCTGATAAGGTGCCATTTACATTAAAATTAATTAATATATCTAGCAACTGCATTTTTGTTTTGGTATTAAGAGAGTCTAAGTCTAGGTTTAGTAACTTGTTTAAATCTGATTTATTAGAAGCAGTTAAATTATTCTTAGCATCAGCAAATGCTTGAGATAATGCGTTGTTTATTTCTTTTTTTCTTTTTTCTATTTCAATATTGTCAACTTCCTTTTCTTTTGTTTCAGTATAGAGTTCCTGCATCTGCTCTAAAGTCATGTTCGAAGAATCTAAACCAGTTACTTTTTCAAAATACTCTCTAGCTCTATCTAAATCTCTTTGCTTTTGTAAATCGTTTTCTTTAGAGGTATATGATTCTACTTCTTGTATGTTAAAAGGACTAGATTGTTTTAATGAAACTTTACCTCCTTTTTTAGATACTTTTGTAGGTTTTAAACCATTAAGAATATTGTTGGCATTAAATAAATAAGCATCAATGTCTTGCACCATTCTAGGGTTTATATTTAAGAAAGCCAACGCAGATAATCTTAAGTCGTTATTTGTTTTTTTGTTTATAGCATTTTTTATTTTACCTTGAATATTTATTGCGTTTTTTTCTTTAACAATATGTTCAGCATCATTAAATACTTTTTCCATATAATTTAAAAACTCATCTACAGATTTTTCTGAATAAAAATTTGTTTTTTCGCTTTTATTTAAAACAGCTTGAAGTTTTTGTGGAGATATAACTCCTTTTCTTTTATCAGAAAACAACTTTATTATACTGTTTACTGCCTTACGTTTCTTTTTTAAATCTAATTGAGCCTCTCTAGCAGCTCTAGCTTCTAATTTAATTTGAGTTTTTAAGGCAGAATATTCATCAACTGTAACTTTAGTTCTTTTCTTTCCTAATATCTTGTTTACACTTGGAGACTTTTTCACACTCATATCTTGCTCTACAGAAGCAGGTTGAGATTCAAGATACTTAACTAGCTCACTATTCTTATTTCTTTTTTTATAATTTTGTAGAGATTTTTCATATCCTTCAACTCCACCATTTGTTTCTCTGTTTAAAATCATTTCAAGTGATGATAATGTTTTTAATTCACGAGGACTCATCCTTGAACTATGCACTATCTTGTAGTCGGAAATCTGACCTAAAGCCACCTCTTGACCTTCTGTTCTTTGGTTAAAAGGTATGTTTTCTATATCTGTTTCTATTACAACAAAAGAATCGTCTTGCCTATAAGGACTTCCTAATTTCGCAAAAAACAATCCATCAACTGCTTTTTGTTTTTCAAAATCTATTCCATTTTCTAAAATATTATTTAAATTTTCTACACCATTAGTTGAGTGATATAAATGAACTTTACCACTTGTAATTGAACCATTTTTATTTTTTGTTTGTTTAGGTTTGGTCGGAAGTTTTTGACCTTCTTTAATAGTCCTTAACAAATTTACTTTTTTAGTATCTGTCTGCGTAGTCTTGTCGCTAGTTGTATCGGTTTGCGGGTCACCTTCTTCGACTTGCGTGTCGGTAGTGACTTGCTGAGTGTCTCCTTCTCCCACTTGCTGCAGTCCCATTTGGGTGTCTCCCCCCTCTTCTTGGCTTCCTGCATCATCTGGTAACACTTGCTTCTTTGTGCTTGGCTTTTGAATGGCATCTTTTTTATTATTTAATTGGTTAAACACATATTGTTTATAGGTGTATTCATTAGGATTATAACCTTGACTCCTTAAACTTTCTAATGCATCTTGTATGGCTTGTAAAATAGTTTTACCTGCCTTATATGATGCTCTAACAATTTTAAGACTGTTGTTCGCAGCAAACATAGGTATGCCTAACGTTGCATCAAAAGCTCTTCCATTGCTTGAGGTTGCTGATATAGCTTTGTCTAAGAAATCTAATATCTTATCTTGCTCCTGAGATTTAAATTCATTTATTAATCTTTCAGCCTCATTTATCGCTTTTCTTTCCTCATTTGATTTTTTGGATTTAAATACACCTATTGGCCTTTTCCTAGAAGATTCATCTTTTACCGGAATTAATTTTCCATCATCTCTCATTTGAGATACAGCAAAAGATCCATCTTTCTTTTTGGTAACTTGAAATATATTATCACCAACCTGAACAACATCTCTGTCACTAGATTTAGACGCAGCCTCTTCAATAACCATTTCTTCAAACGCAGTAACATCTTCTTCAGATTGTTTCTCCATTGCTTCAATTTCAGCTAAAGTCTTTTTATCGTATTCTTCTTGAGCTTCTTTTTTAGACTTCTTTTTAACAACAGGCTTTACAGTTTCTTTACCTTCTACGGTTAGTTTTATTTCTTGAGGTTTCTTTTCTCTTCTTAAAGCCTCGTCTTTTAGTATTCTTTCAGCCTTTTCCCCAACAAGCCTTCTATTTAACCCACTTTCAACCTCCTTTACTTTGACTACTGCTTTTCCTTTTTTGTCTCTACGTCTACCTGTTATTGTGTAATCAACACCATCAATAGTAAAGACATCTAGAGGTTTGTCTCCCTTGACAGTTCCAACAGGAGCAACGTCAACTCCTTCTGGTGGCATTAAAGTTATATCTACAGAAGCCAATGTGTTTTCACCAATTTCATCTTTTCTACCTAACTCTATAATCTCATCGTTAGTTTCAAATACTAGTGTGTTTTGGTTTTCTTTATCAACCCTTATCATCCCTTCTTTCCCATTGCTGTATGTCTTTTTTTCAAGGTTATCTAGTAATGTTCCTTCTTTATCAGACTTTTTAATATCAGACTCTAAGTCACTTAAATCAAAAACCTCTTCTTCTACAACCTCTTCTTCTACAACCTCTTCTTCTACAACCTCTTCTTCTACGTCAGGTGAAGCTACAGGGCGTTTTTTTGCAACAACTTTTTTAGCTCCAGACCTAGTAATCTGAATTATTTCGTTTTTCAAAAAAGCTATATCTTCATCTATTTCTTGAACTCTATCAATAAAAACATCAGCATCTAAACCATCTCTTTCGGATTTTAGTTTGTTTATTTCTGAAATCACAGACATAACACGCAAAGATGTTTCTGTGCCTAAACCTTTAGGTATTTTGTTTATTGTTTCTCTGTAAACTTCAATGTCTGATAATATTCTTTTTACCTGCTCTTCGGTGTAAATTCTTTTAGTAACCTGGCTATTTAAAAGTTGTTCTGTTTTGTCTACGTCTTTAGATAATTGATACAAAGCATTCATTTTATCTATAGCGGCCACCCCTGGTCTAAATCTTTTATTGTAATTTGTTTTTATATTAGAAGATATATTTCCTGCAAAAGGCATAAAGAATCCTGCTGCCGCAGATAGTATTGTGGTATTAATAAATTCATCGCCACTAATAGTATTCGCCATTATTTCCTTCTTAGCAAACTCATTAACGTTTTCACCAATAACATAAGCCTGACCTACTTGCTGAACATTTTCTTGAACAACCTCTTTTCCACTTTCTATAAAATATCTTTTAGCTTTTAATGCTGCTTTTGTCCAATAAGCTTTTGCCCCTTTTGCTCCTGCTTTTTCGTATGCTTTTAAAGCTCCTTGTATAAGTACATTATTTGCGTTCTTGCCAAATATTTTATCCATAGCATAAGTTTGCGTAGATATTGGCGCCGTTAAAACACCCAATGCAAGTCCTTGTGATCCTGCTATAGATTGTATTTCTTCTGCCTGAGCAATAGACATTCCACCATCCAATGCTTGCTTATAAGATTGCTCTGCTAGGTTTGTTGAGAATAAAGTGCCTTGAGCAACCATTGCAGAAGCTGTTGTTGCCTTCATAGGTATTTTAGACATGAAGTTAACTGCTTTAGTGCCTCTATCAAAAGCACCT
>Ga0213863_10003980_pt1 | contig 10039 bp, 8 predicted proteins | sample PICome_8_FD_160128 | JGI IMG/M metagenome (GOLD analysis project Ga0213863, IMG submission 160128) | Coastal seawater microbial communities near Pivers Island, North Carolina, United States - PICO497 | ecosystem: Environmental > Aquatic > Marine > Coastal | place: USA: North Carolina | collected... | reverse complement strand
CCTGCCGCTTCCTAGCAGGGAGATGGCAAAAAAATGGCGCTATACATGCCCGGTCTGTCAGGAAAGTATCGAGCGGGTCAGGAAAATGAAACGCTATGCCGGCTGTTATCGTTGCTGCAAAGAGCACAACGGAGGCTACTACCACCGGAAATTCAGGCTGGTGGAGAGCCGGATGGAGTAGTTTTGCCCTGTCATCAACAGTGCCAGGCGTAATTTGTTCTAATCCAAGCAGGTAGAGATCATTGTGAATAAGGCCACAAACTGGGCCGCTCGATCGCTTTCGCTGTCTTTTTTGTCACTGAATTGAGGCGTAAGTCACTGGTAAACAGTTATTCGGATGCATTCTCTATCAGGGGTGGAAAATAAGGTGGATAGCCTGTTTTGACCGAATTACCTAACATGCTTTTTTCTACACCGCAAATAGCTGTGAGTCAGTGAATTCAAGGGCTTGGAGGTACTTTTACACAAAGTGAGCAAAGATATTCTCAAGTTATTCACAATGTCAGGGGGAGTGTGTATGTGTTTCATAAACAGCATAAAAGTGCCAAAATGACGCAGCTAGCCGCTCTTTGTCTGCTGATTGTGAATAAGATGCGCATAGGTCTTGTCCAGGAAGGCTCATGCCATGTTTGGGGCATAACTCACCTGAATTGCTTCATTTTGCCGGTTTTTTGCCTAAATTTTTAGAGAATTGGCCCTCGAAAAAAAATAATTCCCGAAAGTTAGCCGAAATTTTGAGGAGTATCAAGGGATCCATAAACTGAACAAATCATTCCAAATAGCGGATGGCAGAGGATATAGTTAAGAAAACTTAATATTATTGATAAGTAAATAGGCAGGAAAACATGAAAAAATAAGCACTTTAACTATTGACCTGTGGTGCACTAAAGTGTACTAAGGGGCTCCGCAGGGAATACTGCGTGTATTAATGAGCACTACGAATCACAGCATGGGGGGCTACTTCCCCTACAAGATGGACACGAAATGTCGTGTTTCCATCCCCAGTGATTGGCGCCCGGAGATCAGAAACAGCGTGCTGCGCTTGATGGTTTCAACCAACGAGGGCTTTCCCACTTTGCGTGTTCTGACGGATACCGAATTTGAGAAGATGCAGAGAGAGGTCAATGAGAGTGAACGCTCACCAGCTCAGAAACGCAGCATCATTGGCATCATCTTTGAGCGTTGCACCAAGGCTCACGTCAATGAGCAAGGCAAACTGACCATTCCTAAAGCACTTCTTGATCACCCCGGCCTGGTTCCCGGTGAAGGCCTTGTCCTGGTTGGCCGTGGTGATTTTATTGAGATTTTAAATGAGGAAAACCACCGGAAACTCCGTGCCGCCCACGAGGCAAGCATCATTTCTGAGGCTAATGACGAGTTCGGTTTCTTCTAAGACTAACGATACGAAAATTTTCCTGTGCAATACGCTGATACAATAATGACAACAATGCTGTTCCCCCAGCATGGAGACGCGCTTGCAGAGGTTGAGGCAACTTGGAGGGAGCCTCACCTCTGCAGCGTCTCCCGTATGTCGGGGCTTGAGTCTGGCGTATCTGGTCACAGTCACACCTTTTTCTGGAATACACGTCGTTGATAGCATGCAGTTTACCCTTACTCATTCATGTTGTTTACTGAAACAAAGTTGGTAGCTGTCGGGGTTGGGACAACTTGGAGGGAGTCCCGCCCCGACTGCTCGACTTGGCATTCTTCCAGAAACAGGGAGCTGTGTATGGAACCAGAAAAACCTACCGATACTAAATATCATATCCCCGTTCTTCTCGATGAAGTACTGGCACATATGCTGCCCACGGAGGAAAAAGTCATTGTTGATGCCACATTGGGTGGCGGGGGCCACACCGAGGCAATGCTCAAATCCGGAGCACGCGTGATCGGGGTTGATCAGGATGAGCAGGCGCACGAGTTCGCCGCAAAACGCTTGGCACCGTATGGATCAAAGTTTACTGCCTTGAAGGGCAATTTTTCTGATTTACCGGAGCTTTTGGCAAGTGCAGGCGTGGACAAAGTGGATGGCATCCTTATCGATATCGGAGTCTCTTCTTGGCAGCTTGACGAGGCTGAGCGTGGATTCTCCTTTGGTAAAGAGGGGCCTCTCGACATGAGGATGAACCGCTCTGCAGGTCAAACTGCTGCTGACCTGGTCAATGACTTGTCCGAGCAGGAATTAAGGACCATTTTTTATGAATATGGCGAGGAGCGTGCCGGCAGCAAAATTGCACGTCGTATCGTTGAGCACCGTCAGGAAAAGCCATTCGAAACTACGACGGATCTTGCTGATTTTATTGCAGGCATTCTACCACGCTCCAAGGGACCGGCTGGTAAAATTCATCCTGCGACCCGCGTATTCCAAGCGCTCCGAATCGCAGTGAATGACGAGCTTGGTGCATTGCGCACTTTTCTCGATAACGCGGCCAAGCTGCTCAATCCGGGCGGACGCTTACTGGTCATTACCTTCCACAGTCTGGAAGACAGGATCGTGAAACAATTTTTCAGGCATGTATGCCAGTCTCATATCGACCGTAAAGAATGGCCCGAGCCCAAGCCAAACCCTGATTACAAGTATGAGATGATCACCCGCCGTCCTGTTACGGCAAGTGCAGAGGAAATTGAGGCCAACAAGAGATCACGCAGCGCCAAACTGAGAGTGGTCCAAAAAAGATAACCAGTCATTGTCATGAATAAACACCGAACCAAGCACCGCAAATTCTCTCTTGTCGAAATGACGCTTCTTGGCTTGGCGGCCATGGTGTTGATCGGGGGTGGCATCACTCATGCCTTGTTGAAAAACGAGCAAATCAAGGTGCAGAGAGAAATTCAGCGCGTTGATAACAAGATCAGCGACATCAAAGTCTCAATGGATATCCTCGGTCAAGATATCGATAGGCTGCTCACTCCGCAAAAACTGCGGCAATATCTAGCTGAGTCACAAACTAAATTGCGCAAAACAGCGCCGGGCTCCTTGACTGCTATTAAAAGCTATTCTTCAAAAGGGTCAGACAAAGTACCCAACGCTGTTGATATTGCTCAGGTAAGACCATGATTATAAGCCACTCGTGAATTCAGCCGTTTTTTATCGCCGTTGTATTTTTATATGCCTGGTCTGTGTGACCGGGCTGAGTTGTCTGTCAGCGCGGCTAGTTTATTTGCATGTTGTCAAGGCTGCTGAATACTCAGAGCAATCAGAGCAGACCTTGAGGAAGACTACCTTGGTTGCGACGAGGGGGAGGATTTTGGATTGTAACAAGATACTCATTGCTCGTAGTAACGCGAGTGTAAGCATGGCACTAGACAAGAAGCTATTGCTTGAGGGAGGTGTCAAATTGGCAGCCCGTGCGCTGGCTAACAGGGAGTTGCGTGCATCAGCTGATTGGTATCTGAAGGACCAAAAAACTCGTAGCGGGCAAATTAAGGCGAGGGCAAAGCAGATAGCTGCCGAATTTGACGAGCATGAGATCCAAAAGAGGCATGTTGATCTTCTCGCTGATATCTTTGCTCCTGAACTTGGTATGAGTGCTGAGCTGTTTCAGAAAAAACTTAATCTTAATGATGAAAAGCAGATGCATGTTGTCATCAAGTCTGATCTGTCAAAGAAGGAAGCAGATCGACTGATGCAGCTAGCTCATGATTGCTCAGTGACATATCGTCACGACAGAAGTCATCGCTATGCCCACAGTAAAAATGGCATCTTTGTTTTTAAGGATAAGCAAAAGCGCTGGTATGCAATGCCGGATATGGCATCAGCCATTATTGGTTATGTGGGTGAGCATGAGGACGATGTATTAGGAAGAATCACTGGCAGGGCTGGTATTGAGAAGAAAATGAACGATAGATTGTCCGGCGCTGATGGCTACGTAGTTACCAAAGGAGACAAGATTGAGGAAATGGAAGCTCCATTACATGGGGAGGATGTTCAGCTGACCCTTGACATGGGCATTCAGATGATTGTCGAAGAGGAGTTGGACAAGGGGCTCAATGATTATGCTGCACAAAAGGGAACCATTATTCTGATGAATCCCAGCAATGGCGATATCCTGGCAATGGCAAGCAGACCAACGTATAACTTAAACACGCGAGAAAATATCCGGGAGAATGGTTACGATTTCGCTACTCAGGCTATTTATGAGCCAGGCTCTACCTTCAAAATCATCTCAACAGCCGGAGCACTGGATCAGGGGCTGGTTGAGCCTGATACCAAAATATTTTGTGAGTGGGGACACTTTCGAAATGGCGGGGTAAGGGTCCCAGACCATCATGCTTTTGGTAAACTGACTGTTGAGCAGATACTAGCGAAGTCCAGCAATATTGGGTCCTATAAGCTTGCGCTCGAACTGCGTGAAGAAGCATTCTTTGATTACATCAAGGCCTTCGGTTTTGGATCTAAGACGAACATATTAATGGCTGGTGAGAGTGCCGGCGTTGTCAACAATACCGGAAATCCAACAGATTTTTCCCGCATCTCCTACGGTTACGCGGTCAGTGTGACACCACTGCAAGTTGCGTGTGCCTATTCCGCGATTGCCAATAATGGTGTGTTAATGAGGCCGCGACTGTTGAAATCAGTCATGACTAACGATGGAGAGATCAAAAGTCTCTACAAAAAAGAGACTGTGCGCAGGGTTATCCAACCCGAAACGGCAGGTAAGATGCGGCAGGCACTTACTACGGTTGTGGATGTCAAGGGAACAGCCAGAAGGGCCAAAGTCGATGGTTTTAATGTTGCAGGTAAAACGGGTACGGCATGGAAAATTCACCCAGAGGGAGGCTACTACAATGGCAAGGATGAGCGTGAAAAACGTTACACAGTTTCCTTTGCCGGAATGATGCCTGCTGAAAATCCTGAGTTTGTCTGTGTAGTAGTCATTGATCATCCACGAAGCATGCCGGATCCACCTGACGGTCAGGAAAAACCGAACTTTGGCGGAGGAAGCGTCGCCGCTCCCATTTTTGCAAGGGTAGCTACACGTGTTGCAGCTCAGATGGGGTTGAAGCCCACAGAGCCAACCAATGAAAAATTACACGCTTCTGGCGGTTCAGAGCACCCTCAGAAACCAGGACAATATCGCAAAATCATTTACACAAGCACACCGTCAAACAGATGACTTACCAACAACTAACCAAGGCGCTGGATGTGATCTCCCACAGTGGTGATCTCTCAGGAGATGTCGTTGGAATTACAGCGGATTCCAGAGAGCTTGTCCCTGGGAGCGTTTTCGTTGCTGTGCGCGGTGTTGATGCTGACGGTCAGCAATTTGTGCCTCAAGCTATTGCCAGCGGAGCTGCTGTCATCGTCTCCGAGCTCGAGGAGCCTGCAGGGCATGAGGGTGGAGTATCCTGGGTTCAAGTGCCGGATGCTCGTGCGGCTTTGGCTGCGATGGCTTGTGAGTGGCATGGCCATCCTTCCGAGGGCATGAAGGTCGTGGGGATAACGGGAACTAATGGAAAAACCACTACCGCTTTTATCACTCATGCCATCATGGAGCAGGTGTGGCGCCGTGCCGGTCTATTAGGCACTGTGCAGGTTTTCGATGGTGAGGAAATAACACCTGCCACTCATACTACTCCCGGACCCGTGGAGCTGCAGGCCATGCTGCAAAAGATGCAGCAGAATGATTGCAGGGGGGTTGCCATGGAGATTTCATCGCATGCACTGCAGCAAAAGCGAACGGACGGCTTGCAGATGGATGTTGCGGTGTTTACCAATCTGAGCCAAGACCATCTGGATTACCATGGAAGCATGGCTGACTATTTTACAGCCAAGCGACGCCTGTTTGAGCTTTTGGAGACTCAGTCGGGAAGCAAGAAGACCACGGCGGTTATCAATATTGATGACCCATACGGGCAGCGTCTGATCGAGGAATTTAAAGACCGCTTGTATTTTATCACCTATGGTTACGGCGTACGTGCGGATATGCGCATTGGTCGTGAGATACAGTCGGTCCGTGGCACAGAATTTGACATACACTATAAAGAGCGCGACTACCGCGTCCGGACTCCCTATATTGGCAGGTTCAATGTTTACAACAGTTTAGCAGCGCTTGCATCTGCTGTTGCGGTGGGGATTAAAATGCGCGATGGGGTCAAGGCTTTAGCCGAGGCACCACAGGTTCCAGGTCGCATGGAAAATGTCGGCTCACGAGACGGGGCGGCTGTTTTTGTGGATTACGCGCACACGCCGGATGCCTTGGTCAAGGCCTGTGCAGCTCTGAGGGAACTTAAACCCAACCGCCTGATTACGGTATTTGGTTGTGGAGGTGACAGGGATGCCTCCAAGCGTGCCTTGATGGGAGCGGCGGCATCCAAGGGAAGCGATTACTGTATTATTACTTCCGATAATCCCAGATCCGAAAAGCCGGAGGACATCATCGCAGAGATTGAGAAGGGCATGGCAGGTGAGAGGTATCAAAGCATTGCGGACAGAATGGATGCTATCCAGACGGCGGTCAATTTATCCTCACAGGGAGACATCGTCCTGGTTGCTGGCAAGGGACATGAAACCTATCAGGAAATAGCTGGAAAGCGCCATGAATTTGATGACCGACGCGCGGCTTACAAAGCTATCAACTTAAAACAAACAATAGCCTAGAACACTTTATGAAGCCGACCACTGTCACTGAGATCGTAACTGCCACCCGCGGAGAGCTCGTGGCGTCAGCGGCTGGTGATGGCGAGTTGTTGGTAACTTCGGTTTCTACGGATACGCGCACGATCTCAGAGGGTGCTCTGTTTATCGCTTTACGGGGTGATAACTTTAACGGCAATGCTTTTGCTCTCGATGCAGCTCAAGCTGGGGCGGTATGTCTCATCCTTGATGAACTACCTAAAACTGCAGCTGATTTGGCAATACCAGTGGTGTTAGTTGAGGATACTTTACTTGCACTGCAAAGGCTCGCCAAGTGGTATCGCCAGCAGCTCGATATCACGGTGATTGGCATTACAGGCTCCAATGGTAAGACCTCTACCAAGGATTTTACTGCCGCAGTCATGGCTGAGAAATTCAAGGTGAATGCAACCAGAGGGAATTTAAACAATCATATTGGTTTGCCCTTGAGTGTTCTCTCTACCGAGGAGACTGACGAAGTCTGTGTCTGGGAGATGGGCATGAATCATGCGGGTGAGATTGCGCCATTGTGCCAGATAGCTGCACCTGACATCGGTATTATTACCAACATTGGAACCGCTCATATTGAGTTTCTGAAAACTCGTGAGGCCATTGCCGAGGAAAAGAGTGCGCTGGCCAGGTCTTTGCCCCGGCAAGGCACTCTGATAGTTCCGGCTAGCTGTGATTTTGTCGATTACCTCATCGGGCGCACTGAGGCCAAGGTTATCGTTGCCGGAAATTGCCGGGGTGCGGTTCGAGCTGAGGATTTGCGGATCACGGATACAGGCTCCGCTTTCAAACTTTGCATCGATGACCAAGAGGAGATACCGGTTGAATTGAGCGTAAGTGGCAAACATATGGTCAATAATGCCCTTCTGGCCTCAGCAGCCGGACATGCTCTGGGAATGAGCTCATCAGAAATAGCGGCAGGGCTTATGAATGCTCAACTGACCGGTGGCCGATTGCAAAAATTTGTATCTCAGGGGATTACGGTTTTTGACGATACCTACAATGCCAATCCGGATTCTGTGATCGCTGCCATCGACACACTGGCAGAGATGCCGGTTCATAACGGTGCCCGCCGTCTGGTCATTCTGGGTAAGATGGCTGAGCTGGGTTCCCATTCGGATGCGGAGCACAAGCGTGTAGGGAAAATAGCGGCTGAGAGGAAATTGACGGTGATCAGTGTGGGAACTGAGGCAGGAAAAATTTACGAGGGGGCGAGCGAGGTAAGTGATGATGCCCGGCGATTTGATGACGCGGATTCGGCCGCTGTCTGGATCAGGGATTTTTGCAAGGAGGGGGACAGCGTGCTGTTCAAGGGTAGCCGGTCGGCAGGTATGGAGAAGGTTATGAATCAGGTTTTTCCTCAAAATTAACTCATAGAATAAGGGATGTTATACTGGATTTATGAGTATTGGTTAGAGGCTTTCAGAGCTGGTGAAGGCTGGGCGGATACCATGAGCTTTCTGAGGTTGCTCGGTTACGTCACGGTGCGTGCCGGTATGGCTTGTATGCTGACCTTTTTAGCCAGTGTTCTTTTAGGTCCATGGGTGATCCGTGAGCTGGTCTCTCTTAAGGTGGGTCAGCCCATCCGCAGCGCGGAAGAAGTGCACAAGCTCAATGAACTGCATGGGGGCAAGGCCGGTACTCCGACCATGGGTGGTGTATTGATTCTGGGTACGATGCTCGTTGCCGTGCTTATCTGTGGTCGCCCGCTTAACCCCTTTGTTGCTGTGACCACCTGTGTCATGCTCGGGCTTGGCCTGCTTGGTTTTGTCGATGATTACACCAAGGTAAAGCAGAAGAGCTCTGATGGTGTCAGTGGTAGGGTCAAGTTGTTTTGGCAAGTCGCCATCAGCTGTGTTGCAGCCACCTTTCTCTTTTTCAAGACCAAGGAGACGGGCATGGGATACACGATGGTGGATACACCGATGAACATCAGCGAAATCACATTCCCACTCTTCAAGCAGCCCTTGTTCGATATGGGCTACTTGTACATTCCGTTTTTTGCCATCGTTGTAGTGGGTTGTTCCAACGCCGTAAACCTAACGGACGGTCTTGATGGCTTGGCTGCTGGATGCACGATTACGGTTTCCCTTGCTTATGCAGTGATTGCTTATCTGGCGGGGCACGCATACATGGCCAAAGAATACCTGTTCATTCCCTACAACACCCATGTGGTTGAGCTTTCCGTGTTCTTGTTAGCTCTGGTGGGTGCCGGTTTTGGTTTCTTGTGGCACAACTGTCATCCAGCAAGGGTCTTTATGGGAGATACCGGCTCGCTGGCTATTGGTGGGGGGCTTGCGACAGCCGCCATCTGCGCCAAGCAGGAGCTTCTGCTGGTAGTGATTGGTTGGGTTTTTGTGATGGAGGCGCTCTCGGTGATTCTGCAAGTGGGTAGTTTCAAGCTGACCGGAAAACGCATCTTTGCGATGTCTCCCATTCACCATCATTTCGAGCTGAGGGGCTGGCACGAAAGCCAGGTGATTATTCGTTTTTGGATCATTTCCGCGTTCAGTGGATTGGTCGGTATCGCACTGTTGAAAATTGTCTAAGATGAATCTGAAAAACAAAAGCGTTATCACCCTAGGGGCCGGCTCAAGTGGCCGGGCCGCGGCAGAACTTGCTGCTTCAATGGGTGCCGATGTGGCGCTGCATGATTCGCGCGACTCCATCACCGCAATACCTGATGGGGTAAAGACCGTGGCTCATGCTAGCTCGGTAACTGGCGATGCAAGTCGCTGTGAGCTGCTGGTTGTTTCTCCGGGGATTGATGGTAACAGTGAGTTCGTGCAATCCTACCGGAAGCACGCGGGTGAAATGATCGGGGAGATCGAACTCGCTTATCGTTTCTATCAAGGGCGAATCATCGCAATTACGGGTACTAACGGCAAAACGACGACTACGGAGCTAGTGGATCGTATTCTTAACCACTGCGGCATGACTTGTGTCCCGTGCGGAAACTACGGCAAACCTTTCTCCGAGTTACCGCTCATGGAGGAGCCACCCGAGGTAGTGGCTCTGGAGGTCAGCTCGTTTCAGCTGGAGACCATTGTTGATTTTCATCCCGAAATTGTCATTTGGCTTAATTTTTCCGAGGATCACATGGATCGCTATTCCTCTCTTGAAGCATACAAGGAAGCTAAAATGCGTGTTTTTGAAAACCTTGATCAAGGAGATGATGTGGTTATCCGTGCCGGTGAGGATGTTGGTGAGATCAAGGGGAACGTGGTGACTTTCTCCACAGAAGTAGACGCTGACTACACGCTTCAGGATGGCTGGATCTGTGAGGGCGGTAAGAAAGTCATCGATTTATCGATGACTCGGCTCCGTGGATTGCACAATGCGGAGAATGCAATGGCGGCCTATGCTGCTTGCTCGTTGCTTGGTGTTAGTGCAGAAGATGCCAATGAGGCGCTT
>Ga0213863_10003976_pt1 | contig 10047 bp, 5 predicted proteins | sample PICome_8_FD_160128 | JGI IMG/M metagenome (GOLD analysis project Ga0213863, IMG submission 160128) | Coastal seawater microbial communities near Pivers Island, North Carolina, United States - PICO497 | ecosystem: Environmental > Aquatic > Marine > Coastal | place: USA: North Carolina | collected... | reverse complement strand
CTGCAAGATGAATGCCCTGTGCTATCAGTATGGCAAGTAATAAAAAAGGGTTGCTGAAAAAAGGCTGTTGAAATATTGATTGCGATTCAGAGCGGCTGTTTAGTACGTGAACGTTTTCAAACAATACCATCAGTAATAGGGTAGCGTTACGTGCAGATTGTTCACTCATTCCTTGATTGATGGACCAGACAAATACTAAAAAGGCAAGTGATCCCATCACTACTGCGTTAACAAAAACACGCTCTAACATTAGTGGGTTAAAAATGGTCTCTGAAGGAGGACGGGGAGGCTGTGTTAACTCATTTCCTTCGGCAGGCTCAAGCGTGAGGGCAATATGCTGAACGCCATTGGTGACTAAATTAAGCCATAGTAATTGAATGGGGAATAGTGGAATCGGAAAACCAAATAAAACACTGAGTATAAATAAAGTAATTTCAGCTGCGCCAGTTGATATCAATAAGAAAACTACTTTGCGTATATTGTTATACACTAATCTTCCCTGTTTTATCCCCTGCACAATAGAGGAAAAATTATCATCGGTGATAATTAGCTCTGAACTCTCCCGGGCGACATCGGTACCGCGTTTACCCATGGCGATGCCGACATGGGCATGACGTAGAGCGGGGGCATCATTAACACCATCGCCGGTGACGGCAACAAAATGGCCATTACTAATGAGTTGTTGCACTATTTGTAATTTTTGTACGGGTTCAACCCGGGCAAACACTTGGGTTGAGGCCACTAAGCGGGCAAAATCTTGTTCACTCTGACAGGCAGCCGCCCTTAATTGAGCTCCGCTCACCGCCACGGAATCTGCCCCGGCTATACCCAGTTGACGGGCTAATGCCAGTGCTGTTGTGGGATGATCTCCGGTGATCATGCCGACGGTGATAGACGCGTTATGGCAATCTTTAATAGCTTTGATCGCTTCAGGACGCAGCGGATCGATCATGCCCACTAATCCAAGAAAAGTCAGTTGCTGTAATTGTTCTTTTGGCTTGAAGGTCTGGCTGTCCACACATTCATCAGTGAGTGTTTTTTTTGCCAGTGCTAAGACACGATAACCCTGATTGGCCAATACTGTCATTTGTTGCTCGATAGCTTTAGTATCAAAGTGATCATTGCTGATTGATTCGCTACACATCGCAACAATTCGCTCTGTACTGCCTTTGACAAATAGGCAGATTTTATCGTCAAGGCGGTTAATACTGGCGCTGTAAGCATTTTCTGATTCGTAAGGGATAAGGCCAAGTTCCGGGTATAAATGCTGGCGCTGTTGTTGCTCAATACCATATTTCTGTGCGAGTACCAGAAAGCCCAAGTCGACACCGTCACCCTGTGCCAACCACTCATCACTGTTGTCGTGCTCGGGGGGCGATAGATTGGCTTCGTTAGCCAATAGGCCAGCAAGAACCAATTGTTTAATGTCTTCTATTCCAGCGCGACCTCCACCTTGGTCTCGAATATCGCCGTGAATATTATTCCCTTCGCCGCTGACATCATATTGACGGCCATCACTAAGAATGATTTTTTTAACGGTCATCTCATTGACGGTTAGCGTGCCGGTTTTATCTGACGCGATATAGGTACAGGAGCCTAGCGATTCGACAGCGATTAACTTGCGGACAATGACATTGACTTTGGCCATACGCCGCATGCCAATCGCTAGGGCAACGGTGATAGCGGCGGGGAGTCCCTCGGGTATTGCTGATACCGCTAGCGCAACGCCCAATAAAAAAACCGAGGAAAAATCCTCCCCCCGTAATATGGTAATCGCAAATAAAAATAAAATAACAGTAAGCACGCAGTAAGAGATGCGTAAGGTAAATTGCTCGATGCGTTGCCCTAACGGTGCTTTTGTTGGTTCACTGGTACTCACGTCCTGTGCAATAAGGCCAATTTGAGAATAGGCTCCAGTGGCAATGACTTCGCCTTCTGCGCGGCCATGGCTAACGATAGTACCAGCAAAGGCGCGGTTTGATTGTTCAGCCAAAGGCGCTTCTTTATCGATGTCAGTCTCTGTTTGCTTTTTTGCCGCCATCGACTCACCCGTGAGAGCTGACTCATTGACTAATAGCTCTTGGCAGTTAAGCAGTTTTAAATCAGCGGGAACCTTATCTCCAGACGCTATTTTTACAACATCACCGGGCACTAGTTCAGTACTATTCAGGGTGCAAACAATACCGTCTCTAACAACGGAACTGCATTGCGGAACCATTTTTCGCAACGCGACGGCGGCTTGCTGTGCTGAATATTCCTGAATGGTACCGATGGTGGCGTTAATCACTAATACGGCAAAAATAAATATACCATTGAGATGTTGCTTGAGAATAAACGACAATACGGCGGCAGCAAACAGCATATAAATAAATGGACTGTTAAATTGCCTGATGAAAGTAAACAACGGATTGTCATTTTTTTTCTCTGGCAAACAATTAGGGCCATATTTCGCAAGTCTTGCCATCGCCTGATCGGTTGTTAAGCCAGTCACAATGTGTCTCTCCGCACCATCTTTATTGCTAGGCAAATGTTAATTTATAGTTTGTTGCTGATACTGACGGGGGACAATTTTTAATCGTTTTGAATGGAGTATATTCGATTAAGAGCGGGATTTGATAAAGTGGGAGAGGTTGTTATGGCGCAGGCGAAATCTATTTATTGGTTTGATGAGCTGGGTCTGGGTGACCTGCCTTTTGTTGGCGGTAAGAACGCCAGTTTGGGGGAGTTAGCTAGTGGAATGAAAGATAGCGGTGTACTAGTCCCTACAGGTTTTGCTATTAGTACCGACGTCTATAAAGAGTTTTTCAGATTCAATGGGTTGGTTATTCCCATTGCGGATGAATTATGGGCGCTAGAGCATGAGTCTAAAAGCCTCGCGGAGGTAGGGGCGAGCATACGGTCATTAATTATGGCGGCTAAGTTTAGTGATGAGCAGTGTGCGTCAATTGTAGAAGCTTACGAACAGTTGTGCCGGCGTGTAGGCAACCCTCAGGTTGATGTGGCGGTACGTAGCTCTGCCAGCGTAGAGGATCTACCTGAGGCGAGCTTTGCAGGTCAGCAAGATAGCTATCTCAACATCCGTGGCTCAGAGCGTTTATTGGCAGCTTGTCTTAAATGTTATGCGTCTTTGTATACCGATCGAGCTATCGCTTACCGCCAGGAGCAGGGGTTTGATGGTCAGGATATTGCACTTTCTGTCGGCGTGCAGCAGATGGTGCGTTCTGATCTGGCTTGCGCAGGCGTTATGTTTACTCTTGATACAGACAATGGTTTTCCTGCTGTCATAGTAATTAACGGGGCTTGGGGTTTAGGGGAAGGTGTGGTTAAGGGTAGCGTCATTCCCGATAAATTTATGGTTTATAAGTCATTTCTATATGACTCGGCTTTTACACCTATTATTCAACGCAGCTGCGGCAGTAAAATGAAGAAAATGGTTTATCAGGACAGTGCACTACAGGATAGTAATAATAGTGAAAGCCAGCTTAATGGTGCCGTTATTACCGTTAATGCCAATGAAGATGAGCGCAATGCGTTGGTGCTGAGTGATGATGAGGTTATACAGTTATCTCGATGGGGCGTGGCCGTAGAGCGGCACTATGGATGCGGTATGGATATTGAGTGGGCCAAGGACGGTGTTAGTGGTCAGTTGTTCCTAGTACAAGCCAGGCCGGAAACAGTTCACTCGCAGAAAGATCAGGCCATCTTACAAACGTATCAACTACAGCAGACATCAACAGTGCTGCTGCAAGGTGCCAGTGTGGGGAACGCTATTGTCAGCGGTAAAGTGTGTTATTTATCAGACCCTAGTGATAGTGATGGCTTTCCTGTGGGAGGGGTACTGGTCACAGAACGAACTGACCCGGATTGGGTGCCGGTTATGCGTAAAGCAGCGGGGATAATTACTGATTCGGGTGGGCCTACCAGTCATGCCGCTATTGTCAGTCGGGAATTAAAAGTACCCGCTATTGTCGGTGCTGGTAACGCTACAAGCGTACTCCACAATGGCGATGAGGTGACACTGGATTGTGCCAGTGGATCAGTGGCGACAGTGTACGCAGGCTCATTAAAATTTTCCATTAACACTATACAGCTCGATGACATCCCAGAAACAACCACAGATTTAATGATTAATGTTGCCATGCCTGATAGTGCTATGCGCTGGTGGCAGCTGCCGACCGCTGGAGTCGGTTTAGCAAGAATTGAATTTATTATATCGAGCCAAATTGGTATTCATCCCATGGCGCTGTTACATCCTGAAGAGATAGACGATAAATCCGTGCTTGAGCGTATTAAAAAACTTACCAGTGCTTATCTTCATCGGGAGCAATACTTTGTCGATAAACTGGCGCTTGGCATTGGAAAAATAGCGGCAACCTTTTATCCCAAGCCTGTCATCATTAGATTTTCGGATTTTAAATCTAATGAATATAGGGGGCTACTGGGTGGGGTTTTTTTTGAACCGGAAGAGGAAAACCCGATGTTGGGTTTAAGGGGCGCTGCTCGATATTATCATGCCCGCTACCGTGAAGCATTTGAATTGGAATGTCGGGCGGTAAAATATGTACGTGAAGTGATGGGCTTAAGCAACGTCATCGTAATGATCCCATTTTGCCGTACGCTGAAAGAAGCTGATAAGGTTTTGGGCGTCATGGCAGCAGCAGGCTTGCAGCGGGGGCTTGATGATCTGCAAGTTTATCTCATGTGTGAAATCCCATCCAATGTGATTTTGGCCGAATTGTTTGCCCAGCACTTCGATGGATTTTCTATCGGCAGTAATGATCTAACCCAGCTGGTATTAGGTGTTGATCGTGACGCCTCTGAACTTAACTATTTATTTGACGCCCGTGATGAAGCGGTTAAGCGGATGATCGCAGATGTCATCAAAGTAGCGCACCAGAATGGTTGTAAAGTCGGTATTTGTGGCCAAGCACCATCGGATTATCCTGAGTTTGCAGAATTTCTTGTGAGATCAGGTATCGATTCGATTTCACTTAACCCAGATTCATTTCTACAGGCGGCAAACCATGTGAGCGCAGCTGAAGGTGGCTTGCAGAAACTTAAAACGGTAGGTTAATTTGTGTGGAGTCGTACTTATGGTTTTCTGAGGAGGTGTATTTTTTCTTTTCTGGTTTTACAGGTGAGCCCAGGCTCAACAACTCTTTTTCATGGACTCAGTCTGTGTTGAGAGACTTGAGCAATGAAGTATCATGTTCAGTGAGAAATGGGTGGTGAGATGTTGGTCCTGGGCTCACCTGTAGGTCTAGGAAAAAGAGATTTAAGAAAATCAAAAAAGGGTCATACTAAATAGAGTTAAAATAAACGATTTTTTGTTAGTAACATAGTGAGTCGCTTCCCTGGGTCTCTGATAGGATTGGTAATATTGATTGAAGCTGATCCCACCGGTAGGTCGGACCATCTTTACAGGCGTAATTATGATGCAGGTAGCAGTGGCCGCATAAGCCTACCGCACAATGCATGCGACGTTCTAGGGACAGCCATATCGATGTGGCTGGCAAACCTCGGTTGATAAATTCCAGAGCTACTTTTCGCATCATGATTTCCGGCCCACATAATAGTAACGCTGTTGGGAATTTATCGCTTTTGGTGAGCACTATATCGAGTACGTCAACCGGAGTGCCGATTAGTTCAACTTGCTCTTCCTTCTCCGAACTCCGATGTTCCACTACATCATACACAGCTATTTTTTTCCGCCAGCGCTCTCGTTCCGGATTAAGGAGTTGAGTGCTTTTGCTGGCAGCGCCGTATAACAACGTTAAGCTTTGATACTCTCGGTTATCCAGTAGCGTCTGTGTTAAACCGACTAATGGTGCAAGTCCACAACCGCCAGCAACGATCAGTATTCGCTGCCCAGACATTTCTTTAATCGGCCAACCTTTACCAAAAGGTCCGCGTGCACCCAGAATAGTGCCAGTTTTGCAACGAAATAAAGCCTTAGTCACTGATCCCATGCGTTTTATCAATGCGGAAAAATATCCGTTCTCATCCGGCGGCGTAGTAAAGGTGAATGGTGCGGCGCCGGCACCGGGTACATGGAGCATAAAAAATTGTCCCGCTTCCGGTATCATCGTGCTGTGCGGTTCTAGCAATCGAAATGAAAAGTGGCGGGTATCCTCACCGTCCTCACAATAGCTAACTAGTTTAATAGCATGGGGTGTTAGGCTTAGCATAATTCATTCGCCTTCTGATGAGTCACCACGCGCTTCATTATCGAGTGAACACCTATCACACCGGGGCAGGTTTGTTCGCAGCGGCCGCAGCCTACACAGCCATGGCGACTAAAGTGCTCTAGCGTTTGTTGGCTAAATTTATGCGTCCAAAACCGCCGTAGTCGTGTTCCGGCTTGTTGTGAAGGATTGTGCTGGCTGGCTTCTCGTTGAAAACCTTCATACAGGCAAGAATCCCAGAATCGCTGCTGAACAATATTTCCCTGATCTTCGGCTAGATCACGAGTGCCGTAACAAGAACAGGTAGGGCAAAGATTGCTGCAGCCAGAACATGATAGGCACTGAACCCCTGCTTGCTGCCAAAAACTATCATCGACTTCCTGATGGCATAAGATGTCGATACCCTTATCAATATAGGGTCGGTCATCGAATTGTTGTAGGCAGTGGTTTAGTTGATCTTCACGGTGATTTAAGGCATTGCTATCAGCCGGCTTCAACGCCAACCCAGCTAATGCTTGTTCGCCCTTATCACTGCAGACTAACATTAAGTAATGGCCTTTGTTTTGGCGGTGTAAAATTATATCTGCACAGTCGGTAGAAACGCCAGGCCCAGCATCAACGCTATGACAAAATCCAAATTCACAAGGGCTTAAACAATCCATACCAATCAGTAATGCTTGCTGTCGCCGTGCTTGATAGTATGGATCGTTGGCAAAAAACTTATCTTGATAGGCAATTGCGGTTAAATCACAGCTCTGTATTCCAAGCAGCACAAAGGGGGCCGGTGTTGGAATTGTTTCGCGGAACATTTCACCATCAAAATTAAACAGGTTTTCTCGCTCACTAAACAATAAGGTTTTCGGTGAGCTAATGGGAAGACGCTGATTGAGCGTGACAGGTTCCCCGTCTTTTATTGCCTGCCAGTGGGTATCGCCTTGCTGATTAGCAATAATTGGTTGATAGACTTGATAGTCTCGGGCTAAATGTTGTTGCAGCGTTGGCAGTGTTTCCAGTAGATATTGCGGCATTTATAAACCTCCCCTTATAGCATCGATATCACGGGGCAAACAGCCCTGTGCTAACGGGCTGACCGACACTGCGCAGGCCTTAAGTTCGGGCATTTTAGAGACGGGGTCCTGCGCGTTATTGGTGAGTTGATTGGAGGGGGCCTCGCGAAAATGATAGGGCATAGCAACGAGCCCTGGGGGTACATCTCTGGTACAGATTGCTCGGGTTTCTACATAACCACGGCGCGAACGTATACCCACAGGGGCTAGATGCATGATGTTATTAGCTTGGGCATCCTCAGGGTTGATAAATAAGATTCCAGCGGGTGTTTCACGCTCTAACAGCGGAGACTTACGTGTCATCGATCCACAGCCGTAATGAAAATGTAAACGATTGGTGGTCAATATCAGTGGATATTGCGCATCAGCGCGTTCATCAATATCGATGGGGTGAACGGCAATCAGTTGCGCTTTACCGTTATCCGTAGCAAAGCGGTCCCGGTGTAGTATCGTTGTGCCGAGCGGGTTTTCCTCGTTACATGGCCACTGCAGCCCGTGATTTTCATTGAGTTTTTGGTAGCTCATGCCGCTGTATATTGGCGTTAGAGCAGCCAGTTCGTTAAATATTTCCTCACTATTGTGCCAGTTTAGCTGATCACTGCCCATCTGCTTTGCGATGGCCGCTAGCCAGCGCCAATCAGCTTTGGTTTCACCAGGGGGCGTTATGGCCTGTTGAAAATGCTGTACCCGCCGTTCACAGTTGGTGAAGGTACCGTCTTTTTCAGCAAACGCTGCGGCGGGTAATATCACGTCCGCTACTTTGGCGGTTTCGGTCATGGTTAACTCTGCAACCACCAATATATCTAGTTGACTCAGAGCAGAGCGCACATGGTTTTGATCTGGGTCGGTTACGACTGGGTCTTCACCGAACAGTATCAAGCCGCGAAATGTTCCTTCCTTGGCGGCTGTTGTCATACCCAGAGAAGTCAAGCCTTTGTTACAAGATAGTGTTGTCCCCCAGGCATCACTGAATTTTTGCTGTAGCTTGCTATCATCAACGGGTTGATAGCCGGGAAAGACATTGGGCAAGCAGCCCATATCACAGGCACCTTGTACATTATTCTGCCCACGTAATGGGTTAATCCCCGTGCCTGGGCGCCCCATCTGCCCACAGACTAAGGCAAGGTTGGATAGCGAGATGACATTGAAGGTACCGCTGACATATTGTGTGACTCCCATGCCGTATAAAATCATTGCCTTGTTGGCTTGGCTGTATGCTTTGGCAGCGGCACAGATTAATTCAGTAGCAACCCCTGTTGTTTCCGGTGCCAGATCGAAAGCACCCGCAACCGTCGCTGCTAATTCATCAAATCCTTCGCAGCGCTGGTGAATGAAACTCTGATCCTGCCACTGCTGGCTTATAATCTCATCCAGCATCGCATTAATAAGCGCAATATTACTTCCGGGTTTGAGTTGTAGATGAATGTCGGCTAATTTCGCTAATCGTGTCTGCCGTGGGTCGACGACGATTAGTTTGGCACCTTGTAATTGGGCGCGCATAATGTGGCCGCCGATAATACTGTGGTTTTCAGTTGAGTCAGCACCAAACACTAAAATCACATCGGCTGAAAATATATCGTTGGCGCTATTAGTCATGGCACCGGAACCCAGTGTCATTTTTAAGCCCGCAACCGTCGGGCTATGACATATGCGTGCGCAGTGATCAACATTATTGGTTTTGAATACAGCGCGGGCTAATTTTTGTGCGGCATAATTATCTTCATTGGTTGCGCGGGCGCTGCTAATAACACCTACGGCATCCGCACCGGACTCTTTAATTATAGCGTTCAATTTATTCGCTATAATAGTGAGGGCGTTATCCCAGCTGGTTTCATGAAGACCATTTTTATCTCGTATCAATGGGTGTGTTATGCGGTCGCTAGTATCAACCGCATAAGCAGTGCTCCAGCCTTTTGCACAGAGCTGCCCACGACTAATCGGGTGGCAGGGTTGCGGCTCAACAGCGGTAACTGTGCTGCCATCAACCAGTAGATTGATACCGCAACCAACCCCGCAATACGGGCAAATACTTGGGCTACTATAAGTCGCCATAATAATTAACAGTTGACTAGTGCTTGCTTCGTGGCCACATACATAAAATGGATATTGGCATCGGTTGGCACATACCTGTGCCCGATCAGCTTGCTAAAAAATAATATTCCAACAAGCTGGAACCCACAATACTATTTAGAAGAAAATACAAGTTGACCGCCGTCAATTGAATAAGAAAAAATTTATTCCCTTTACTATATTTTTTCATCGCCTTAAACCTTCAGTTTAGTTGTTGGCTATTGATCATTTATTGGCGAGCAAGTATTTGACAAACCAACGGATCGCTTAGCTGATCAAACTCCTGATAATACTCTCCGACTGAATAAAATGGACGAGGGCTATCTAAATACACGGCCTGATTCACCATGTCTCGTATTTCGGAAATGACTTCCATAGGTGCTACTGCCACAGCGACGACGATAGAGCTTGCTTGTTGTTCCTTTACTACTTCAATCGCAACCTTCATCGTCGCGCCGGTCGCTAAACCGTCATCGACAATAATGATTGGTCTGTCTTTTATGGTGATAGCGGTTTTATCGCCACGGTAAAGCTGTTCGCGCCGTAACAGTTCTTTTTGTTCGCGCTCAATAACGTCCTCAATAGCCATGTCGCTAATATTGTACTCAGAGATGATATCTTGATTTAGCGTCTTAATACCGCCACGCGATATTAAGACGCTAAATGCGAGTTCAGGTTGCTGGGGGCAGCCGAGTTTACGCACGCAGATAATATCTAATGGGGCA
>Ga0213863_10003973_pt1 | contig 10049 bp, 7 predicted proteins | sample PICome_8_FD_160128 | JGI IMG/M metagenome (GOLD analysis project Ga0213863, IMG submission 160128) | Coastal seawater microbial communities near Pivers Island, North Carolina, United States - PICO497 | ecosystem: Environmental > Aquatic > Marine > Coastal | place: USA: North Carolina | collected... | reverse complement strand
CAATGTGTCAGGGGCGCAGAAACTAGCTAATTAGGATGGTGTGTCAAGCTCGATAGCTAGGAAAATGAGGGCTTTTGCTTTAAATGAATGGATTTTCGTTGTTTTGCGCGGCAGCTCAGGCTTCCCAGAGAAGATCCTGCCTGCTGGCCTGGAGTGTAAACCCGCCAGTCCGCGCCGGGCGAATTTTTACTTTTTGGCCTTCTGCTTGGCGGGGGAGCCTAAAATTGCGGGTAGTTGCTGGGTAAGCGAACTCAAGGAAGTAAAGAAGAAGCCTACCGGGAAAGGCATCAATAAGACCGCAGCAAACCATCGCTCATTCAGGACATTGTCTGCGACAATGATCGTAAAGAAGAGAGCGAAAGCCAGTTCGACAAAGGGTGTCAGTGACTTGATGGCCTTGTAGCGGCTATTTTTGAAGGCTGATTTTTCCTTTTTAGCACTACCATTAATGCCGTGTTTTGGTGTGCGCACGAAGCTGGACTCATGATTAAAGAGAGCTTCCAGGACTGCTTTTGCATTGTTCACAGACATGCCAATACCCAGAGCCAGAAGCAAGGGGAGATACATGATGTCCTTGAGCCAAGTGTCTGGCCGCAGCGCTTTCTGGCTCATGATGTAGAACAGAGCCACGGATACGCTACCAAAGAAAAAGATGGGAAAGTTCAGCAGATGCTCGGATATGCCATGCTCTGCAAACCAGGTCATATGGCTCTGTTGCTTAGGGCTAATCAAGAAAAGCAGCGCAAAAAGTAGTAGGTAGGCAAAGTTGGAGGTCAAGTGAGCGGTGGCTTCCAACTTGCAGCTCATGGGGGCATTGCTTTTCCAGATATCGATCAAGCACTTCTTGCAGACTTGGATGGAACCTTTGGTCCAGCGATGCTGCTGGCTTTTAAAGCCCTCCATATCAACGGGCAGTTCTGCGGGTGTTGTGACATCGTTGAGAAAGATGAATTTCCAGCCCTTGAGCTGAGCACGGTAACTGAGGTCCATATCCTCGGTGAGGGTGTCGTGCTCCCAGCCTCCGGCGTCTGCGATGCATGACTTCCGCCATATGCCGGCGGTGCCATTGAAGGTGAAAAAGCGACCGCTGCGATTGCGGGCTGTTTGTTCCAGCTCCAGGTGGCCATCGAGAAACATGGCCTGGATGCGCGTAAGGGGGTTGTAGGTGCGGTTGATGTGCTCCCAGCGTGTCTGAATCATGCCGATGTTGTCATCGGTGAAATAATGAATGGTTTTCTTAAGAACGTCGGAATCAGGGACGAAGTCAGAATCCAGAATAAAGAGATACTCGCCTTTGGCGGTCTCAGTGCCGTTTTCCAAAGCGCCGGCTTTGTATCCTGTTCGGTCGACTCGGTGCACATATTCAGCATCGAATCCTCGCTCAATGAGCTTTGCGACCTCAATCTTGCATATTTCGGTGGTCTCGTCTGTGGAGTCATCCAATACCTGAATTTGAAGTTTGTCCTGCGGGTAATCCAGCGCTGAGACTGAATTGAGCAGTCTCTCCATGACATGCATTTCATTGAAGCAGGGGAGCTGGACAGTGACCAGGGGTAGCTCCTCGAATTGGGATTTTGGCTTTGGGTGGTTTCTGGAATGCTTCAAGTAGAGCGTAAGGATCATTAGGCGGTGGAAGCCATAGCCTGAGAGCCCGACAAGTACGAGAAAGTAGAGAGTGATCCAGATGAAGTCCATAATGGGAAGGATTGGGAGGCGCTCCGCTTACTTGTTTTGGTCCATTTTGTCAAGGTCTGATCCTGCCATGCTCAATAGCTGTATCCTTGCCCATCAGAGGCCTATGCTTATGTGCTTTCGTTGATGTGGCTTGCATGTTTCATTGTCTGCGATGGATATCCCAAGTGGTGATCGAGAGGAATTTCGTGAATTATTAGTCGAAATAGGTGACACAAACATGCCCTTCGGTCGTTTTGGGCCGGATCATTTCCCGCCGCGTGGCTTGCCGATTATGGACTTACCGGAGGAATATTTAGCCTGGTTTCAGCAGCGGGGGTTTCCGAATGGTCGTCTCGGGGAGCTCTTGGAAGTGGTTTGGGGGATCAAGGATGTCGGCATGGACAGCGTATTTGAGCCGCTGCGCAAGGTGCGCGGTGGGAGGCGCAGTATCAGGAAACCGAAAAGACCTTGAAGCTAGCGGGTCGCTGTTGCCAAGCGAGTCAGTTGGAAGTTTGCTCAATGCTTGGCTTGCTTGTCCATGTAATTGACAATGGCCCGGCGTAGTTCGACCGCATCCACTCGGCCAGAGTGTTGCCAGATGACCTTTCCGCCCGGGGCTACCAAAACAGCGTAGGGTAGCGCCCCATTCCAGTCAGGAGCCAGAGTATCGGCAAGCTCGTCGAGATTTTCACCAATGAAGATGTAGTTGTTTGAGGCACGATTTTCTTTTTTGAGGGAGGAGGCACTGCGTGGTGAAAGTGCTGCTTGGTGTTCGGTGAGGATTTTGAGCACTTGGCCTTTGTCTGCCACGGGATCAATGCTGATGGTGACAAATTCGAAAGGTCGGTTTTGGAAGCGGCGGTAGGTTTCCACCAGATCAGGAAACTCTGCAATGCATGGGGCGCAGGCTGTTGACCAGAAATTGATGAGCCGCAGCTTGTCCGTATTGTTGGAGGCGAGGGAATCAGCCATCTTTTGGTCAAGGTCATTGATGGCCACTGGAAGCGCTGCCCATTTGGCGTTGTCCTCGGTGACACTGCCACGTTTCCAGGACCATTTGGTGGAGCAGCCGAAGGGGCGAGTGGTGGCTGTTTCCGGTTTCTTGCCTGCAAGAATAGCATCAATGGCCTGACGCACGTAAGGTGTTCCTATGTTTTGCCTGCTGCGTCGCGCATCATCGATCCTGCCCGAGTAGCGTAGCTTGCGTTGAGCATCGAAGACAAAGACGTGCGGCGTAGCTACCGCCCCGTAGGCTTTGGTGGTTTCCTGAGTGGTTCCGTCGTAAAGGTAGGGGAAGTTGTAGTTTTCCTCTTGGGCGACATGCTTCATGTCTTCAAGAGAGTCACCGTAAACCGAGTATCCTAGTTCATCGAGGCGAAGTGCTTTGTCGTCATTGCCTGAGATGGCGATCAGGGAAACCCCCTTGTCTTTGTAATCTTTGTGTAAACGGATGACTTTGCCTCGAGCGGCTCGTGCATCGGGGCAGTGGTTGCAGGTGAAAACAATGACCAGAGCTTTTGAGTCTGAGAAATCACTGAGAGCGTGATTTTTACCATCGACACCGGGGAGTGAGAACTCCGGGGCAGGAGCGCCAAGTTCCAGGGTTTTAATAGCCTCAGGCTTTGCCCATGACGTGGTGATGAGGTAGCTGTGGATGGTAAGGGTGCAAAAAATCAAAAAGCAGATCGGTAAACGCATACGGGTAAACTAATTTCAGCTAATATGATTGCAAGAAGTAAGCCGGCTGGGCGTAATTGAATCATGACTCTTGCGAAATTGTTTAAGTTGCCGGTGATGATAATCGCATTTGTTGGTTTGGCGGCATCCTCACAGGCGGTTCATCCCGAGGTAGCTGAAGGTTTTGAGTGCCGAAAAATTTATCAGGTGCCCAACAAAGAACAGGGTTCCTGGGTGGCGATCACCATGCATGATGATGGGCGTCTTATCGTAGCAGACCAGTATGGCTCGATTTATTATGTTACCGTTAATGGTAATGAGGCCCCCAAGGTGGAGCCTCTGAATCTTAAGATTGGTGGGGCGCATGGTTTGTTGTGGTTCAAGGACAGGTTGTTTGTATCGGTGTGTGAGACAAAGGTGGTAGGAGCGGGGGTTTATGTCGTCACTGACAGTGATAGTGACGGTGAGCTCGACAAGGTGGAGCTCATGAAAAAACTTGCCGGTGGTGGTGAGCACGGCCCGCATGGATTTGTAGCATCACCGGATAAAGAGTGGATTTATTATGTGTGTGGTAATCACACCAACGTGCCAAGAGGTATCGACCACTTTGCAGCTACCAACAAGTGGGGCGAGGATCACCTGCTGCCCACACAACCCGATGCTCGTGGTCATGCACGCAGCCGCAAAGCACCCGGGGGCTGGGTTGCTCGTTTCAAGCCTGATAACTCCCGCTGGGAACTCTACAGCCAAGGATACCGGAATTCATACGGTATCGCATTCAATCATGAGGGTGATCTGTTCACCTTTGACGCTGACATGGAATATGATTTTGGCACTCCCTGGTACCGGCCGACGCGTATATGTCATGTGACTAGCGGAAGCGAGTTTGGCTGGAGGCATGGAACGGGCAAGTGGCCTGATTATTATTTGGACAGTAATCCTGCTGTTCTGGATATCGGCCCCGGTTCCCCCACAGGTGTGGTGTCAGGTGCTGGTGCCAAGTTCCCGGCACGCTACCAAGAAGCCATCTACGCTCTGGATTGGACCTTTGCGACTATTTACGCGATTCACTTGCAGCCGAGTGGTGCGAGCTATACCGCTCAAAAAGAAGAATTCATCTATGGCAAGGGTCTCTCTGTGACTGATGCTGTAATCGGCAAGGATGGGGCCATGTATTTCCTCACTGGCGGCAGAAGAACTCAGTCTGCTCTGTATCGAGTCAGCTACGTTGGCAAGGAATCATGTGAACCAGTCAAGTCAAGGCAGGCTGCTGATGGCTTGTTTGCACTGCGCCGCAGCCTTGAGGCGATGCATGCCAGCGCAAACCCTGACAAGCTCGACTTGATATGGAAATCCATGGGGCATGAGGACCGTGCTATTCGCTACGCTGCCCGTGTGGCTCTAGAGCATTTGCCTCTGACTCTCTGGCAAGATAAAGTGCTGCAGGAGACTAATCCCGCGATCCTTTCTCATGGGGCTGTTGCTCTTGCTCACCAAGGAGGCAAGCAAAATGCCCAGCCGCTGCTGCAAGCCCTTGCCAAGGTTGACTTTCAAGCGCTGGATCAGACGGGCAAGCTGGAGCTGTTGCGTGCAGTCAGCCTGGTGATCTCACGTTGCGGGGAGGGCAATCAGAGAGATGCACTTCTTGCCAGTCTGGACGGTCATTATCCGGCAGAAGATGACATGGTGAACCGTGAGTTGTGCCGTGTGCTGAGCTATTTACAGTCCCCAAGTGTGGTTGAAAAAACCCTCGGTCTTATGGCATCACGAGGTGTCGACACGCCTCCTGATTGGGCAAGCCTGGCAGCGCGTAATTCTCGTTACGGTGCCGATGTTGTTAAAATGCTCAACAATATGCCATCCGCGCAGAACTTGCATTACGCTTATTGTTTGAGAGTGGTGAAGGGGCCATGGAGCGAGGGTCAGAGAAGGCAGTATTTTCAATGGTTCAGGGCTGCGGCCAAAAAGAGCGGAGGAGTCAGTTACAAGGGCTTTATTGAAAACCTGCGCAAGGAGGCACTGAGGAACGCTACCGACGAGGAGCGCAAGATGATCAACTCGTGGAAGATGGAAGTAGTGAATAATCCGTTCAAAAATCTTCCTCAAGCCAAGGGCCCCGGCAAAGCATGGACCATGGAGGATATCTCCAAGCTCAAAGACCTCGACAAGGCTGATTTGGAAAACGGAAGGCGCATGTTTGAGGCCAGCCTGTGCTTGGCATGTCATCAGGTCTCGGGTCAGGGAGGCGCTGCGGGGCCGGATTTAACAAAGGCTGCGAGCCGCTTTCAACTCATCGACATGGGTGAGGCGATTATTCATCCCAACAAGGTGATCTCCGATCAGTTCCAGTTTAGCCTGATCACCAAGAAAGATGGGTCCTTTGTTACCGGTAAAGTCCTCGATGAGAAAGACGGGGAGCTCATCGTTGCCATCAGTCCTTTCGACTTTAATCAAAGGATGAACGTGGCCAAGACTGAGGTTAAAGAAATTAAGCCATCACCTGTATCACCGATGCCTCCGGCTTTGATCAACCGGCTCAATGAACAGGAGCTGAGTGATCTGATGGCGTATTTGATGAGCTTGAAGTAGCAGTCTGCTCATCGTAGAGCCTGTAGATAGGGGTAAGTGCGCGGTAAGTGCACTGGGGCAGCTCGCCCTCGGGTCTTAGCCAGCTTGGGTACTGCCACAGCACGTATGGACTGGGCACTGCCACAGAACGTATGGACCCTCCAAAAAGCAGGCACAAAAAAAGCCGCAGAACGGGGGGGACCCTTTCTACGGCTTTTCCGAGATTACAACTTCAACACGCTGATACATGATTCAGTTGATATCTGCAATTCACCCTTACATGAATAAGAACGACGCGATATACACGCTGCTCTCGTAATACATAGACCCCCCAAGGCGATACATGTTCAAAGAAAAGTGAGAAAAATCTCAAAAAAATCACAAGTCACTTAAAACGAGATAGTTGAGAGCATAAAATTTTGTGATTTTATTGAACTCAAGCCCTATAAAATGGATCCTGGCTTATAATTTGCCGCGTCCGGGTATTTTTTCTCCCATTGGCTGACCACATCTGCAAAATAATCAACCTGACTGCGGGCTGTTCCTGCATTTTCTCCGCCCGTGGCAATGATCTCAGAGAGTTGCTCCAGGCTCAGAGGAATGCGATCGTCAGCTGCTAATCGCTCTGGCAGGTTGTTTTCTTTGATCTTTCCAGCTCTTAGGTCATTAACGGTAGCCACGGCGTGCTCCTTGATGGCCGAATGAGCAGCTTCGCGCCCCACGCCTGCCTTGACGGCTTCCATCATAATGGTGGTGGTCATCAGGAAGGGCAGATAATGTTGATTCTCAGCTTCAATGACTGCCGGATAGGCATCCATTTGTCCCAAAATGGTCAGGAATGTCTCGAAAAGTCCATCGAGGGCGAAGAAAGCGTCCGGCAGCATCAGCCGGCGAACTACGGAACAAGAGACATCACCCTCATTCCATTGATCTCCAGCAAGTCCACCCGCCATGGTCACATGGCCTTTGAGGATTACATGAAAGCCGTTGACCCGCTCACATGAGCGAGAGTTCATCTTGTGAGGCATCGCACTTGAGCCCGTTTGCCCCTTGGCAAAGCCCTCACTCGCCGTCTCGTGACCAGCCATAAGGCGAAGAGTCCGGCACAGCGAAGATGGCCCGGAGGCGATGTCTGCAAGGACGGAGACCGTGCGCATGTCAAGTGACCTTGGATAGACTTGACCTACATTGGTGAATACTTCCGGAATGCCGAGATGCCCGCAGACCTTTTGCTCAAGTTGTGCTGCCTTTTGGGCATCCCCGTCAAAGAGGGATAGTTGGTCCATTTGAGTGCCAACAGCACCTTTGAGACCACGCACGGGATACGTTTCAATCAGATGGTTGAGCATATCGAGGGCCCCAAGGAGCTCCTCTCCATTCATGGCAATACGCTTGCCGAATGTCGTGGGCTGGGCGGCCACATTGTGGGTGCGGGCGGTAATGACGAGGTCGCGCCACTGAACCGATCGCTCTTTCATGTTTGCCAGAGCGGCAACTGCTTTGTCCCGGATGACGAGTAGTGATCGATAAACCTGAAGTTGCTCCACGTTTTCGGTGAGGTCACGCGAGGTCATGCCCTTGTGAATGTGTTGATGCCCTGCGAGATCACAGAATTCTTCAATGCGCGCTTTGACATCATGCCTGGTGACGCGCTCACGCTCCATGATCGATGGAAGATTCACCTGATCCTTGACCGATTCGTAGGCATCGATGGCGTCTTGGGGGATATCAAGACCAAGGTCTTTTTGGGCTTTCATGACCGCAATCCAGAACTCGCGTTCGAGGACAATACGGCCTTCAGCTGACCAGATTTCAGAAATAGCGGGGGATGCGTAGCGTTCGGCAAGGACGTTGGGAATCATCTTGATGGGTAGTGGATAATTAAAAATGAACGAGGGTGGGGGAAATCAATATGGAAATGCTGACTCTGGCAATGGTAAAAGGGAGGCTACGTCTCCTTGCTGCCATCTGGGCTGGATTTCTGGCTCCATGATGAGCGCAAAAACCGCTGGTCTGGAAAGGCAAGGTAGTTGCAGCCAATGACCACCCTCAGAGGGTCTGGATTAATGAGCGGTTTTAGAGCTTTGGCTGGCTAAGATGACTTTGGAGAGAACCGCAATGATTTGTTGGCGCAGGGGGGCGGCCTCTTGGCTGATTTCACGCTGCATCGTTTCATACTCAGTGCGGCCTTCGCGGGTTTCTATTTTTACCGGTTCATAGCCGTATTCAGAGAGGTCATAGGGGCTTGCTCTCATGTCGAGCTCGCGTGCTTTGAGGGCGAGCTGAAAGCAATCCCAATGCAGTTGGCTGCCAACCCATGGCATGCATTTGGAGGCCCATTTGTAGAGGTCCATGTTAGTGTGCAGGCAGCCGCACTGCTCAAAATCCTCGCGGCTATTGAGGGTGGGTTTAAGTTTGTTGTAGGGGATGGCTCCAGGAGAGAAAAAGCGGTAGGCGTCAAAGTGGCTGCAGGTAATACTGCGGCTACGCACGAGCTGATCGATCTCGGCTTGGCTTAGCCTCAGGGGGGTGGAATCCTTGTGCCTGACGTTCTGGCCTTGGTAGACCATTGCCCATTCATGCAGGCCATGGCAGGCGAAGTTAGCCGTTCTATTTTGCGTCAAGGATAGCAGATTATGGATCCATTTGAGCCGCTCGACTTCTTTGTCAGCAAGAGAATCAGTAGAGAGGGAAACGATGTCCTCACACTGCTGATAGTGTCTTGTCTGATATCTCTCCGGGCGTTTCTTGTCACACTCGAGTTGAATGCCATAACCAGGGTGCCACTGTTCCAATTTTCCAAGTGAAAAGGGGTAGTAGGTAAAGAGGAAGTCCAGAACAGGGTGTTGCTGATGGGAGGCCTTGCGTCTGCGGTAAGGTATGGTCCAGCGTTTGACCTCTTGGCGATGTTGAGTCGCAAGACTTTGCCAGTGAGTTAGAGCTAGGCAATCTTTCTCAGATGTCTGCATGGTGCGTTGAGGCTTTTAAGCCCGGGCATAGTATGGGCAGCACGTGGTTTAGATGAGAAAGCTCACCACTGGTGAAAATGGTGTAGTTCGGCTTAGTTGGAACCACGTCTCCAGGAATGAAATGATTTACCCTATGGGCTACGGCGACGCCGGTGTCCATGACCGTGACATTGGGGCCGGCCACTTCTTCAATCAGCGGTCTTAAAAAAGGATAATGAGTGCATCCCAGCACCAGCACGTCTGCGTTGGCGTTGATGAGTGGGGCTAATTCCTCTTCGACAATGGCACGTGCCTTGGGGCTGCTCAGTTCACCTCTCTCCACGAGGTTGACAAAGTTGGGGCAGGGCCTGGTGATGATGTTTACTCCTTTGCCGTGATCATTGATGAGGCGGTGGAATTTGTCACCCGCCAGGGATGCTTCTGTAGCCAGGACTCCGATGGTGCCGGTCTTGGACATTACGGCTGCGGGTTTGATGCCGGGTTCCATCCCAACGAAGGGGACAGGATAACTTGCCCGGAGAGCTTCTACAGCAGCGATGGTTGCGGAGTTACAGGCGATGACAATGATTTTGCAATGTATCGATAGCAGGAAATCGGTGACGGTGACCACGCGGCGTATGATTTCATCTGCATCGCGCTCGCCATAGGGGCACCATGCGCTGTCACCGAAGTATGCGATCGATTCGTAGGGTAGGGCCTTGCGAATCTCGTTGAAAACGGAGAGGCCGCCAATGCCTGAGTCCAGAATGCCTATGGGTTGATTTGCTTTCAATGGATCACTGGGAGTTAAACAAATCCATCTGAGGAGAGTCAGCCTCGGGGAAGGAATTGTTCTTGGTGTTTTTTGGCTTGGGTTTGCCCTGGGCATCGGGGCGGCTTGAATTCATCTCGAGGTGGGAGAGGATGTCTTTGGCGCGGTCGATAATGGCAGGAGGCAGGCCCGCCAGGCGTGCCACTTGGATACCGTAGGACTTGTCAGCAGTGCCGGGGATGATTTTGCGCAGGAAAATGATGTCATCATTCCATTCGCGAACGGCGACGTTGTAGTTCTCCACGGCTTCCCGGGTCCGTGAGAGCTCGGTGAGCTCATGGTAGTGGGTGGCGAATAGGGTCCTTGCCTTGATGGCGTCGTGCAGATGTTCAGCGACTGACCACGCAATG
>Ga0213863_10003968_pt1 | contig 10058 bp, 8 predicted proteins | sample PICome_8_FD_160128 | JGI IMG/M metagenome (GOLD analysis project Ga0213863, IMG submission 160128) | Coastal seawater microbial communities near Pivers Island, North Carolina, United States - PICO497 | ecosystem: Environmental > Aquatic > Marine > Coastal | place: USA: North Carolina | collected... | reverse complement strand
GGTAAGTTTTTGCAGCAGCGATGTGCTGAAGAGGTGGGTTATGAATTTTATGAAAAAGAACAGTTTGTGTGTTGCGGCTGCTTTGTTTGGTTTGGTTCATGCATCCATGGTTGTTGCAGAAGGTGCTCAGCAGCTAGCAGCGGAGCAATTAGCGCGTCCGCTTTCGGCTTTCTTTGGGTTAGACAATAATCTGCCTTTTGGCGCTAATGTCCTGTGTTTAGGCGCGTCGGGTGAGGACGGTATGCCGGTGGTTTTGAGCCACACCGTTAACCCAGATTCATTGCAAGCTGAAGACTTCCGTGTGGTCAGGCAGTCCGGAGCCACTACCACGCCTATGTGTGTCACCCTGCGCCCGGCAGGCGACATGGATGAAAATCGGACAGTTCTGATGATTGGTGAATTCGGTAATGCGGATGATGATCCGCCAGTTAAGGTGTTGATCGTAGATGATGTGCTCTCAGACGCCACCGACAGCCCCCAGGTGAACTTTCGTGGTACCCAAGTCTCGGTTATTCCTCTCGACGCCGGCCCAGAGATTATTTTGGCTGCGGCGGTGCCAAAGGATATCTGGTCGCTGTCGGGTCGGGGAACGTCTTGCCCCGCCACCACCAAACAGGTGGTGCGGGTGACCTGGACAGGTGGCGTGAGACTGCCCAACAGAGATGAGTTGGGCGAAGCTCAAAGGACGTTATATAAGGTAAGCCTCACCGCCGCGGATGGCTCTCGGTCCGAGGTGAGTCCGGCAGCATTGGCAGATCTAGGCGATGCCGACAACAACCACTTCCTTTGCCTGGACACGACCACGCCCGCTACCGCCGTGGCTTTCCCTGCGGGGCATCTGGTTGATCCGAACGGTGATCTAAATGCAGATTCCAAGGTTATGGTTCGCAGATAGTTCTAAAAGCCTAGGTCTGCGGTGCAGCGGGCCGCCATCACCACCATCTTAACGTGATCGGGTTCTTTGACTTCTGCGACATAGTGTTGAACTAATAAGCCTCTTCCTACACTTTCCACATTGACCGAAGTTTGTGTTCCATCAGTATGAATGCTTGATCCAGCACCGATATGTCTTCTTGCCGTAGCCTGATCATCCTTATCTGATCAAGTAAAAACCCAGTCATGCAGATTAAATGCTTCCTTAGGTGCATTAACTGGCGCTTAGCAGACAGTTTGAAATAATTTTGTGTGATTTTGATTGTGAACCTCGGGCATTTAAGCTTGTCCTGCAAACCTTAACTTAAATATTTACCCATTCCCCATGAAACCCAAAGGGCACTCTTTGAGGCAAGTGCACTGTCGCTAATGGACCTGATTTCGGTTCCTCAGCATTTAGAATTATCAAATCACTTTTGTTAGTTGCTTGGTTATATACGAGAGACAGTAGGTAGCCCTCGTCTTCTGACTGAGCACCCTCAGCTGCCACAAACACTGGTTCAGCACCAAATTTTCCAGATCCATATTCATAAACTTCAGAGGTATTATTCTTGAAGTCGTACTTCACAATTTCTTTAAAATCAGGCTGAGGTGTATTTGAAGATGCCAGGGCATACCCATATTGATTGGACTTACCGACAAAATTTGGATGAATTCTAGGAAACTCCACGGCTCTATCATCCAGCTTAGATTTCGTGGCACGGCCAGAAGCTGTGTTTAACTCCCATCTAGTGAGTTGTGGGCGGGATTCAGTAAAGGGACCATTCCAATCAGTATCAAATAATCTGTCATAGGCTGCAGCAGTTACTATGACGTTGCCTTTTAAGTCTTCATGAGCATTAAATGTATGGAAAAAATAGGTTCTATCGATCTCAAACCACTTAACTGAATTTGAATCTCCATTTCTATCCAATAAGCCTATACGAGACTGATGATTATCATCCCAAGAAAAAGGGAAATATCCTCTTCCCAGCTTATAAAAATCAAAAACTACGGATAGATCAAAAACTAACATATAGTTTTTAGTAATCGCACATTCATGCAACATGGACCTAGAATCAAAAGGTATGGATTGAGTTCTTTTGTGAGATCCATTTTGATCAATTACGACGTAATCAACCGTGTTAAAATTATTTGCGTAGTCATAACACATGGCATGCATTTCGTTTGTATCAGGATCAATCTTAGGGTGGGCTGTAAAGCCTGCATTGCTGTCACCATAAAATGGCTTTGTATTGAGTGAGTTGAGATCCTGGTCAATTTCTACTGGGTTCCCACCTGCTTCGACGATGGCGTAGATTTTCCCTGCATGGGAGACGACGCTTGTGTTGGCAGTTGAATCATTACCATCTACAAGTCTGTTTTTGTACCACAGGGCATTACCTGAATCTAACCTGATGCCGTGGAGCATCCCTTCACCCAAGAACCAATGATGCTTTTTTTCATTGACAGAGGACATCGGATTTGGACCATTTCTTACAAAGAGACCTGACAAGTCTCTAGGAATTTGACCAGTTACCTTCAGCCCTGTCTCGGAAATATGATTGATTACAGGGGCGTAGTTTCCCTGCAAGTAATAATTCTCTTTTGCTGCAATTCCTGTCAGGTCTACTCCTATTCCAGCAACAGCTAATCCGCCAAGGCCTAGGCTCGAGACTTTTACAAACTTTCTTCTGTTCATTGATGCTCTTGATCCTGTTACTATGTTTACTTTGATAACATGCTAGGGAACAATGTTAACGCTGTCAACATTAATTTATTATGAGCTATCACAAAGAAAATCTTAAATCGCAACTTGTTGAAATTGCATGGGAAATTTGCGAATCAGAGTCTTGGCAGAAAGTGAATATGCGTAAGGTTGCAGAGAAAGCAGGCGTTTCACCCACTGCATTTTATAGGCATTTTGAGAATAAAGATGATCTTAAAGCAGAGTTGATGCGGAGGGGTTTTGAAATTCTTGCAAAAGGCAGCAAGGATATTGATCAGTTTTTTCGTTACGGAGTTCATTACATAAGATTTGGATTGGACTACCCGAATATCTACGATTTGATGTTTGGGAGTACGGATTTAGATATGTCTCTTTATCCCGATTTAAAAGCTCAATCTAATGCATCTTTTGATGGGCTAGTAGAAGGGCTCAAACCATTTATGCCCGATGCGTCAGAGAAAAACCTTATGATAAAAGCAGTCAATATTTGGGCGTCGGTTCATGGGTTAGTTGGACTTTTGAGACGCAGGGATTTGCAGGATAGTCAATCCAAAGAGCTAACATGGATTGAAAACAACTTAGAAGAGTATTTGAAAATGACAACATTCCTTTGAAGGGATAAATTTTCAGAGATACTAATATTTTGACCTTTGACTCATTGCGTGGAAGTGATAGAGCGGCATTTCCCGCTGGATTGCTTGACTGCTGAAAGCCCCGTCATTTTGATGGGCTAGCAGCGGAGCACTAGAGAGTGAGTTTTTAAAATGAGATACCCGGCGCGAAGGGCCAGAATCATCTCAAAATTAAAGGTGCTATGCACTGGACGCAGGATGATGAGGGTGGGCAGTTTGCAGCGGTGGTGAATGAGTTCATTGCCGCGAATCCATAATCGCAGAGGACCGTTCGGTTCTGTGCTGCTGGTTGACATCAGAGACGCTAGATTTGAACGCCACAGGCTGAGAGAAAGGAAACCTTCTGATCTTCAGTCATTTCATTGAAGATAGGGACCCGTAAAGACGTAACCGGAAGGTTCACAAATTCAGGCGATGCAGTTTGTAGGGTTGCGGCGATGTTGTGCAGACCGTTACCTTCCTCACTACCATCTGATATGGCTCTTCCGACTTCGGCTGGCCATGGGCCAACAGGCTCCAGCATATAGCTTGACTGACCCTCATCGTTGATAGGAAGGTTAAACGGGTTGTCCCGGCCCAAATAATCCACAATTGATGCCATTAACACAGCTTCATCCTTCGACCGCTGTTGTTGCCCTTCCTTACCGTAGAGTGCGCCGGATTGGTTGGCGATATAGGCCCAGGGCAGCTGAACGTGAAAGCCAGGAAGTGCCCTAGCTTCAGGGATGATGCCGTCAGCAGCGCTGACCTTACCATTTATCACCATGATGTAGTAACCGGAATGGGTCCTGCCACCTTCCATAAGCCGCTGCGGTGGATGGATATAGTTTTCGGTAAAGGCCCAGTTAATTGTTTCTGGTAACTCGACAGCTTCAAGCATCCTAACGGAAGCTGCTGCACAAGCCTCACCCCATTCCCTAGAACCAAACTCCCCAACAGGGCTTAGCGTAGACATATCTATTACTGGCATTCTTTCCTCTTTGAACGAACTAATGAGCTCTTAATTGGAATCTACAGTCCCTGGCGACCCTCGGCAACTTTGGGGTCGCTCATTCTCACCCAGAATGAGGAGTCCGAAGAAATGGGTGGAAGTGGGGCTGAGATAGCCCCGTCAAGAAATTTACTGTTGTCAGCAATAGATTAGACTGGTCGTGCCGTCACAACCACCAACGCAATGAAAGAACCTACGATTAACAGGCGTCGCAAGCTCTCAGTTAGAACAAAACTCTTGTTCGCATCCGGTGCCCTGCAAGAAGCTGTGTTGACCGCTGGCGGTATTGTTACCGTTCTTTTCTACAACCAGGTATTGGGAGTGTCACCGGCCCTGGCTGGAACAGCCTTTCTGATCGCTAGTATATTTGACGCTCTTTCGGACCCTCTGATTGGAGCTATTTCCGACCGTTTCCGCAGCCGGTGGGGTAGGCGGCACCCATTTATGTTTGCTTCAGCTCTGCCTATTGCGGTGAGTTTCTATCTTCTCTACCAGCCGCCGGATGGGTTGGGCGAAACCACCTATTTCCTTTGGCTGGTGACCTTCCTGGTGCTGTTGCGCCTTTCTCAGACTTTTTATCTGATCCCTCACGATGCATTGGGTGCGGAACTGACCGATGACTATGAAGAGCGATCTTCTATCTTTGCTTACAACTCCGTCGTTCAGATGCTGCTATCGATGTTTACCGCGATGATGCTCTACGCGGTCATCTTTCCGTCAACATCCGAATACGAAAATGGGCTTCTTAATGAAGCAGGCTATTTTGTTCTTGCATCAACTGGTGCCGTGACCATCGTTTTCTCAGTTATCGTCTGTTCCTTTGGCACGTTGGATCAGCTTCCGTATCTGCACGATTTTGAAATCAGTAAGAAATTCACTTTCCCGAACTACTTTGGTCAGTTAGCGGCACTAATCAGGAATGTCTCCTACCTCTCGGCGTGTCTAAGCTTACTTACGATTTATTCAGGGCTGGGCATTCTGGGTGTTGTTGCCACTTACGCCTATATCTATGTGTATGAGCTTTCATCGGAGGCCATGTTCTGGGCGGGCGCTGCAAAGGTGCCTGGTGTCATTGTCGCCATCCCATTACTCGCGTACCTTTCCCGGTCGTTGGAAAAAAAGACGATTCTCATCATGGCGACGCTGGTCACCTGCATCATGATTTCGCTGCCACATAACATGAAAATGCTAGATCTGTTCCCGGCTAACGATTCACCATTCATCCTCTTTGCTCTGTTTGTCCCATTGCTGCTGGGTTACATGATCTTTCCTGTGTCGGCGATCATCATCGATTCACAGCTGGTTGATGTGGCGGATCAGCATGAACTTAGAACAGCCGATAGATCTGAGGGTGTCATTTTTTCGGTACGTAGCTTTGGCATTAAGGCAACACAGGGAGTCGGTGGTCTGCTGGCAGGTTTTGGTCTCGAATTTATTGGCTTCCCTGAAAAAGCTGAAGTTGGCGGGGTCGCAGAAGATGCGCTCACAGGGTTGTTATTCCTAAACGGCCCGCTCTATCTCGTGATTTACCTGACTGCGGTACTGTTTATGACCCTGTATCAGATTGATAAGGCCACTCACAAGCAGATTCTGCATGAATTGGAAGCGAGGAGATCCCAAGCGTAGAGTTCAGTGCCTCAGTCGGTAAATCCATTTTGATCTTTCGGAAAATAAATCGAGTTCTTCTGCCGAGATCTGGTTACTGAGATTGTCCGGCATGAAATATTGACGGTAGTAGACGATGGCTAGCATGGTTCTTGACCTGTCGGTGGAGTTCGGCATGGCTCGGTGCCACGTTCTCATGTCGCGCAATACAATTGAGCCGGCAGACATCGCAGTCTGTACTGACTTTCGATCAGAATATTGTTCCGGAGGAATTCTCAGTGTAGCGATCTCCATTGGGCTCCTGTCTACCTGCTTATGAGTAGCTGGCCAGATTTCTGTCGCGCCATTTTCGATGGTGAAGTCATCAAGCGCTATATTCGCGGCAATCATTAAAGGTGGTAGAGGTGTCCGAACTTCAGGAAAGATGTGGCCACAATCACGATGTACATTCTGCTTGTTACTGCCGGGGTAGGCCGAATTACAACCGTAGGGCAAGCAGCCGAAAAAGCGTTCCCCTAAAGCTGATCTTAAAACTTGGAATACCATGGGGTTTTCAATTACCAACGGGTCGATAAAGGGCATCTGTAGAGGCAGATGTACACCGCCGTGATTACCTGTGCGCTTAAGTTCATCAGCACAATCTTCATATCTCGCTCTGAGCGCGATGCAAGTCGCTGCCCGTAGCGAGTTAACAGTTGCCTCGGGCAGTACCCCTTCTAGCACGACGAATCCCTCGTCTCTCAATTGCTCGACGGCGAGGCTGAGGCTTTCCTGTGTCAACTGGCCAGCTGCCTTTTCATCCGCGCTAAGCTTCACGGTTAGCAGCCAGTCTCGCCAAGGTTGCTCGTCTGTGAGCCTGGGTCCAGCCACCCGCTAGAGCTGATCGCGTGTTCTGGGAGGAATCCCAACACCGCACTCTCAGGAAATAAATTGCGGCGCGCATGCCATCGATAGAACCGTATCTTTCCAGTGCTAGGCAGGCGATTAAAGGTGGGTAGCCATTATCGTCTTTTAGCGTTTCGATCAGGGCGGCCTCTACTTCAGCTGAGCTCCTTCCTGCATTAGAGACCCAGGCCAGCAGCGCCAGAGAACTCAGGTAGCGGATCTGTTCCAGCATGAGCTTGCGTGTATCGTTGTCTTTCCAGTTTGGAATAGTTCTGGCGAGAAACCCGTGCAGTAGCCTAACGGTTTCTGTACTGAAAGTGCCGAGGGCGCAGAGCGTATCTAGAGTTGCGCGAATGACACAGCCTTCAGGATCGTTGAGAAGGTTGCAGATATCATCAATGTAAGGAGCGACAGTTGCAGGTCGCATCTCTCCAAGTGCATAAACAGCGTTTAGGCGTATCCAAGGATCATTGTGCTGTAAGAGTTCTATCAAGTTTGGTACAACAGTTGCGCCCATGGTGCCGAGGGCGACTGCTACGTCTTCCGGTGTGAACTGGCGCTCAATGAAGAATCGCTCGAGATGATTGATGGACATTCCATAGTTAGCCATGTTCTTCGGGTCAGCCAGCTTGTGTTTGTCCTGGCCCGCCGTTTGGAGTAGCGCTTTGATCAGGCTGTCTATTGCAGCACTGCCGGATGTTGCGGCTCCGTAAAGACTGGTTAGGCGGATTTGTTGGTCCGGGCTCTGCAGACCTGATAAAAAGCCTGGCAGTGCATCGGCAGTCGGGACATCAATGGCATCTAAAGATTCTGCGCCTCGCATCCAGTTCCAGATCGAACGCCAGACAATCGGTAAGTCATTCGGCGTCTGTAGATCGATGGGCGTCTGCCATTCCTCATTTTTGTGATCCCAGCTAGGCGATTCTGGTGAGCGAGTACGAATAGCAACGAATTTGACCATATACCTGCACCGATCACTGCTGTTCGGTGAACCGGCGTGACCGAGATCGAAATGAGCGACAATGACTGATCCTGCAGGTATTACATTCATAACTGCTTGCTCAGGTTTGATATCATGTAGCGTGGCGTATAAGTGTGAACCTGCCAGTAATCGGGTTGGCCCCATTTGCAGGGGAGTGTCATGCGGAAAGTAGAAGATATTGGCCGCCCTAGGCCGGTGCCACCGAGTTCGACCGCAGAACGCATGCCCGTCTTGATGCCAAGTGGCCGCGGATATCGAACCGCTTGCCATTTTAGGCTGCCCATCAAAGGGTTCAATTATGTCGGTTTGATTCAGAGGTTCGCTGTTGTGCGGGAACCTGTGTGGCAGGAATGCAAATTGATCGCCCAATAAGCTGATCAACGCACCCTGTACGGCTGCAGAATCGCAGACTTCGTTCAAAGCGGGCACTCTCGGTACAATATTGTCTCCTGGATGCGGTAGTTCGTGCTCCAAAGCGTAAGCGACCTCTTCGGAGATACGCGCATGCAAGGCATCCTCAAGGTCCGAGTTAATCACGATAAAGCCATCAGCGATAAATCGCTGGATCTGCTCATCGCTCAGTAAGATAGGCGTTTGCTGGTTAGTCATGGCTTTCAAGAACAAATGAGAATATTTGTGCGGATTGCACGGTAAATTCAAGACAGAGTTCTTCCGGGAAAGACTTTGTCAGTTCAAAAATTTTGTCGTCGGTAATCGAGTGATGTACTTCTTTTTCAGCCAGCACCGAGTTGATTCTATCCAGAACTTTTACTCGTACAGAACCACCGGCCTTAATGTCTGCAGATATCCTCAAGGTTTCGCCAGAGTAAGGTATAGGTTTTGTGGTCAGGCTACCCGGTTTGTTTTTGTCTAACTGTTGGTAACCTGCAAAACCATCTGGGCGTAGTGTTGCCAGAGCCAAGCAGCCAGTACGCCAGTCAAAGTGTAGCCAGTCACTGCCGCCGTAAAAAAGTCGGATTTCGTCTTTCATGAATATCGGTGCGACACAAGGGTAGACGCAGCCGTAGTCGTAGGCGAGTTCGGTGTCGCTGCAGTTGATCAGTGCCTCTCCTTCGCTAATCCTTTGCCAAGTATGGGTATCAGGACTCCAAGCCAGTTCAGTCCATACCCGATCAGATATCTGATCGTGGATTGCAATTAGGCCAAGATATAGTCCGGCATGCTCAAAGACAGAAATGGCGTAGGGTTGCAGTTCCCAGCAACTCCCTTCGATGACGACTTCTGTATTTGACCAAGTCTTGAAATCGGGGCTTTCTAATCGGGCCACTTGCCTCGTCCACCCATGATTGGTCTTTGATTCTACACCGATGACCTCACGCTTGGTTTTAACCCACTTTCTTGTGAAGGCGACATACCTGTTCAACTCAGGTACCCAGATAGCATTGTTGTGAGTGTCTCCGGCGGAGTCGGATTCGAGCTTGACTGCTTCAGACCAGTTTAGGCCGTCCGGAGAGTGGCTGGTATGTAAACCCTGGAAGATACACTTATACCTTCGCTGAGGGTCGGGTTCATCTTTGTCGAAAAAAATGCCCGCACCGTGAGGGCCTCGCCAAACAAGATTATTAACGGTGTCACCGTCATACTCTACTAGATTGAGATCTGGTTTCTCCCAGTTGAGCCCGTCGCTGGATACGGCATAACAGATACCCATTTCCATATTTTTTAGTCCGCGATAGGGCGTTCGACGTCGCTCTTCAAGTGGCATTTTCGGATAACAGCGATTGGAGATAATAAATGGGCTATACCAGCACTTATAAAGTTGCTCGTTTTCATCAAAGATGACATTGCCGTAAAGGTTGTCGAACCGCCTCTCCCAAGGTTTGTCTTCAATAAAAAGGGGATTAGCGGCATGCTTTTGAACAGCGCCGACCCGCAGTTCTAGGTTGGATGAACTGGCAACGACTCGATCGTCTAAAAGGAGATAGCGCCCGGAGCGCCAGGCTGCTTTTTGCGTTTTAACGTCCATTGCACATGATTTTAAACGAGAACACCCATTCAGTCGCTTTTGGCTAACGAAACACCATCAGTCTTCCCCCAAAATCGCGGCCAAACTGGATTAGTATTCATTGTCGAAAGCTCTACAATGAAGGCGAGTAAATTTAGGCTGGTGAGTTGATGGATATTATGGACGACAACCTGGCAGGTAGGGTCGCGCTGGTGACAGGTGCCTGCGGCGGTATTGGCCGTGCAATCTGTCAGCGGCTGGCAGCAGAGGGTCTTCATTTAGTCTTGGTGGACTGGGACGCAGAGGGGCTCGAAGCACTGGCGTCGTCTCTGGCAACTGATACATTTGTTTCGGCT
>Ga0213863_10003965_pt1 | contig 10062 bp, 11 predicted proteins | sample PICome_8_FD_160128 | JGI IMG/M metagenome (GOLD analysis project Ga0213863, IMG submission 160128) | Coastal seawater microbial communities near Pivers Island, North Carolina, United States - PICO497 | ecosystem: Environmental > Aquatic > Marine > Coastal | place: USA: North Carolina... | reverse complement strand
AATTACCACGCAAAACTTCCACCGATTGTTTAGAATATCACCCGCATAAAATTATAGTTGAGAGCAGTGATGTCCCAGTTAGCGACAGCAGAATCCCAGTTTATTATTCGTACCTTTCCGGTTGGCCCTCTTGGCTGTAATTGCTCTGTCATCGGTGACAGACTGTCGGGTAGGGCGCTGGTTATTGACCCGGGCGGCAATGCCGCTCAGATTTTGGCGCTACTTAATGAACTCAACCTTAAAGCTGTGGCGATTATCCATACCCACGCCCATCTAGACCATATCCTCGCGGCAGGGGAAATTAAAGCGGCCACTGGCGCGCCCATATATCTCCACGAAGGTGATCAGTTTCTGTGGGATATGGTTGAAGACCAATGTGCGCGTTTCGGTGTGCCTCCCGTTAAACTGCCGGATCCCGACTATTATCTGCAGGATGATCATGATCTGGGTTGTTGCGGTGGCGTTGCAATTCACACGCCTGGGCATACGCCGGGCTCCATTAGCTTTTGGTTTGAGGAATATAAAACCCTGATTGCCGGGGATACATTGTTCCAGGGCAGTATTGGCCGCACCGATTTGCCCGGTGGCAATTTTGATCAGATCATTACCTCTATTAAAGAGCGCATTTACAGCCTTGACGACGAGGCTATAGTGGTTACAGGGCATGGCCCTAATACAAGTATTGGCCATGAAAAAATGGCCAACAGTTTTGTTCGAGGATAAGGAGTAACAATGAAGCAACAATTAGCAACTATGCTGGAATTACAGTCTGATATGAATACCAAGGTTCATTCGGACTGGCGAGAGCAGAACTTTGAATGGTATCGCGCTATCTGGGTTGAATGTGCGGAGCTTTTAGATCATTACGGCTGGAAGTGGTGGAAGAAGCAGCAACCGGATGTTGATCAGATTGCGCTGGAGTTGGTTGATATCTGGCACTTTGGGCTGAGTCTGCTATTGCTCAGTGGCAAGTCGGTTGAAGATATTAGCGGTTTAGTGGAGGCTGAGTTTGATGGTCAGCAGTCGAGAGGCAACTTTGCCCTTGACCTTGAGGACTTTACGGTAGCCACCCTAGTATCAAAAGATTTTGATATCGCCGGTTTTGCCCGCCTGATGGATGGCATCAATATGGACTTTGAGACCTTGTATATAGGTTATGTAGGCAAGAATGTGCTGAACTTTTTCCGCCAGGACAATGGTTACAAAGATGGAAGCTATCACAAGCAGTGGGGCGGAAAAGAGGATAATGAACACCTGGTTGAGATTGTTGCTCAACTGGACACTGGTAGTTCTGATTTTGCCGGTGAACTCTATAGCCAGATGAACGAGGTTTACAAAAAACTCACCGCTTAAGCCGTTATTGATCAAATTAATAGGCTGAATATTCATGCCGAGAGCTCTATAGCCCTCGGCATTGATGCATTTTTCTGCGGCCTCATTATAATGGCGCCCAGATTAACAACCACCCCCCAAACACAACTCATTAGATTACCGGAGATTACATTGTGACTTCACCCGTTCGCGTTACTGTTACAGGGGCTGCAGGCCAAATTAGCTACTCCCTGTTGTTCCGCATCGCCTCTGGCGAAATGCTTGGCACCAACCAGCCTGTTATTTTACAGATGCTTGAAATTACGCCGGCTCTGGATGCTCTTAAAGGTGTCGCCATGGAGCTTGAAGACTGCGCATTCCCGCTGCTGGCCGGTATGGTTTGTACGGATGATGCCGCTGTTGCATTTAAAGACTCCGATTACGCATTGCTTGTTGGCGCACGTCCCCGTGGCCCGGGCATGGAGCGAAAGGATCTGCTGGAGGCTAATGCCGCAATCTTCTCGGCTCAGGGCAAGGCGCTTAATGACAACGCTTCCAAAGATATTAAAGTACTTGTTGTTGGCAACCCAGCCAACACCAATTCCTTGATCGCCCAGCGCAACGCGCCAGATATCAACCCTCGTCAATTTACGGCTATGACTTGCCTCGATCACAATCGAGCCATGAGCCAAATTGCTAACAAAACTGGTGCCACTATTAATGATGTCACCCATATGACTATCTGGGGCAACCATTCTGCGACTCAGTACCCGGATCTCCATGAAGCTAAAGTTAAGGGCCAGGCCGCCATTGATATGGTCGACCAGGTTTGGTACGAAGAGGACTTCATCCCCACAGTACAGCAGCGTGGCGCAGCTATTATCAACGCTCGCGGTGCGTCAAGCGCAGCTTCAGCGGCCAATGCAGCGATTGCGCATATGCGTAGCTGGGCACTGGGTACAGCAGATGGTGACTGGGTCAGCATGGGTGTCTACAGCGATGGCAGCTATGGTATTGCCGAAGGTTTAATTTACTCTTTCCCCTGTGTTTGCAAAGACGGCGACTGGGAAATTGTACAAGGGCTTGAAATTAATGATTTCTCTCGTGCCAAAATGACTGCTACCGAGCAGGAGCTGACAGAAGAACGCGATGCAGTTCAGCATCTGCTGCCCTAGTCTTTGTAGACTGCTGTAAAAGTAGTCATGCCTAATAGAAAAGACCACTGGGTTTAACTCGGTGGTCTTTTTTTTTGTGCCGAGGAAAATAAAGCACAGTTTAGTTGGCGATATTCTGGGAAAGTTTGCTAAAGTAGCTGGCCATATTTTAGCAATTGCATAAGGAGAGGTTTGTGGCGTTCGCTCAGGTCGGTAAGGCTGCTCCCGCCTTCACACTCTTGGATCAGAGAGGCAATAAAGTCAGCCTCAAACAGTTCAAAGACAGTAAAAACGTAGTGTTGTATTTCTACCCTAAAGCCATGACCCCCGGCTGCACTGTTCAAGCCTGTGGCATTCGCGATAGCAAAGCCGAATTTGAAGCGCTGGATACAGTGGTTCTAGCAGTCAGCCCAGATTCTGTGGATCGGCTGGTAAAATTTGAAGACAAGCAAGAGCTCAATTTCACTTTGCTCAGCGATGAAGATCATGCAATTACCGATAAATACGGTGCCTGGGGCCTTAAGAAATTTATGGGTCGTGAGTTTATGGGCGTATTGCGTTCCACCTTTATTGTCGGCAAAGATGGTCGAATTGCCCATGTGATGGAAAAGGTCAAAACCAAAACTCATCATGAAGACGCCCTCAGCTGGGTGAAAGAAAACCTTGGATAATGCACCATCTGTTACTCGGTTTTAATTTAATGTTATTTAATCCGCTTTAAGGAAGCTTTACATGTTATTTTTTATCTCAAGTGCCTACGCACAGTCTGCCGCCCCCCAAGAGCCAAGCCTAATAGGCACCGTGCTCATGATGTTGGGCCTGTTTCTGTTTATGTATTTTTTGATTATTCGCCCGCAGCGCAAGCGTCAAAAAGAGCACGCCAGCCTTGTGGAATCGCTGGGGAAAGGGGATGAGGTTGTTATGACCAGCGGCATGCTTGGCAAGATTACTAAGATCGAAGGGGACTACGTGGTTCTTGAGGTCAGCAACAATCTTGAACTGAAATTCCAGAGAGTTGCCGTGCACGCCGTGCTTCCCAAAGGAACCATGAAGGCCATCTAAGGTAATTCTGACGCCGGGCACCTCTCTTGGTTACCTATCCGCATCGGATTTCGTTAGCTCAGACGCCAACGCCTTTGTTACCTTTGACGCGCCTATCTCAGGAGCTGGGCGGGCCGCGACTCTGGGTGAAGCGAGATGATCTGACTGGTGCCGCCACCTCTGGCAACAAAGTTCGCAAGCTAGAGTTTTTGTTGGCCGAGGCCAAGCGACAAGGCTGTGATACGATTATCACTTCTGGTGGAGTGCAATCTAACCACTGCCGGGCCGTAGCTGTTCTCGGCGCGCAGTTGGGGCTGAAGGTCCATCTGTTGTTGCGCTCAGACATTGAGCCAGAACCTGTCGGCAATCTGCTTCTAGATCAACTCGCAGGGGCTACCATTAGCCACTACAGCGTCAGTGAATTTAGAGATCTTGATGGACTGTTTAGGTATTGGTGCGATCACTATCGCCAGCAGGGTGCAAAGGCCTACGCTATCCCAACTGGTGGCAGCAATGGTACTGGCACCTGGGGGTATATCGCCGCCGCCGAAGAACTAGCGACGGACTTTGCTCGGCTAGGCATCAAACCTTATGCGGTGATTCATGCTACTGGCTCTGGAGGTACCCAGGCTGGTCTAATGATGGGATTTCACCTGCATCAGGTTGACTGCCAAGTGATCGGCTATGCGGTCTGCGATGATCAGGCTTATTTTACCGACAAAGTCACAGATGACTTACTTCAGTGGCAACGCAAATATGCACCCAAGATGGATCTGTCCGCTCTGGCGCCCACAACCAATGATAATTATGTGGGCCCAGCTTACGGGCAGGCGCCAGCGGAAGTGTTTGCAACAATCAAAAAAGTTGCTGCACTAGAGGGTCTTATCCTTGATCCGGTATACACCGGCAAAGCGTTTCACGGCCTAATAGAAGATATTAAAAAGGGCGTTTATTCCGAGCAGAGCGATGGAGATATTGTGTTTTTGCACACCGGCGGTCTGTTTGGATTATTTGCTCAACAACAAAAACTGGATTATTAAAAAAATAATAAAGAGGTTGGTATGTTTGAGCAGCTCGTTTTAACCGTATACGAAATAGTCTGGGGTCCGGTGATGTTGATCTTGCTGTTAGGAACCGGCGTGTTTCTAACCATCGGGCTTAAAGGTATGACTGTCCGCCGTATTCCTTACGCTTTTCGACAGTTACTCAAGGGCAGAAAGGGTTCTGGTGAAGGGGAGCTAAGTCCGTTTAATGCCTTGATGACCTCTTTGTCATCCACTGTGGGTACAGGCAATATTGCCGGTGTGGCAACGGCTATTAGTTTGGGTGGGCCTGGCGCCCTGTTCTGGATGTGGTGTACCGCTCTTGTGGGTATGGCAACCAAGTATGCAGAGGCTGTGCTGGCCGTAAACTATCGCGAGACTGACGCCCTGGGCAAGAAAGTGGGCGGCCCGATGTATTACATCAAAAATGGTCTGGGTAATAATTGGAAATGGCTGGGGATTCTGTTTGCCATTTTTGGCTCGCTGGCCGGTTTTGGCTTGGCTAACACCGTGCAGTCCCATGAAGTCTCAAGAGTGCTGTCGGAAAACTATCAGATTTCCTCCCATTACAGCGGCCTGATAATGGCGCTTTTAGTGGGTATGGTTTTGCTTGGAGGGATCAAGCGCATTGGCTCCGTAGCAGGAAAGCTGGTGCCCTTTATGACTATTGTTTATGTAATTTCTACCTTTATTATTCTTTTGAGCCATTATGAGGCTATCCCCTCAGCCATAGCATTGATTGTTGATAGTGCCTTTAACGGTGCTGCGGCTACCGGAGGTTTTGCTGGCGCGGCCATGATTGCAGGTCTACGAGCCGGTGTGGCTCGCGGTATATTCTCTAATGAGTCTGGTTTGGGCTCGGCGCCAATTGCCCATGCCGCAGCTGAAACCAATAGCCCGGTGCGCCAGGGTACCATTGCTATGTTGGGCACCTTTATTGATACGCTCGTTATCTGCACCATGACTGGGTTGGTGTTGGTAGCCTCAGGGGCCTGGAGTGGTGAATTGGAAGGCGCCAATATGACCCGCAGTGTATTCTCCGCGGGGATACCCTTTGGCGACACTATCTTCACCCTATCATTGGTGCTATTTGCTTTTACCACTATGCTGGGCTGGAGTTATTATGGTGAGCGCTGTGCCGAATTTTTGTTTGGGCCAAAGGTTATCACTCCTTATCGAGTGCTCTGGGTTGTTGGTATCTACATTGGCACCCAGATGCAGGGTGGAATAGTGTGGAAGTTAGCAGATATTCTCAACGGTATGATGGCGTTCCCCAATTTGATTGCGCTGTTGTTCCTGTCACCCATTGTCTTTAGCCTGACACGAGAGTATTTTGCGGAAGAGAATGAAGGCAGTGAAGACTCAGCCGTAGTAGCACAGGAACGTTAAATCTATGAGTGAAGCTGGTGCACCAGTGGCCAACGGTCAAAAAGGCGGCCCTAAGTTAGTTATCGCCATATCGAGCACTGCGCTGTTCGATATGCGCGAGAGCCACAGTATCTATGAGACCGAAGGCGTTGCGGCCTACGCTCAGTACCAGCGCGAGCACGAAGACGATATTCTTGAGCCCGGAGAGGCTTTTCCATTAGCCCGTAAACTGCTGCGAATCAATGAGAAGTTGGGTGGCGAACCCAGAGTTGAGATTATCCTATTGTCGCGAAACTCTGCCGACACTGGTCTGCGGGTCTTTAATTCTATTGCACATCATGGTCTTAAAATCTCAAGAGCTGCGTTTTCCGGAGGTAATAGCCCTTATCGCTATGTCTCTGCGTTTGCCTGTCACCTATTTTTGTCTACCCATGCGGAGGATGTTCGCAGTGCCCTAGATAGCGGCATGGCCGCGGCCACTTTGCTGCCATCCCAGAGTGGTCCCAGTGAGTCTGATGAATTGCGCTTTGCTTTTGATGGCGACGCAGTGTTGTTTTCAGATGCCTCAGAGAGAATATTTAAAGAGCGGGGCCTAGACGCCTTTACGGAAAATGAAAAAGCCTCAGCTCATACCCCAATGGATCCAGGACCATTCAAAAATTTCTTGCAGGCACTGCACGACCTGCAGTCCGAGTTCCCCGCCGATGAATGCCCCATACGCACGGCATTGGTAACGGCTAGGGCGGCACCAGCTCATGAACGGGTGGTGCGCACCCTGCGGGACTGGGATATTCGAATCGACGAAAGTCTGTTTTTGGGTGGCTTAACTAAGGGAGACTTTTTGCAATCCTTTGGCGCTGATGTGTTTTTTGATGATCAGCAGATGCATTGCACCTCCGCCAGTGAATACGTGGCCACAGGACATGTGCCCCACGGGGTCGCAAATGAGAAAAAAAACGCTTAAGAGCGCGCTTGAGCCACAGGCAGCCCAGCATTGATTAGATCAAACAAACTTCAAACCCTCAGTGATCAGAAGATCCTAAAGCGCTATAGAGATAAACCTCAGGGTGAAGAGTTACATTTTTTGACCATTGAAATAGAGATTCGCGGGCTGCAAGCGCAGGCTGAGCAAAGCTTAAAAAAAGCTAAAAAGGCTTCCCGGCACTCGCCGCTGTACTATTTATTCTACCTTTTCCTGTTTGGGATGTTCTTAGTTCGCTTTGGCTCTGGGTTATTTTAGAGCCTAAGTAGGCATCCTGTTTACAGCTGGATTAGCGCCTAAAAAATCGCAAACTTAATGCCCATACCTAATAGCATTGTGGCTATAACCGTCTGCAGCAGATTGCCCGGTAGTTTTGTCGCCATTGCAGTACCTACATGAATCGCTGGCAGTGAACCTACCAACAAGCAGCCGAGTAGCATAAAGTCTACATTGCCCAACAGAAAGAAATGGGCCAAACCAGCAATTAAGGTTAGGGGTACCGCATGGCTAATATCGGTGCCGACAATCTGCAGGGCAGGGAGTCTAGGGTAAAGCACCATTAAAATAGCTGCGCAGAAAGCGCCGGCACCCACAGATGACAGAGTAACAAACACGCCGAGAAACAGGCCCGCAAAAAAGATCGCGCCATCTCGATGCTTGAGGATAAATTGGCTGGCCGGATCAGTTCGCTGCTGCGATTTTGAGCGCAAGCGGCCATTTAGCAGAATAACTGAAGCGGTCAGTACCAGCATCACGCCAAGGCTTCGGGTTAGCACGGACTGATACTCTGACGAATCGGTAAACACGGTGCTCAATAGTTGAGCCGTGACTAATGATGCGGGCAAGCTACCTGCAGCTAAGACGCCTACAGTGCGCCATTGCACGGTCTTTTGCTTAGCATGGGCAACCATTCCCCCGGCCTTGGTAATGGCGGCATAGAGCAAGTCTGTGCCTATGGCGACATTGTAGGGAAAGCCAAACAGGATAAGTAGGGGGGTCATCAATGAGCCGCCGCCAACGCCGGTCAAGCCTATAGCCAAACCAACGCCTGCACCAGCGGCTATATAAAATAGAATATCAATCACAGTGATTACTCGAACAATAAGCCTGGCACTTTAGCAACTGTGGTCTATTCTAAGAAGGAATAAATTTGTATATTTTTATAGCTTTAGAGTATATTTGAACTTTGACCATATAGGGAATCCCTATGAAACTTCAGCAGTTGCGGTATATCTGGGAAGTGGCACACCATGATCTTAATGTCTCTGCCACAGCGGCCAGCCTTTACACTTCCCAGCCGGGCATCAGTAAGCAAATACGACTGCTTGAGGATGAGCTAGGTGTGGAAATATTTACTCGTAGCGGGAAACATTTGACCAGAGTCACGCCCACTGGTGAAGAGGTGCTTAGAATTGCCGGAGACATACTGCGACAAGTCGACAGCATCAAACAGTTAACTCAGGAGCATAATAGCCCGGACCGCGGCAGTCTCTCGATCGCCACTACTCACACCCAGGCCCGCTATGCCTTGCCTCAAGTAATCGAGGGGTTTATTGGCAGATACCCAGAGGTGTCGTTGCATATGCATCAGGGCACCCCTATACAGATATCCGAAAAAGCAGCCGATGGGTCGGTGGACTTTGCCATAGCCACAGAGGCCCTTGAACTATTCTCCGACTTGCTAATGATGCCTTGTTATCGCTGGAATCGCTGCATACTGGTGCCTCGGGATCATCCGCTGGCGAGCTTAGCTAACGTATCTCTGGTAGATGTCGCCGAGTATCCAATTGTCACCTATGTGTTTGGCTTTACCGGCCGCTCAAAGCTTGATGATGCCTTTGTCGAAAAAGGGCTTACTCCGAAAGTCGTGTTTACCGCCACTGACGCCGATGTGATCAAGACCTACGTGCGCCTTGGACTTGGTATTGGCATCGTGGCTCATATGGCCTATGACCCAGAGGTAGACAAAGATTTAGTGGCTATAGAAGCGGGGCACCTGTTTGCCTCAAGCGTTACCAGTATTGGCTTCCGTAAAGGCAGTTATCTGCGGGGCTATATGTATGACTTTATTAATGCCTTTGCTCCCCATCTGACCCGTAATGTGGTGGATGAGGCTATGGCTCTCCCTAATAAAGAGGCGCAGGAGGCCTATTTTGCTGGGCTAGAGTTGCCGGTCTACTGATTGTGTTTGGGGTGGTTTTTGATAAAAGCAGGGGCTGAGCAAAAATGGCCTTTAGATAAAGTCTAAATCCGGATTGTCGTTCATGATTTCCTCAAGTTCTTCATCTTCAGTGGTTGTAGCATTTAGCACTTTTTTAACAAACTGAAAGTAAACCGTAAAAACCTCTGGCGGCTGTCCCGCACGTTCAACCACAAAAAATGGGGCGCGATCCACTCCGTACTTAGCGGCTAATAACATGCCGGCTGATTGAAGGTCTGCTTCATCGGCAACGATAACCTGATCCAAGCGCTCCAGTTGCCCAGCTTCACGCATCTTCGCCTCTACTTCGGCGCACTTTTTACAAGGTGCGCCATCGGCAAAGATCTTTTTGACCATCGTGATTTTCATCGGTTATTAGCTTATGTTCACAGCGTGCAGCCCGCATTCTTTTTTGGTTGCCTCTTCCCACCACCAGCGGCCTTCGCGCTCGTGCTGGCCTGGGCCTGTGGGTCTGGTGCAAGGCTCACAACCGATGCTTTTAAAGCCGCGATCATGCAGCTCATTAAAGGGGACATTATTGCTGCGGATATAATCCCACACCTGCTCAGATGTCCAATTGGCGAGGGGATTGAACTTGGTCAGTTTGTCATCTGGGCGGGCAAATGCTTTGTCATCTTGAATCACAGGCACGGCAGCTCTGGTGCCTGGGCTTTGATCTTTGCGCTGACCAGTAATCCACGCATCAACAGTGAGCAACTGCTTGCGCAATGGAGCGATTTTGCGAATGCCACAGCACTCTTTGTGATCATCTTCGTAAAAGCTAAACAAGCCTTTTTCAACTACCAGCTTTTCAACCCTAGCCGCTTCCGGCATAACCACATCAATATTGATGCCATAATGGTTGCGCACCTGCTCGATAAATCGGTAAGTCTCAGCATGCAGGCGGCCAGTATCAAGCGAAAACACCTGAATGTCCGGGCGGATCTTATGGGCCATATCAAT
>Ga0213863_10003964_pt1 | contig 10064 bp, 7 predicted proteins | sample PICome_8_FD_160128 | JGI IMG/M metagenome (GOLD analysis project Ga0213863, IMG submission 160128) | Coastal seawater microbial communities near Pivers Island, North Carolina, United States - PICO497 | ecosystem: Environmental > Aquatic > Marine > Coastal | place: USA: North Carolina | collected... | reverse complement strand
GAAGCCCCGTTTCCGTCGTTAAATAGCTTATACGCATCATCAAGAACAAATACTTTAATAAAATCATTGAATCCGTCTTTTGAAGGCGTGGTTATTAACCGCCTCAAACGCCGACACAAAATGACTTTATCTAAAATCACATCATCAGCATTTTCGATAGCGCATAAAACTGCATGTAGAAACGATACTTCCTGACTTGGTTCGCTAGGGCTAACTTTTGGCAATTTTCCCTCTATAAGTGCTAATAATTCATTAAATGGTGTATTAGTTAAACCTTCTAGTGATTGATCGGATGCTAATATTTTATGTATGACCAGAAAACTCATAAATTTTGAATAAAAAATATTCTTTGGTGTAATTCCCTCTAGCACTAATTGTCTAAAATCTTGATAAATTTTAGAATACACAAAGTTAGGTTCTTTATTTAGTTGTTGATCAAACACAACTTTTAAAGCACACAAAATATAATAAGCGTCGCTGTTGCCAATCTGATTTTGGTAGACGATGCCTGCATCTGGGCCTGAAATTGATAATTCAGGTTGTTGACTATCGTATTGAGAGGTTGCCACTATGGTGCAATCTAAGCACAATTCATAAACACTGGTCTCGTCAGGGTCATTAGTGCTAGGACATTGTATTTTAAGCATAGGTGTATCTGGCATCCCAACAGCTGTAGCAGTTACTCTTGGAGACTCTCCCCCCGTAATAATTTGTTTGTAATAAAAGTTCGGATGTCGTTGGATGCTAAATAATAACTCTACTCTGTTCAACAGTAAAGCATGATCAAGGTCATACCTATCAATGACTAACGCAAGATTTTTTAGCTTGTTGGGTTCTGTATTCAACTTTTTAGCAAAAGATTGTATGTTCCAATCATCACCGACATTCTCCGTAAAGAAATCGGCTACAAAGCTCGCTTCCCTATCAGATATTTGATACAAATTACCTCCTCTACGCAATGATAATATAGCTTCCCTTGCATCCGGATCTACCGGACGCACAGGAGCTATATTATCTGTTCCAGTGCCACCCATGGTATAACCACCTCTCATTCAATCATTACATTACACCAATATAACATAAAACTATAATTTTGTCAACCATTAAATTAAAACATAATATATAATCTGTTACATTACAAGCATATCTAGTTGAATTTAATCATTATTTTAAGTATTTAAGTTTCATATATATACATAAAAATCCCTATTTGGTTCATTAACCCTAACGCAACTGCTTGCCAGTTCTGCCATCAAATATCGACGTTGGCTGCCCTAATTGCCCCACTTCACCTTTAACGATTACCTCAATTTTATCTGCAAATATCCCCTTAACCTCATTATAGATAGTACACGGTGGCTCCCCAGCCTCATTGGCACTAGTAGAGACAATAGCACCGTCAAATGCGTCACAAAGTGCGCCGAGCCGTGGGAATTGCGTGATTCTGACCGCAAGTGTGTCAAAGTCACCGCGTAAATAGCGAGATACAGAAGATTTTGCTGGCAACACCCAGGTACAAGGCCCAGGCCAGGTTGGCATAATTCGCCGCATGATATCATCCGAAATCGGTGTCAAAAAAGGCAGCAACTGATCGATATGACTCGCAACCAAAATAAAGCCTTTGGCACGTTGGCGTTTTTTAAGCAACAGTAATTTTTTTAATGCTGATAGATTATTGGGATCACACGACAAACCATACACAGCCTCTGTAGGGCACGCAATAATTTCGCCTCGCACAAGACTATTGCGTGCATCGAGAATGCCCGTCATCACGACCGCCGTAAAAAAAGCTAAATTGGAAAAATTATACCAGGGATTTTGCTTTAGGTCTAATGCGAATACAGCCCCTAAAAAAATCAGAATGTTTTGGGAAACCGTAGCTTTTTTTCGTCTGTGCCTTGGCATGCATATGCATAAAGCGCGAATCTTCAACCTGAAGGGCATCAATATCAGAACGAATACCCGTTGCTATATCTCCTTTTAAATGAAAATAATCAAACTCTAAATCTTGTAATTTTTCAAGCAAGCGAGTCTCGGCTAATGAAAAACATAATTGATGTGTTAATGCCTTGTCAATAAAGTCACCCAACACATGTTTGACCGCTATAATATCTCGCAATGAACTGGTTCCTTTGGCCGCTGTTGAAAGGGGGTGCATAAAAAGCGGATGTGATAAGGAATAATATAATGGCTCCTTGAAGTTCCAGCGCACAATTTGCATAAAAACAGGCCAGTGGTAGCGAATATTATAAAGAGACAGATAACTATGCGTTAACAACTTAATCGGCGCGCTCTCCTCGTTAGACACAGGCATATATCCTGGCGCTTGGCCTAAACAAACCTTAAGTAAATGTTTGACTGTTTGCACAACAGCAACATTATTCCTTAGCTTTAATAAACAATGCTCGTCTATAAACGTTTGCCAAATCACGTCATAGACCACTTGATGTCGAAATAACACACTGCTTGGCCACACCAAGTGGGTCAGCTGATGTTTATACTCTGGCGTTGTCGCAAGCGCATGAAAAAAAGGTTTGCCAAAATAAATCACTTCGGTATACCATGAATCCTCAGTCTGTGTTGCGCTCCCGATCGCCTCAAAAAGTGGCCATTGCATAGAAAAATCTTCAGGACATGCAATTTGTCCTAGATTTAATCGCTCAGTTAATCGTTGATGACTCTGTGTATCAGCTATTTTTGGCAAAAGAAGCAAAGAGCGGCAACCGGCTTTAGCCGAATAGGCACTGGCCATCACACTTGCAAACCATTCGGGTTCAATAAGCGACAATACCGATAACATTTTCCCTTTTGTAAACAGAGACAGTGGAGAATGATGCGAGGGTAAATCGACAAAAATTTCACATGCATTATGAGTGATAAGACCAACTGGCGTGACCTTCCAAGGATAGGCTAATAATGATTTCAAACCCGGATCAATCGAAGGATCATCATACGCAATAGATCCGTCCAGGTGAGGAATATAAAATTTTCCATCTTTAGCGATATCCGCACCAAAAGGATAACGCACACGCACCACAGGAAAACTATCCCCCTCTTTAATAGTAGCTATCGCATTAACAAGTGACGGATTAAAGCTTTGCACCTGTGCTTTTATGTCTGCCCAACTAAGAACCGTCACATAAGGATTATTAATCATGAACGCTCACTCACAAGATTTGCACCCTCATCATTAACAACAAAATAAGCCTCGAGTGTTGTTTTTAGTTGTGTTTTGAGTTTTTGTGGCAAGCAAGACAAATCAATCAAGCGTCGATTACGTTCATAGTGATCAAAGACGGTTTTGCCATCGTCTCGCGCTGTTGCCATTAAAAGCCCCAATGATTTTTCACTCTTAAAGGCAGATTCTAATCGTTTTTTGCTCACATATGGATAAGCCGATGGAATATTATCGGATTTATCGCCACGCATACACTTAATAAACAGCGCTAAGGCCGGGTTTTTCACATTCGTGCGAAACTCCGCTCGCATGGGATCAAACAGACTGACATTTGCCGACATGAGTTGCTCAAAATCTCTGTCTGTACTGACGATAGTTATCTTAGCGTCAGTTGATAATGTTGATGCACAAATAATATCATCGGCCTCACATCCTTCTACTTCAACACACAAATGTGAAAATTCTGTTTTAAAATGTTTAATCGCGGCCCTAACATTCAGTTTTAATTGATCCTGCTTTCGGTTGGCTTTATACTCAGGAAATATACTCGTACGCCAATAATTAGGACTATCACACGCACAAATAACACGATCTGGCTGAAAACGACGATACAGCTGCTTCATATAGGCAACACATTGCTCAAAAATAATGCGCTCTGGCGAGGTTGCGATTTCGATATCAGTACGGCGCTTATAAGCACATATATACGCGATATTTGATAGATCATACACCACAAGCTTTGTCATACCCCCCCCATTTCAATTAGCATTATACCATCACCACATCGCTAATGTACTGATATTAGAGACAAAATGCAAGGAATATTTTTAGTGTTGTGTTAGGGCTTGTTGCGCATCAATATAATTTAACCCTAAAGCATTTGCGACTGCCTGATACGTAAGCTTACCTTCATAAACATTTAATCCTGCCAATAAACCGGGATCGGCTAGTAAAGCTTCACGATAGCCTTTATTTGCAAGCTCTAAAGCATAAGGTAAGGTGGCATTATTCAACGCAAGCGTAGAGGTTCTTGGCACCCCGCCTGGCATATTAGCTACACAATAATGAACCACATCATCAACGATAAAGGTAGGTGTGTCATAAGTCGTAGCATGACTTGTTTCACAGCAACCACCCTGATCAATAGCCACATCAACAATAACTGACCCGGCTTTCATTAATTTTAAATGACTTTTACGAATCAGCTTGGGGGAAGCGCCCCCCGGCACAAGAACAGCTCCAACAACAAGATCTGCATACTTTAAGTATTTTTCAATGGCCTCATCGGTTGAATAAATGGTATTAAGACGCGAACCAAACTGGTCATCAAGTGCCCTTAAGCGCGAAAGTGATTTATCAAACACCGTCACACGAGCTTCCATACCCACGGCCATACGAATCGCATTTGTGCCAACCACTCCGCCACCTAAAACCAGCACATTCGCCGCCGAAACACCCGGAACCCCACCCAATAGCACCCCTCTACCACCATGTTGTTTTTCAAGACAATACGCACCGGCCTGAATCGATAAGCGTCCCGCCACTTCACTCATCGGCTGCAATAACGGCAATGAACCTGCTGCATCAGTGACCGTCTCATAAGCGATAGCAATACAACCAGATGCTTGTAATAATTTGGTTTGTTCTAGATCAGGAGCTAAATGTAAATAAGCAAATAGAATTTGACCTTTACGCAGTAGTTTGCATTCTCCCGGTTGAGGCTCTTTTACTTTGATCACCATGTCTGAGCGTGAATATATATCAGCGGCGCTATCGACAATCGATGCCCCCACCTGTTGATAATCAGTATCGGCATAGCCAATCCCTTTGCCGGCATTGGTTTCGATAATAACATCATGGTCATTGCGAACTAGAGCCGAGACACTCTCTGGCGTTAAACCTACGCGATACTCGTGTTTCTTGATCTCTTTTGGTACACCTATTAACATTTTATTCTCCTATAGATAGGGTGAAAACAACTTATAAAATGAGTTTAACACCTTAATTAATAACGGTCTAGACAGCAGCATTTCTTTTGTAATCGACTTAGAAATTGCCTTAATGCCATCAAAATAATGATTTAATTCCTTGCAAATTTTAGCATCATAAATTTCAAGATCCAGCTCAAAATTTAAATGCAGACTGCGTGCATCAAAATTAGAAGAACCGGTAAAAGCACAGTTTTTATCCATCAAAAATAATTTAATATGAGAAAATTCATTGGGGCGATAATAAAAATTAACGCCATGCTGTAATAGTTGTGGCATCAAAGCCTCAGAAGCCCCCTTGATATAAAATATATTGTTTTTTTGAGGCAAGATTATATCAATTTTTATACCTCTTAGCGCCGCAGTATTAAGGGCCGAAATTAAGGTTTGATCAGGAACAAAATATGGCGTCATAATTTTAATGGATGATTTAGCAGATACAAGTGCTGCACAAAGCATACATTGTAATTGATCATACATTTGCTGAGGCCCAGAAGCTATGGCACGCAAAATGGCATTACCTTGGGGTGAATTGTCGTGATAAACGATCTCTTTTGGGGATTCTCCTGTATTAAAATGCCAATCCCGTAAAAACACATCCTGCAGTTGCCCTACAATCTCACCTTTCACCAAAAAATGTATATCTCTAATTTTGGGGCGACCCGACTTCTTGGTATTGATGTGCTGTTGACGAATATTCATCCCCCCAGTAAAGGCCATCCTACCGTCGACAATTAAGAGTTTACGGTGATTTCTTAAATTTAAATGTAGGGTATGATACCAGCTTTTAAAAGGGCGCAAAAACAAAGTGACCGGTATGCCTCTTTTTTTAAATTTCCTGTAAACAGAAGGCATCGCATAAAGTGCGCCCACACCATCGATTAAAACTTTAACATCTACACCACGTTGGTGCGACTCAGTTATAGCCTTAATAAAGTCATTTCCCACCGATTTTGATGAGAAGATGTACGTCGATAAGTAAATACTTTCGGTAGCCTGATCAATAGCTGCTTGCATTGCAGGATATGCTTCACAACCATCATACATCACTTCAATGTGATTCTTTGTGACTAAAGGATAGTCACACACTTTGCTGCCAGTTTTTTTTAAGTTAGCAACCACCTTCAATTTATCAGATTTAACGGATGTAGCTAATTCATTTTGCTTGGCATGTCCCTCTTTATGGATGATACGCCAACGCCCACGAGATTCCCACTGTTTTGCTACAAGGGATATACGATTTACCCCAAAGATAAGGTATAAAATGACACCAATGGCAGGAACACCCACACAGATCGCAGCCCAACCAAGCGCAGCTCTTGGGTCTTTTTTATGCAGGAGCGCGTGTATGCCAACGCCAATACCTATTATTTGCAAAACAACCAGCAAGGCGGCAGTGGCCCAATGAAACATCAACCAAATCATGTTACGGTTTCCCTCCAACCGATTCGTTCGAGCAATCATAAGCAAGATCACTGGTTAAATCAAGTTATTTATGACTTATTATTCGGTTATTTTAATGATAGTATAGTCAGGGGCATATCCCTAGTGTTAATTTACCCTAGTCATATATAAACTAGGCCCATCTAAAAAACATAATCACAAAGTAAGAGCATAACCACAAGCATTTTGGTTCACCTACCGAGGGATGGCATTCATAAAAACGGTCAAGATAAGACAATTTAAAGCTAATACCATTTGCAACAAGACCATTTAAAGCTAATACCATTTGCAATGAGTTCATCAGTATTTAGGACTGATTTTCATGTAAACAATGGTGCTCGTGAAATACAAAAAAATGCAGGTGTGGCCAATACTTACATCAATGTTTTTTGCATGAACTAAGTGCCATTAGGCACATTAAAATGGCGATTTTAAATGCCCATAAACTAATTGCAATTAGTATGATATATCGCTCTAACTCTTCAATTTCACATGCCCTATCCTTGCAAGAAAGTCATGGTCTAGACTATAATGTTAGTAATCTTTCATCTAACATTACTATGCTTATTCATCCCCACTTAAAAGGCGAATCATTTTTTATACCAGGCAATGATACTGGTATTTTATTACTACATGGCGCCACCGCCACCACCGCAGAAGTACGACTCTTAGGTGAGCATTTAGCAAACGAAGGGTATTCTGTCTTAGCCCCACTACTACCTGGCCACGCAACCTCAATTAAAGACTTAAACAATACCAAATGGCAAGAATGGATTACAACCGCTGAATCCGCATACAACGAACTATCTCGCAACTGTCAGCATATTATTGTTGGGGGCGAATCTGTGGGTGCCCTTCTAGCGCTTTATTTAACCTATCAGCATCCAGAAATTCGCGGCGTTTTACTTTATTCTCCTGCATTTGCGTTTAATTACTCTTTTTTTACTTGGATATTTATCTATCTCAGCTCTCCGTTTATAACCGCGCTTAAAAAAAATACTAAAAAACATAATCAGCATTGGCAAGGCTATAATGAACGGCCTTTAAAATTAGCCATCGAAATTAAAAAACTTCAACACATTATTCGCACCAATTTAAAACAGATCCAGCAACCAACTCTACTGGCATTTTCAACAATAGATGAAGTTGTTAGTGTTGAAGCCATACAACAATCTGCGAAAATACTACCAAATATTAAAGACCTGATTAAACTAGAGGGTGATGAACATATTATTATTTTAGGGGATAAGCGCATGCAAATTTTCCAACAAACTGTCGCCTTTATTCAAAAAATACAACAGCCCCATAAATAATGGCGACCGAATATAGCCAGTGGAGCTAAACTAGTTTAAAATAGCTATATACTCCCTATTAATTTGACCGCGCATGACTCTCAGCAAACTCCTATCGCTCATTGCGCCAACTCTTAGTATGGCGTTATTAACGGTGGGGAATGGGCTATTTACCACCACCACAACATTACAACTTCAAAGCATGCAGGTCTCTACATGGCTTATCGGCATTATAGCCTCGAGTTATTTTGCAGGCTTAGTGTTAGGCTCTTATTTTACAAAACGTCTTTTTACTCGGGTAGGCTATATCCGCTCTTTTGCACTTTTTGCGGCCTTCATCGCTGTGGCAACCATAGCGCAAGGCACCAGTAATTTTATACTATGGATCCCCTGTCGATTTGTCGTGGGTTACTGTATTGCAGGCTTATTTATTGTGGTTGAATCCTGGTTTTTAAAACAAAGCACAGAAGAATCAAAAGGGATGGTGTTTGGTTCCTATTTATTTACCTATTACCTGGCATTAGCGGGCGGACAACTCCTATTGCTCATTCACTTTTCAAGCCCATTGCTTATATTTTGTCTGATATCCGCTCTGGCATCACTGTCGATTATCCCAGTTTGTTTCACACGTTTTTCAGAACCTGGCATCGAATCAGAAGCCCTGTTTTCGCCCGGGTTATTGTTTCAAAAAGCACACGTTGGGATTATCGGCTGCTTTGTTGCCGGCTTGGTTTTAGGCGTTATTTTTGGTCTCTACCCACTCTATTTAGATCATATTGGCCAAAACAAAGACAATATAGCGATCATTTTATTTTTAACGATTATCGCTGGTGCCCTCTTCCAAATCCCCATCGGAAAAATTTCAGATCATTTTGATCGCCGCCTGGTTTTAAGCATTATGTGTCTGATTGCCTTTTTTGTTTGTTTGTTACTCTTATTTTTTCATCAGCTATTTATTGGCATTGCCATTTTATCCTGCTTCCTTGGCGGACTAGTTTATACCATTTACCCCTTAAGCATTAGCCATACCACCGATAGAATTTCACCAACGGAAGTTATTTCAGCGCTCTCATTATTAACCCTAGTCTATGGCTTAGGCTGTACGATTGGCCCGCTCGTAGCCTCGACCCTTATGACCTCTGTCGGCAACAATAGTTTTTTTATGTACTTAGGCGTTTTAATGATTGCTCTTGGGCTCTATGCTTATATCCAAACCCGGCAAAAAAAACCAGTAAAAGACAAAGACAAAACCAAATTTGTAGCCTCAAAAGCCGAAACACCTTCTGTTATCGGACGTGCTGATGAAGATGACTTGCTTAAAGAGTAATGTTGTCGTGCAGTCCCAAGATACATATGTTATAGCACACAAAATAGAGGGTCTTAAGGTTAACTAAGGCGAGGTCTTTGCACTCTTGCGCTGTTACCGGGAATAGGGTTTTTTATGCTTTGTTGATCGTTAGCTTTATTAAAAGTTAGTGCGAGTCTAGGCGATATTCGTGGCTCTGAAGGAAAGGAGGCAATCAAATTATTTCCGGTATATGTTATAAGCCTATGGAGTTCCATCGTTCTATTGAGCTTAGCATCGCCGCGATTTGCCGTATTCACGCCCAAAAACTTAACTTCCTCGGCAAGTTTCGGACAATTTTTAAGTAATGTTAGCCATACTCTAGTGAGGTGCCAGTCATCTGTAATCAATATGAACTTAGAGAAAGGGACCTCCTTGTCAATAAAAAAATTCTTAAGGCTTTGACACTGACCACCTGTATGATACCCCTCTCTTTTTTGATCGAGATGGAATATTCTTAGCTGCTTAAAAAGTGGGTGCCAAGTATCTTTATAGCATTCTTGTTCGCAAAAAACCAGTAGTGCTTGGCATTGATGAAGTGTGCCGTTATAATAAACCGGAGGTATATTTTCCCCAAACTCTTTTAGCCTTTGCAGTGTCTTAAAATTGTCATGTAGTGCCTGATAGGTATTCTCGATAACCTTCATTTCATCACCACCAGATTGAAACGCTGCTCTTAACTCGAGTTTCAGGTTTTCATCTAAACGACCAATTTTAGAGGCAGAAACGATTGCTGCCATCAATAGCGCAGTATGAAGGCGCACTTTATCATCCCACTGATAATGTGTGCTTGCATCGGCATGTTGAGTATCTTCAGA
>Ga0213863_10003959_pt1 | contig 10069 bp, 9 predicted proteins | sample PICome_8_FD_160128 | JGI IMG/M metagenome (GOLD analysis project Ga0213863, IMG submission 160128) | Coastal seawater microbial communities near Pivers Island, North Carolina, United States - PICO497 | ecosystem: Environmental > Aquatic > Marine > Coastal | place: USA: North Carolina | collected... | reverse complement strand
CCGGCATTTCTATGTCGGGGCTTTATTTGTTGTAATCCTTAACAAAGGGACGAAAACCGCCACTTTAGCGATTATCAATTAATCTGTATCGTATGCTTTTGAAAGTGTTTCAAACTGAGATGTCAGGTAATCCTTTGTTGTATCTAACGTTGCCATAAGAGCTTCCATTGCACCGAATTGCTTGAGGTAGCGTTTATAAACGCCATCCATTCTCTTCTCTAAATCAACTAACTCAGCCTTATTATCTTTAAGATTACTCGTGGAAGTTGTCTCCCTAGAATTTACAATCCCTGTGGTATCGGTGAAGTTCCCAAGAATGGTTGCTACATCTTGGGCAAGCCCCTTACTAGCAGTATCGTACAAATTTTGATTGTTGGTATCAGCTGTAAGCATAGTCACCACATCGCTATAGTTTGTCTTCACCGCTGCATCATATTTAATTTCATCTAGTGTCATTTGGCCATATTGATTAACGCTAATACCCAAATCTCTGAGTCCATTCACACTTCCAGAGGGAGATGATGAATTAGCAAATATTGCCGCATACATTTTATCCTTTATAAACCGTACCATTGAAGTATCGTCAGCAAGAGCTCCTGCAAATTCTACTTCAGACTCATCAACAGACGTAAAGTTATCGAATAGGGTTAAAACGTCGTTATATGTAGTCACCATACTTTGAATGCTAGTTTTCAAGGTAGAATTATCATTGGTAATATTTAGTGTTACCGAGGAGGCTGACGTTCCTAATAAATTAATATTTGCGCCTTCGATAACATCATTAATCGAATTAGTACTTCTTGTTACAGCAAGGCCCTCGTAATTGATCACAGAGTCTTGTGCAGATTGTAATAAATTCGCAGTATCATGAAATCCAAGGTCTGGACTTGATGTAACTGTATAGACTCCATCACTGCCAGATTGGCCAGATAATATAATTCTATAATTGTTGCTTCCTGTTCCCGTATCAACAAGAGTTGCCTTCACACCAGTATTTGCAGCATTAATTGCTGCAACTACTCCGGCGGGCGTATCCGTCGCTATTTTAATGGTCGTAGTAGTGGGAGAATTTACAGCAGTTACGCCCGTTGTGGTACTTGTGACACTATGGCTGCTGCCAGAGCCAGTCAACGTTGGCGCAGTAGTCACTGCCCCTGTTGTTTTATAGGTAAACTTAAATCCATTGCCTGCATCATTTGCTGATACTGTAAATTTCAAATTATCGTAACCAGTCCCAGCTTGAATGGCTGCCACCTGAGCTGCAATATTTGCGTAAGAAGCACTAGCAATTGAAACAGTCGTATCTCCATCGCTTAGTACCAACGTTGTCGTCTCTGCAGCGGTGGCAGTAACGTTGTACACGGCGGCAACACCCGTTACGGGGGTTGAAACACTAACGCCTGCAGTTGGATTAGTTATCGTGTGAGTACTCCCTGTCCCCGTGAAAGTCGGGGTAGATGCGACTGAACCAGTAGATTTGTATCTAAATTCAATACCATCGCCCGCTGCATTCTCATGAACAGTAAATAATAAATCACTGTAGCCCGTTCCTCCCCTAATCGCTGTGACCTGGTCCGCAATACTATTGTAGGTTGCGCTCGCAATAGTTACGCTGTTAGTCCCATCGCCAACAACAAGAGTGGTCGTCTCCGAAGCAGTTGCCGTAGCATTATAGATTGCTGCGACTGCAGATTTAGTGGTCCCTACTGCCATAGTAAGGTCAAAAGATGAACCACTATTCAGAGACTGGGTTTGAGAAGTGTACTGATCCGAGATCACTCTCTGATTTTGGGCGAGTTGGCTTATAGTAAAATCATAACTGCCGGGCACAGCATTTCCAGCAATTGATGATATTGTCATCTTAGCGATATCAGATGATGTGCCTGAGCTTGTCGCCAGCTCATTTGCGTCATTCAGCCTCTCAAATGAGACTTTCATTGAATTTACAGCTAATTTCACTAATCCATAAGCGGAGATAGAGGCCTCAGTAGCATCTATTTTCTCCTGTATTGAATTCTGCTGAGGCACCATTATCGCATCAGTTAAATCCCTAGCTAATTTAGTTGAATCAATACCTGACCCAATATCAAGCGTTGTGAGTACCGTATTTGCAACATTTGAAACTTCAGTCATACTAATGCTCTATCGCAGATAATTGAACAAATTCAGTTGTGATATTTTGGCAAAGCTTGCCTGAGCGGCTTCTAATGACAGCATCTGTGCGGATAGCTTTGTCACCGCGGTTGCATAATCAAGGTCCTCTGCATTAGACAAAAGTTCCTGATAACGTAGTCTGGAATCTGCAAGGATATCTCTCTGACTATCAACCGTATTCATACGACTACCTACATCGGCTAATGACAAAGCCATATCATCAGTCAATGTTGAAATCTCCGACAGCCCCTGACTTACAGTAGCTTCATCACCTGACTCAAGAGCATCGGCGAAATCACTGATGACTTTAAAAAATCCTATGGTATTTACTTCTCCATCATTATTTGTTCTTGACACTGAACTAAAGACAGCGTCTCCCGCGCGGTTTAATTCTACCTGCCTGTATTCAGATATATCGACAGAAGTTTGATTTTGATCACCACCATATGTAATTACGCCGTCTGCATCTTTTGAAAATGCTGGCGTTCCCACTGCTGTCCCTGAGAAAATAAAGTTACCGCCTTCATCCTCTGTATTTGCCAAGCTAAAGAGTGCATCGCGTAAACTGGATACCTCATTTGCAATAACTGTACGGTCAGTATTGCTCAACCCACCATTGCTTCCCTGGATAGCGAGCTCGCGTATTCGCTGAAGCATGTTTTGAGCACTTGATAACGCAGTCTCTTCCATTCGAAGACGGCTGTCTGCCCTGTCTAGGGTTAGCTCATATAAATCCTGCCGTTGCATTGCTGAATTAAGGCGCTGAATGAGGGTCGCCTTTTCGGCATCATCGCTCGGCTTTACCAAACTCTTTCCCGATGCTAATTTTGCTTGCATCTCAGCAACATTAGATTGCTGGCGATTCATCTGTGTGATCGCTGAGTCGTACAACTGGGAGGTTGAAATTTTCATTTATTAGTCCTTTTAACGAATGCCTAGTATCGAATCAAACATCTTGGTTGATGTTTGAATAATTTGAGCAGAGGCCTGATAAGCCTGCTGAAATCGAATTAAATCAGCAGCCTCCTGATCTAAACTCACGCCCGATAACTTGTCCTTCTCCATAACTGCCTGATCAAACACCGCCTGAAGAGCATCCTGTGAAATCTTTGCAAGGGCTGATGTGTTGCCCACTTTTCTGACTAAATCAAGATAGCCCTCGCCCATTGAGCGTCCATCGGCATAGGTGGCCTTATCTTGCAGCCGCGCCATTAGTAGCATGTTCCGGTTATCTCCCAACGCCGAGGCATTGAGCCCCACCGTGAAGCTATCCCCATCTGCTGGTGTGCCAGTAAAGGTGTAATTAATTCCTTCAAATGTGAAGCCACCATTAGCATCGACTGCAACAGCAGCGCCATTAATGTCATAGCCTGTTTCTGCCGCAAAGTTAATTGTAAATGCGGGGGTAGCAACTCCTGCGACTATATCGCCGTAATTTAATGTTGCAACACCAGAATTAAGGGCACCGCCTGTAATTTTTAGTAGCCCCGCCGCAGCGACTTTTAAGGGGTCAGATTGAAGTAACGTAAAACCTGCAGCACCGGTTGTTACAACATCAACATTAAATAAATCAGTTCCCCGCTCACCATTCGCATCGACCCCAGTGGTCTGCAAGGTATTAATTTCTGTGGCTGTTATGACGGCTAATTCATTAAGACCTGTCACAGCTGGCGCTAGAGCTTGGCTTCGAAAATTAAGTAATCCTCCAAGGGATCCACCTGTTACCGAATTGGTTGGGCTGGCCGCGCCATAGACATTGGCCAGAATTTCTACCTGCCCTGGTTGAGTGACATCAAATGTCGCACTAAAGACGGTTGACCTCAAAGAATCAACAACGGGCGTTCCGTTTTGATTATCTAGCCTTACCTCAACAGTACCTGAATCACTGTGCGTAACATGAATTTTGGCAATTTCTGCCATATCTCGCAAAATATCATCCCTCTTATCCAGCAAATTAGGCGGCTGCCCATTAAGGGTCGCTTTCTTCGCCAGCTGCTGATTAACCGTAAACAGCTGCTTTCCAAGCTCGTTAAGCGAGGTTAGTTTTAAATTAATTTCAGCTTGCGTGTCCTGCTCAATATTGGACAGCTGACCAGAGAGCTCTCTAAATCTTGCCGCGAGTCCCTCCGCGTCACGCAAGTAAAGATTTCTCAATGCCCTAGATGCGGGATCACCACTTAAATTACTCGCTGCTGAGAAGAATTGGTCGAACGCGCTACTTAAGCTTGAAGTGCCTGAGCCCATCACATCCACAATTCGATCGGCATACTTAATTAAGGGATCCTGAGTTCCAAGCTCACTGCTACTGTTGCGCAGGTTACTCTCATTAAACTCGCTAAATGCCCTAGCAACATCGCCAAGTCGGGACCCATTTCCAATGTACATTCCACCCTGAGGTACTGGCACATTTTGCTCACTTGTAGATACCTGACGGGTATACCCCTCGGTATTCATGTTAGCGATATTGTTACTGACGGTAGATAGTGCAGAGCGATATAGCTGAGTGGCTCCAGCACCGATGGATAAAATATCAACCATCTGAATTTCTCCTCAGGATATCCAACTCATAGTTAGAAAGTCTCTTACCATCAGCAGTATCAGCATCGTTGAGTGGCATCGATGGAAGCGGAGTCTGTTCGTAGGCCTTTATGGCCTTTGTTATATTGGGCTGGCCGTTAACCTGCTCTACTAACCAGTCACCTAATCCAAAAACACCTTGCTGAGCCATGACCTGTGACAACTCATCGTGATACATCTGCTCAAAGGTATCCGCATTTGAAGAGTTCAATAGATCACTCTTCATTGTCTCGTTGGCCTCTCTCATCGACTTAAAAATCATCTGCACAAACATTGCCTCGAACTGACGCCCAACCTCCTGAGCGGCGCCCTTCTGGTCCTGCTTTGCTTTTGCTTTAAGCTCACCAAGTCCAGAAAAATCCAGATGGCTTTTTGCTGTGAGAGTAATATCTTGCATCTAGATCACCACTAACTCAGCGCGAAGACTGCCTGAAGTTTTAAGGGCCTCTAAAATAGCGATTAGCGATGAAGGTGATGCGCCAACCTGGTTGACCGCATCGACAATTTCTCTAAGATCAACGCCGGGCTGGAAAAGAAACATTGGGTTGTTTGCCTCGGCAACTTCAATCTCTGCGTTCTGCACCCCTACGGCCTCTCCATCTGCAAATGGCGCTGGCTGGACAACTTCGTTCGTCGCCGAAATACTTACCGAGATACTTCCATGGGTCACTGCAACGGCGGTGACCTTAACGTTTCTATTAATGACTGCTGTGCCAGTGCGCGAGTTAATTACCACCCGAGCTGGTGGCTCACCAGGTGCAACATCAAGATTCTCAATCATGCTCAAAAAAGCAACGCGCTGAGAGGAATCAATGGGTGCGGAAATCGCAATGGAAACGCCATCAAGCGCCTTGGCTGTACCCTCACCAAAGGCAGTATTAATCGCCTCGGTAATTGCTGTGGATGTTGAAAAATCCGCCTCTCGAATATTTAAAACAATGTGCTCTGAATTATCGAAGGGTGTAGCAACCATTCTCTCAACAGTTGCGCCGTTTGGAATACGTCCAGAGGTTGGCACCCCAATCTGAATACTACTACCTGCCGCGTCAGCGGACACGCCACTGACAGTCAAAGGGCCCTGACCTACTGCATAGGTCTGTCCATCAATACCACGCAGTTGGGTCATTAAAAGTGTTCCGCCGCGCAATGACTCGGCGACACCAATCGCAGAAACATTGACATCAATTCTCTGACCTGGCTTTGCAAATGGAGGAATTTCAGCGGTAACCATGACAGCTGCCAAGTTCTCTACCTTGACCTCTTTTTTTGCATTCTGTGCGGCTAAGGTTGCCATCTGTGTGCCAAGATCAAAATCAGTTACCGGTCCATCAACACTGACACCCATTCCAGACAACATGGTCTTTAGTGCTTGGGCTGTTATGGGTAGATCCTTACCATCACCGGACCCACTTAAGCCGGATACAAGGCCAAAACCAATTAACTGGTTTGAGCGCACTCCCGCAACATCTGTCAGGTCCTTTATTCGATCGGCCTGTACCTGGAATGTAAAAGAACCCAGTAACAGTAAGATAATTAATCTAAGATTTTCCATAATAATTTCTCAACTCAGCCTAAAACGGCCAAAATTTGTAAAGAAGGCCCGTGCCCCATGACGATCTTGAGGCAGAGGCTAGCTCTCCCGTCCCGCGATACGAAATCTGTGCATGTGCAATACGCTGAGACAGAACTGTGTTGTCAGGCTGAATGTCAGCAGGCCGAATAATCCCTTTCACTTGAATAAACTCACTGCCCTCAGTAAGCGCAAGTTGCTTCTCGCCCACAATGACAAGATTACCGTTAGCCATGACCTCAACCACCATCGCTGATATCGAACCAGTCAGACTAGCTGCCTGACCAGCAGTGCCATTTCCATCACTTGTGATGGAAGCGCCATCGGTTTTTACATCAGCAAAAAAGCCCTGCCCAAAACCAATCTTGTCGACAATAGAATTTTTTTGATTCAACCCAATGGCATCGTTTGTCGTTACTCGGCTGGTTGTCACGCCCGAGGTTCGAGACGCCTGTGTTGTCTCATTTAATAAAATAGTGACTAGATCGCCCACCTGAATTTCTGCCGCCTGATAGCTGCGAAGATCACCAAACAAATCATTTCCATTCGTAAAAATAGCACCCGTCACTTGCTGAGGCTTTTTTGCAGGAATGGGCTGAATTGGCGAGAACTCCGGTGTTGGCGTCATGCGCGGCTGTGCCGCACAGGCGCCTAAGAAGATCACGAGCATTGAAACAGTTATTAGACGAAGGCTAGTCATTACCAAGTCCTATAAGTTCTGATTCAAGAACTTCAGCATGCCATCGGCCGCTGAAATTGCTTTTGAATTAACTTCATAAGCTCGCTGCGTCTCAATCATGTTGACCATTTCTTCTACGACATTAACATTTGACGCCTCAAGAGAGCCCTGCATCAACATACCTGTACCGCCCTCTCCTGGAATGTTCACAATGGCATCACCACTTGCTTCGGTTGGCTTGAGTAAATTTCGACCAACAGGCTGAAGACCTGAATTATTAATAAATAGAGATAACTGGATCTGTCCAATCTGGGCAGCTCCACCACCATTTGCAAGCTCGGCAGTCACCGTGCCATCACGCCCGATCGTCACGCTGGTCGCATTTTCTGGAATCTGTATGGCTGGCACTATCGCCTCGCCACCTGAGGTCACTAGCTGTCCCTGGGCATCTAGCTTCATAGATCCATCACGAGTGTAGGCGATTGTTCCATCAGCTTGCTGAACTGCGAGGTAGCCCTCACCAGTTACCGCAATGTCCAATGCATTCTCAGTCGTAATGATGTTGCCCTGACCATGGAGCTTCTCAGTTGCAAGTACACGGGTTCCCGTTCCAAGCATAAGCCCGGTCGGTGTCTGTGACTGGGCATCTGTCTGACCACCAGCAGGTACAATGTTCTGGTACAACAGGTCCTCAAACACAGCTCGATCCTTCTTGAATCCTGTTGTGTTGACGTTTGCTAGGTTGTTTGAAATAACCTGCATGCGCGTTTGCTGCGCGGTGAGTCCTGTCTTTGCAATCCAAAGTGATGCATCCATTTACTTATCCTCTTTCTAAAAATACGTATTTCTTGTTATGACTGAATCCGCATCAGTGATGCGCCATTCTCATCAATTGATTTAATTTCTTTAATCATTTTTATCTGGGCCTCATAAGACCTACTGATATCCATCATCTTGACCATGGCCTCGATGGGATTCACATTACTACCCTCAAGCGAACCACTTTGTAGCAGCACAGGGACAGGCCCTGTTGGGAAATCTGCTCCTTTAAATTCTTGATCTAGCGGTTCAAACAATCCATCTGTTCTTCGTGAAAGAGGTGTTTCACTCGCATCTCTGAGCATCAGTGTTCCAAGTCTCACGGCTGGAGTTTCTGGCTCACTGGGCAGTGATCCAAAGACAGCACCGTCTGGACTGATGGTGATCATTTGCCCTGGAGGAACATTGATCGGTCCCTGCTCACCCATAATCAGATGGCCCGCGGCATTTTCAATGACTCCCGTTTCTGAGACCCGCAGATCTCCTCTACGGGTAAATCCAATCTCACCATTTTGTGCTTGAACACCCAAAACCGTGCTGCCCTGCAAGGCAACATCCATTGCACGTCCAGTCCTATTAGATACCCCTGGTGATAGGTTGATCATGTCATTCGTATCTGTTGTCACTGCTGCTCGCGAGTTAAAGCCATCTCCCTCGACATCCATGGACTTTGATGCCATCGCGAAGCTTTCTTTGAATCCCACTGTGGAGATATTAGCCAGATTATTTGTAATCTGAGCTCTCGCCGCATCCTGATTTGTGATGGCTCCAAGGGCCGTAAAAGCTAATCTGTCCATAGTGAATTCCTAGTTAATCGTCTTGCCATTACCCACGCATATTAATCAAGGTCGATGTTAGCGTGCCTGACGTTTCTAAGGCCTTAGCGTTAGATTGAAAATTACGCTGTGCTGCAATCAACTTGACCAGCTCGTCGGTTAAGTCAACATTCGAGCGCTCTTTCGCACCGCCCGCCAATTTCCCAACACCGGTGGTGCCAGGTTCACCGAACGTTAGTTCTCCTGATGCGTTCGAGGCTCCATAGATCGTATTACCTTGCTGAGTTAAGCCCTTCGGGGAAGTGAAATTAGCTAAGTTAATTCGACCAGCGGTGATTTGACTGCCGTTAGAATAAATGGCCATAACAGCGCCATCCTCTTCAACGTTGATGTTGACTAAATCACCCTGAGGAAGCCCATCAACCGTCTGACTAGCTATCTCAAATGCCTTTGTATGAGTGACAGCATTTAAACCAATTGTGACTGCCTGAGTACGTCCATTGACAGGGGATGCTGCAAGAACCTGATCTGCTATCGCGGCCGTGGCAGCGCCATTGGCATCAAAATTTACATTAAATCCACCTACTGCTGCTGCCTCACCCTCAACATAGATAGATGCTCTCCACTGATCTTCAGTATTCGCCCCATTAACCACATCATTACCTATCTTCTGATAGTAAATTGTCGCGGTGTAGGACTCTCCAGCATCATCATACAAAGTGAGACTCTGTGATTCGTTGTAGGTCTCAGGATCAGTAGGGTCTATAGCTGTATCACCGCCTGCTCCAATTACATCAGCCGTCTCGGGTAGCTTGATGTCTAAATTAATCGCAGTAGTCGCCTGCGCAGCTACGGTTCTATTGAGTGTTAGTCCTTGAAGATTTTGATTAAAGTCACTCTCTCCAGCAGCATTCAGAGGATGGACTTGCAGGATGTTGCCAGCGCTGTTGACCACCAGATCATCCTCATTGAGCATGAAGGATCCGTTTCGTGTATATAAATCAGTTCCATCTGTGGTCTTAATTGGGAAGAACCCATCGCCAGAAATTGCAATGTCTAATGCATTATCGGTAAGCTCAAGTCCTCCTTGAGAGAACTGTTGATCAACACCCACAAGTTGAACACCGCCGCCCATCGCTGTTGCCATATTTGATGATGCAGACATAGCAAAAATATCCCCAAAATTGGCATCGGAGCGCTTAAAGCTCGTCGTGCTTGAGTTAGCAATATTGTTGGAGGCTATAGCCAGCTCTGCAGCTGCTGCGTTCAATCCTGTAAGTGAAGTATAAAAAGACATGAGTATTTCCTTTGTAATTAATTTGTTGTTATCCGCTAATGCTCTCAACTGAGGAGAGAGGCACATAAGTACCATCAGCGATTTCTAAAGAGAGTTGCTGTGTTTGAGGATTCCATTTGACACTTCGCACCTCTGCAAGAGTGGTTACAAGTGCCGTCTGAGTCTGTCCATCCTTCATTACACCAGCGGTCATAATA
>Ga0213863_10003957_pt1 | contig 10070 bp, 10 predicted proteins | sample PICome_8_FD_160128 | JGI IMG/M metagenome (GOLD analysis project Ga0213863, IMG submission 160128) | Coastal seawater microbial communities near Pivers Island, North Carolina, United States - PICO497 | ecosystem: Environmental > Aquatic > Marine > Coastal | place: USA: North Carolina... | reverse complement strand
AAAGCGTTCATCGTTAGACAATCGTTTAAACTTGGGTGAAAACAGCTTGCAGCTCCCACACCAATTGGCAAAGTATTTTACCACCACTTTATCATTAGAAGTTAACGCCTCGTTAAAATCACTATCTGTTGCTACTTGTATTGACATAGTACAAAGGTAAAACGGATATGGCTCGTAGTGATAATAATAAAATTGATTTGCGTATAAGGGAGTGTTATAGAATATTTAAAACAGCCTCGCGAAACTTCGGCAACATAGGTTTTAGAATTACCTTACGTTTTTTTTCTACTCAAAAACGTACTTTCCTTAATGGCAAAAAACGGGATATCCCGTTATCAGAATTTCTACTTCTTGCGAAGCACTATCGTAATCTCCTTTTTAGAGTTTGGAGATACTTTGATATAGCCTGACTCGTAACCTACATACTCTACTTTGAATACTTTTGTATTGCGGATATCCGTGAGTTCACTTGTTCCCTCAAAATCGGTAAACAATACGTCGTGGTCTTCAACGGCAACTAACTTCACTCCCGTGAGTGGTTCATTGTTCTCGTCGAGCACTTGCACCTTAAGGGTGTTACCTGCCATAGCAACTAAGCTACACAATACGAATAATATGGCTGTGATGTTTTTCACTACTGCAACGGTATTGGAGCTATGTTATGCTAATGTTAACCTAATACTATTAAAATAGAAAATGGATAAATAGTACTTTTGTGACGATGAGATACGCCCTGATACTGCTACTTTTTGCTGCAGCTTGCCAACCCAAAAACCAAGGACCTAACAAATTTGCTAATGATGAAAAGCTCATCAACATATACGAACTGCAAGATCGTAGAGATACCAAAGCCCTGCTCCCACTCCTAAAAGCAAAAAAAGAGCACCATCGTATAGCAGCGGCAATGGCATTTGCGAGTATACAAGACACGGTTGTTATACCCTATCTCAACCAGATGCTACAGATAGACCAAGACCCGATGCCACGCAGAGCCGCGGCTTATGCTCTTGGGCAGATAGGGAGTACCAAAGCACTGGGAATTCTCACCGCAGCTTTTGACCAAGAACTATTCCCTGCAAACAGACCGTATGTGATAGAGGCCATCGGCAAGTGTGGAGACTCAACGACAATAGCTCTCTTCGAAAAAGTAGAATATACGGACTCTGCCTTGCAGATGGGCTGGGCATATGGTGTATTTAGACTGGGGTTGAAAGGGTATAGTTCGGAATCATTGAATACCCGTATGATGAATTTTTTGGATGATGACAATAAGGATTTGGCGATATTGGCGAGTCATTACGTGTATCGGGATTTGAGGAGTGGTGGTAATTTGGAATTGGTTGATTCGTTGATTGGAGTAGCAAAGTATGTTGAAGTAAAGGAGAGATTTGGGTTGTTATCGAGTGAAAAGCCAAAGGCTAAAAGCTTAAAGTGGTCTGAGTTTAATACCTTAAATGATTATCAAAAAATAGAGCTAATAAATCATAAACAATCTTGGTCTTGGGAAGAGTCAAATCAACTACGAAAATTCATTAATGACACGGCAGTAAATATCGGTGTTCGAGGTGCAGCATTCTCACATACCGTATCTCACTCTCACCCTGATAGCGAAAACTCCTATGTACGAGATGCATTAAAATCCGGTGATATGGCATTACAAAGTTTAGCTGCCATTAGAATACAAGAATCTTTTACCATTTACCAAGACACAGAATTATCTGAGCTCTTGAACGATGTTAAATCCCAACTCAAACTCCCACAACAAGCAGAAACCTACATGGATGTTTGCAAGGCAATAGAAGCTCTGGGTGGCGATAAGTTCGAAGGATACCAACCCGAGTACAATCACCCAATAGATTGGGAATTTGTGAAGACCATTCCTGCAAATCAACAAGTACTTATCAAAACCAATAAAGGAAATATCACGCTTCAGCTTTTCGTGGAAGATGCTCCGGGTACAGTTGCCAACTTTCTTCAGCTCACAGATTCTGGGTTCTATGATGGCAAGTTCTTCCATAGAGTGGTGCCACAGTTTGTGATACAAGGTGGCTGCCCCCGTGGTGATGGATGGGGAGGATTAGACTGGACACAACGTAGTGAGTTTAGCAATTACCAATCATACAAAGAAGGCACCGCAGGCATAGCTTCGGCAGGCAAAGACACCGAAGGCGTACAGTTTTTCATCACCCACTGCCCTACTCCGCATCTTGACGGTAGATATACCATATTCGCTAGAGTAGTGGATGGCACGGATGTAGTGAATCAGATTGAGGTTGGGGATAGGATGGTAAAGGTGGAGCGTATAACTTTACCGTAGAAGCATATTCAGAAGCTGATGTAATTAGACTTTAATTAGAAGATTGACTAACATTAGTATAAAAGTTCCAATCTTTAAATTTACGTTTATACATGTAATTAAGACTTGGATCATCCTCTCTGTAAGCTATCTTAATCGAATCTGAAATATTGAAACTTGATATACTTAGCATCTTTTGGTCCATTTTATATGGATATACACCAGTAAAAGTCTCGTCAGCAACTTTAAATTTATACTCTACAAACTGAGTCCATCGAAACTTTCTTGTAGTAAAACTGTCGCATCTGGTTATCTTACCTTGTTTCATCAGGTATCTGCTTCTTTCTGTTTTCCCTTCCTTGCACCCAAGACTGTTAAAAAAGAACAAGCCGAAAATAAAAAAATAGAAATATTTAAAGTCTTTATGCATCAGTATATAATCCCAATAAACAATGAATTCAAATATAAGTCATCCTACTCAAAGCTCAAATGTAGCTTGTTTTTCTCTATGTAGTCAACGACAAACAACACCTCTACTGTGTTTCTTCACCTTGAAATAGTATCACATTGCACTTATTTATATTTAGAACTATTACACCCACTAAAATCAATCTACAGAACTTTCAGTTCTTACCTTTGTTAGGTAATCAAAATGCTTCTAAAACTCGCTTGGCGGAATATTTTCAGAAACAAACGTAGAAGTTTAATCACCGTATCGTCTATCATTTTTGCGGTACTATTCGCGGTATTTATGCGTAGCCTTCAGTATGGAGCCTATGACAATATGCTCAAAAATATTGTAGGCAGCTACATGGGTTACATCCAAGTACACAACAAAGGTTTTTGGGAAGAAAAAACACTCGATAACAGCTTTGCTATCAGTGACATACAAGAACTAACCAACCAAGATGGCATCACTTACCTTAGTCCACGTATAGAAGGATTTGCCCTTGCAAGTTTTGGTGAAGTATCTAAACCCGTAGCACTTTTAGGCCTAGATGCCGCCCTCGAAAAACAATACATCAAGCTAGACCAAAAGATAATAGAAGGTACCTACTTTTCCGCCGCCAATCCCGGTTTACTCATAGGTAAGGGTGTGAAGGAAATAATGAAGCTACAGGTGGGCGACACCCTTGTATTTCTAGGACAAGGATACCAAGGCTCTATTGCAAGTGGCGTGTATCCCATAGTAGGCATCGTAGATCTCAAAACTCCAGAGCTGAATAAACGCACCGTTTTGATGAACTTGGAGCAGGCACAGTCTTTCTTTGCATTGCCAGACATGGTTACCACAGCCGTAGTAGGCATAGACCACGATGACTGGCAAGATGCCCAACAGAAAGCCATCTCCACCCTCGATACTTCGTCGCTAGAAGTAATGAACTGGCAAGAAATGCTTCCCGAGCTCAAGCAACTCATCGCCGTAGACAAGGCAGGTGGTATGTTTGTGCTCCTTATTTTGTACAGTATCATCGCTTTTAGCCTATTTGGCACCGTGCTAATGCTCACAGAAGAACGCAGCTTTGAGTACGGTGTTCTCGTGGCAATAGGTATGGATAAATCCAAAGTAATACAAGTTGCTATTTTAGAAACCATATTAATGGCAATAGCCGGAGTTATAGCTGGTTTGATTGTCGCCTTTCCATTTGTCCTTTATTTCAATATCAATCCTATCAACCTTAGTGGACAGATGCAGGAAGTTGTAGAGCGTTTTGGATTTGAAGCACTCATACCCACCTCGCTAGACCCTAGTATAGCACTTACACACGCAGGAATTATCTTCCTTATTGTGCTAATAGTTAATATTTATACGATAGTAAAAATCAAGAACTTGAACCCTATTACCGCAATGCGAAAATGATTTTTAAGATTGCCTTCAAAAATATATGGAGAAATAAACTCCGCAGCTGGACGGTCATCATCGCTATAGCCTTAGGCATATTTGGTGGTTTGGCGGTAATAAGCACCGCTACAGGACTAAGTGATATGCGGCAGGACAATGCTATTCGAACCTACGTAAGCCACATCCAAGTACATGATAGCAACTATCTCAAATTCAATGGTTTAACCGACATAATCGCCGAGGAAAATGAGATTGTTAGTTATATAAAAAAGCATCCCAATACCGAGGGTGTAAGTGCTCGTCTACGGGTAGAAAGTTTCATACAAAGTGCCGGAGGAACTAGCGGTGTTATCCTAAACGGTATTAACCCAGCTGACGAAAAGCGAGTAACCAATATCTCTGAGATGTTGCAAGACGACAATTTCTTGGAACGGTACAAACGCAAACCACCAATATTGATAAGTCAGAAGTTGGCCACCAAACTCAATGCTAAAATCAAAACTACGATTCAGTGTTCATTTACAGATGCTAACGGTATGCCGGTTACGGGTGTATTTAAGGTAGTTGATATTTTTAGTACGAGCAACTCCATGTATGACGAGGTGAATGCCTTTGTGCGATTAGAAGATTTACAAGCTATAAGTGCAGTATATGGCAGTCACGAAATAGCCCTTACCTTAAAAGATGATGAGCAGGTAGAAGCATATAGAGAGGAGTTAATACAAAATTTTCCCAAGCAACACATTGCTAGTTGGCGAGGAATAGCACCTGAGCTGGGCTATGCGGATAAAATGATGGACTTGGTGATGACCATATTTCTAATCGTGATAATGCTTGCCCTTGCTTTTGGCATAGTCAATACAATGCTAATGGCAGTACTAGAACGTAAAAAAGAACTGGGGATGCTGATATCTGTCGGGATGAATAAGCGTAAGGTATTTTGGATGATCGTATGGGAATCTATTTTTCTGGCACTTATTGCAGGACCACTAGGCATTATAGCATCATATTTAGCAATTAGCTTTTTTGGCAGTTATGGTATCGATTTAAGTTTTGCGGCAGAGGGATTACGCAGTGTTGGGCTGGAGAGTATGATTTACCCTACGCTTAATTCTAATTACTATATCGTGATAAGTGTGCTGGTAGTGACAACGGCTATATTATCATGTATATATCCTGCTCTCAAAGCATTAAAGTTGAACCCAGCAGAAACATTGAGAACGGCATGAGGTTGTTTGGTCTTCGATACATTTTCTTCCTACCGTCAGAAAACACTCAGACTGACAAATCACGATACATGTCATACATCATAAATCCTACGTCATACATCCTCCATCTTAAATCCTAAATCATACATCCTATATCAACGAAGTAAAACATGATACAAGTAACCAACATACACAAAACCTACGACGATGGTAAAGTACAAGTGCGTGCTTTACGCGGTATAGATGTACAGATAGAAGAAGGTGAGTTTACAGCAATTGTGGGGCCCAGTGGGAGTGGAAAAACGACATTGCTCAATATCATAGGCGGGCTTGATACTCCCACTCAAGGAGATGTAATGATAGGCGAGACTAACATCGCTCAACTATCTGAAAATGAGCTGATAGACTTCAGGCTAAATCACATTGGATTTGTATTTCAGAGTTATAATCTGATACCCGTACTTACAGCCAAGGAAAATGTAGAGTTTCTAATGCTCTTACAAAAAAGAGACGAAACCGAACGGAATGAACGCACCACAAAATTACTCCAAGCAGTAGGTCTGGGCGATCAAATCAATAAAAAACCAAACGAAATGAGTGGCGGACAGCAGCAGCGTGTGGCTGTAGCCCGAGCATTGGCTAGTAAGCCCGATTTTGTGTTGGCTGATGAGCCTACGGCAAACTTGGACAGTACCTCCACCGCAAACTTGCTTGATATAATGCTAAGACTTAATGAAGAGGAAAATATCACTTTTGTATTCAGCACACACGACCAAAGGGTAATAGACCGAGCTAAGCGAGTAATTACCGTAGAAGACGGTAAAATCCTGAGTGACGTAGCTAAGTAAGAACTCTCACGCTTTGGTATTAAGGCGATCTAATAAAGCAGACAAGCACATTACCAGCTGATAAAACCCGAATATAGCTAATGAAGAAGCTAAAATCACCTTGGCCTGAATAAGCAAGGCATACTCCGGAAAATAAAAAGACGAAAAAAGCGAAACGAGCACCAATGCCACTGCTAATCCAGCAAATACCCAAACACCTTGTATCTCAATAGTAACAGCAAGGTCGGAATTAAAATACCCTGTAAATTATTCATTTTATTTATAGTGTTGTTTCCCTTATAGAGTAGGGCAAGTAAGATTAGGTTACACATTTAAAAAAATATTTCAGTGATGTTCGTTAAGGTAGAACAGAAGGACACAAAACATTCACCTAAATTGGCTCTAGTCAACACCTTACTACTTCACTTATTTCTAGTGATTGCAACAAACTTGCAAAACTTGACTCAATAAATTCTAACTTTGCTCGTTAGATAGCTGTATGAGAAATCTACCGATTATATTACTCCTTGTCCTGGGGATGAACGTCACTGCTCAGATAGGTGGCACAAGTGCGTTTACCTTCGCTCTGATAGAAAATAGTGCACGCCATGCGGCCCTGGGGGGCATATCCATTGCCAATACGGATAGTGATCCGGCAGCTGGTTTTCAGAACCCCGCTCTTATCAATGCGAGTATGCACCATTCCGCATCTCTCTCCTATGCAAATCACGTGGCCGACTTGAACTACGGATTTGCGAGTTATGGCTATTCTGCTGACACTGTTAGTTCTTGGTTATTTAGCATTGGGTATTATGATTATGGTAAGTTTACCCGTACCAATACTTCTGGTGAAATACTAGGAGAATTTACGGTAGATGACTATAATTTTCAAGTAGGATACAGTAGGCAATATACTGACAAACTGAGTTTTGGTGCCAATGGTAAGTTTCTATACAGTGTATATGAGGCTTACGTAAGTACTGCCGGAGCATTAGACTTAGGATTTTCGTATCGTGACACAGCAAAACTAGTAAACGCTGCATTCCTAGTTAAAAATATGGGCTATCAGTTTATTCGTTATGACGACAATAGTCCGCGTGAGCCTCTACCCTTTGATGTGCAGGCAAGCATCAGTAAGAAACTAGCTCATAATCCACTACGATTTACCCTTACACTCCACAACCTTCATCGCTGGAACAACTCGTATGTAAATGTAAACTCGCGTAACAAAGAAATAGACTTGGAAACCAACCAAATAAAAAACCAAGAGTTAACCTTTAGCCAAAAGGCTATGCGTCACGTAGTATTCAATACCGAGTTTGTATTTAGCGATAATTTTCAATTGCGTATGGGATATAATCACCAGCGTAGAGCAGAATTAGGCCCCGAAAACCGACGTGCAACGACAGGTTTTAGCTGGGGATTTGGCATTGGGGTAAAAAAACTTACGCTCAGCTACGGTAGTGCTGGTTACTTCCCTGGTATAGCATCAAACTATTTCTCCGTAAGCCGAGACCTCAGTGGTTACAAGAAAAAAAGCAAGTCTAAAATAATAGGTCAACCTAGCTTTTAGATAGCGAGTAGTTATAAAAATACGTCGACTTTTCATTCACTCCGTTTTCATAATCCAAAATTTGCTTTAAGTTTGAACAGACAGTGAGCGAAAAAATAAACATAGCAATAGACGGACATAGCAGTTGTGGCAAAGGAACACTTGCCAAGAATCTAGCTAAAGAATTAGGATACCTATTCATAGACAGCGGTGCTATGTACCGAGCAGTTACTCTATACATTCTGAATGAAGGCCTTGGCTTGGAAGAGGTTGAACAAGACCCTGCGGTATTAGGAAATATCAAAATCACGTTTGAATTTGACCCCGTTAGAAGTTATTACGAAACTTTTCTGAATGGTGTAAATGTAGAAAATGAAATACGCTCTATGCGTGTAAGCAAATTTGTAAGTCCAGTAAGTACCCTCAAAGTAGTGCGAGACTTCCTGGTCACACAACAGCAAAATATAGGCAAGGACAAAGGCGTAGTAATGGATGGCCGCGACATAGGCACTGTGGTATTTCCTGATGCTGAACTCAAAATATTTATGACGGCTAGTGCCGAAATACGTGCCAAGAGACGCTATGAGGAGTTAGAGAAAAAAGGCGTACACGTAAATTATCAAGAGGTACTACACAACATAAAAGAACGGGACCATATGGACAGCACCCGCGAGGAAAGTCCACTTGCCAAAGCAGAAGATGCGATTACACTAGATAATAGCTCTATGACCAAAGATGAACAAGCTCGATTATCTCTCTCATGGGCACGAGGTGTAATCAAATCATTGGCCTCTAGCTAAATATACCATGCTCAAAAAGACCATCTTAATCGGTTTTTTTGTATACCTCACACTCTACGTCGTATTTCTTTTTTTAAACCTTCATCTTATACCAATTGCGTGGATAGATGAGATTATGGGGCTAGATCCATCATTCAGGCTATTCAATGGTCAAGGTTTCAACTCATATATATGGCCGCAGGAAGGTGCTGAGGATTTTTTTATGTCGTACCTTCCACTCCAGCAGTGGCTGCACTACCTTCATCTCCAAGTACTCCCCTTTGATATTTACTGGATACGATTCCCTTGGGTTATATACTTAGTCCTCGGTAGTATTATACTCTTGTACCTGTTTCGCAAGCAGGGATTTACTATGCTTTTTGCATTGTTCTTGGTTATACTATTAGTCAATGACAAATCCATATTCGAAACTACAAGAGCTGTACGCATAGAGCCCCTTATTTTCTTGCTCATAGGACTAGGAGTATCTGCTCAGCATAAAGGCCAACACCTGCTCTTATGCATAATAGCTACTGCACTGCTATTTGCCCATCCCAATGTTTGGCCAATGGCACTTGTCTTTTACCTTCAAGCAATTTACACCACATATGGTGTTTCAAAATTCAGTATTAAACCATTATGTTTGGCTTTGCACCTATCATCGGGCTTTTACTCTTTTCAGTGTTCATCGATTTCAGATACGCTGATTTTGCATCCCAATTTTTACACCAAGGAGCAGATCACGCTGTAAACGGCAATATTCTACATCGTCTACATTCACATTTCATTACACGATTTTGGCCGTACTATACCACCCAGCCCTGGGGGCCATTCATTGTTTATGGAGCATTAGTACACGCTATTATCCATTTGCGGAAGCAAGGAGAAAACACCTACTTCGCCTACGGAATTGTCCTCACTCACTTAGTTTGGTTAGTGATACTTGGGCCTTTTGCACGCTACAATGGCATCCTCTTACTCCTTAGTGTGCTTTATATAGCAAAGCCTGCTTACACGTATATACAACAACGGAATGCTCGAAAAATGGGTATTATAATTTTACTTATCGCGATCATAAGCACTGCCAATGTGGTTGGCCGACACACCATGGCACTTGCCCAGCGAGCTGAGCGTAATCCTTATCCTGTGATTAATTGGCTAAAGCAGGAATTGCCTCAAGGTGATACCACTTATCTGATAACAGGCAGTGCTATATCATACTATGCTATGGCCCCTAATTCAAGTGCAGGATATTTCTTAGAAAACATTCCGCCGTACAAATATGATTTTGATAAATACGAGCAGCATCTGTTGCTACTCGATTATCCTTTAGAGGAGTGTGAGCAAATGGTCACTTATGAGGCAAAACAGAGCAAATGGAGTGCCTTATTCAAGTCTCGAACGTATAGCCACCTTTACCTTCAGCGGAGTAAAAATGCTCAATCCTATGCGGCAATATTAAAAAAACTAGATAATGAAAGCCGTGCAGAAGTGCAGAGCAGAAAGTAATCTTTGATTTATCGGATAAAAGTTACCGTTCCATTTTTAATATGACGGATTCCGTC
>Ga0213863_10003955_pt1 | contig 10071 bp, 6 predicted proteins | sample PICome_8_FD_160128 | JGI IMG/M metagenome (GOLD analysis project Ga0213863, IMG submission 160128) | Coastal seawater microbial communities near Pivers Island, North Carolina, United States - PICO497 | ecosystem: Environmental > Aquatic > Marine > Coastal | place: USA: North Carolina | collected... | reverse complement strand
AAGTAAGCTATTTTCAGCTATCTCCAGCGTTTATCGGGAAAGTTCTTCCAAATACTCTCAACTGCAAGACGAACCCGTAATACTGATTGCAAACCATCTTCCTTCAAGCGATGAGTCGCAGATCGCCAGGGCGCAAGCCTCTGACGCCCCAAGCCGTGCGTCGATGCCCGGGCAACGTGGTTTCTCCTCGGAGCCAAAACTAGAGGGATTGCTCGGCAGCAATACGCAATGGCCTGAGCCGCATGGCGGGAGCTTAGATAGACCGGGCGAGAGTGAAGGTTCACTTATTGGCGCGCAATCGAACGCTTCTCATACTGCTGTGGGTTCGATAATCGAAGGCAAATTGAGTCACAGGGGTGCATTGAATCGAGAAAGTACTTTCGAGAACTTTGTCGAGGGCAAGTCTAATCAGCTGGCCAGAGCCGCGGCTCTGCAGGTGGCTGATAATCCCGGCTTCGCCTACAACCCCCTCTTTATTTATGGTGGCGTCGGCTTAGGAAAGACTCACTTAATGCACGCTATTGGCAATCATTTGCTAGCGAAAAAGCCGGACGCAAAGATCGTCTATCTTCATTCAGAGACCTTTGTCGGGACCATGGTTAATGCGCTGCAGCTCAATGCGATTGATGAATTCAAACGCTTTTATCGCTCGGCTGACGCTTTGCTAATCGACGATATTCAATTCTTCGCTGGCAAGGAGCGAAGTCAGGAAGAGTTTTTCCATACCTTCAATGCGCTATTAGAAGGTGGTCAGCAGATTATTCTGACCAGCGACCGCTATCACAAAGAGATAAACGGCCTTGAGGAGCGACTTAAGTCGCGCTTTGGCTGGGGCCTCACCGTGGCAGTTGAGCCGCCCGAGCTCGAAACCAGGGCTGCAATTTTAATGAACAAAGCCGCGCTCGGTAACGTCAGCCTGCCTAATGATGCTGCGATGTTTATTGCACAGCGACTTAGGTCGAATGTTCGGGAGCTTGAAGGTGCACTCAAGCGCGTCATCGCGCACGCAAACTTCAAAGGTGAGCCAATCAGCGTTGACCTAATTAAGGAAGCGCTGCGGGACCTTTTCTCGCTGCAAGATAAGCTGGTGACGATCGATAATATTCAGCGCACGGTGGCCGAATACTACAAGATCAAGATGTCTGACATGCTGTCTAAGCGCCGCAATCGCTCGGTTGCTAGGCCTAGGCAGGTGGCGATGTGTCTTGCTAAAGAGCTCACTAATCATAGCTTGCCGGAGATTGGAGACGCATTTGGAGGCCGTGACCATACAACTGTCATGCATGCTTGTAAGCAGATCGCCAAGCTCAGAATTGAGACGATCGACATCGAAGAAGATTATAATAATCTGTTAAGGCTGCTCTCTAGTTAGGTTCGGCGGCTCAGGTTCAGCCACTTGGGTTCAAGCAACCAGAGCCAGACTAACCAGCTAGCATATAACAGCCCTACAGACTCAGACCGCTAAGGATAAAGAAATGCATTTTGTTATTTCACGCGAAGCCCTATTAAAGCCACTACAGCTCGTAAGTGGCGTAGTAGAACGCCGACAAACCCTCCCCGTACTCTCAAATGTGCTGTTAGTCCTCAAGGGCGAGGAGCTATCGCTCACAGGTACCGACCTTGAAGTTGAGCTGGTTGGCCGCGTTCGTGTGAATCAGGCGCAAACGGCGGGGGCGGTTACGGTCCCTGCGCGCAAGCTCCTCGATATCTGTAAGGCGCTGCCGGACGATGCGATGCTCGAGTTTGCCCTGACAGAGAATAAATTTGTGGTAAAGGCAGGGCGCAGCCGTTTTTCTTTGACGACACTGCCGGCTAGCGAATTCCCCAACGTGGAAGAAGAAGCAGATACCTTCGCGCTTACTTTGCCGCAGACCAAGCTCGCGCAGCTCCTAGACAGCACTAGCTTCGCCATGGCGCAGCAGGACGTTCGCTATTATCTAAACGGCATGCTGTTCGAAATCTCCCCCGATTACCTGCGGGTCGTCTCCACGGATGGCCACCGGCTAGCCCTAGAGACTCACGAGGTGAGCAACGACATTACTTCGATGCAGCAGCTTATCTTGCCACGTAAGGGCGTTATGGAGCTGTCCAGACTCCTGTCTGACGACGGCGAGATCACCCTAGTGTTCGGTCAGAACCATATTCGCGCCTCGGTCGCAGACTTCACTTTCACCTCTAAGCTCGTAGACGGCAAGTTTCCAGACTACAACCGTGTTGTACCTAAGAATGGAAACAAGACCGTGCTGGGCGATTGCCAGGCCCTGCGACAGGGCTTTACACGGGCGTCTATTCTCTCGAATGAGAAATATCGGGGTGTACGCGTGGTGCTCACGGCCGGCGAGCTTAAGATCTTCGCCAATAACCCAGAGCAGGAAGAGGCAGAGGAAGTGGTTGCGGTGGACTATCAAGGCGAAGACCTGGAGATGGGCTTTAATGTCAGCTATCTCATTGACGTCTTGTCTACGTTGCGTAGCGATCAGGCGAAAATCACCCTGCTCGACGCCAGCAATAGCGCATTGATTGAGTCTACAGACGACAGCAACGCAATGTATGTCGTTATGCCGATGAAGCTTTAAGCTGGAATGCGCCATAGTTCAACCGCGGTGTCTTTAACCCTCTCTGGTGAGCGAGTGGAGTGCTGCGGGTGAGCAGCCTTCAATCCTTAAGCGTCGATGGGCTGCGGAATCTGCAGAAGGTTAGTATAGAGCCAGCCTCTCGGCTCAATATCCTCTTCGGTGAAAACGGCTCAGGCAAAACCAGTCTCTTAGAAGCCATCCACCTCCTAGCTAGTGGGCGCTCTTTTCGCAGCAGCAAGATCGATCCCCTAATCAATCACGAGTCAGATGAGGCGCTTGTCGTTGCGAAGCTACATGACGGGACGCGCATGGGGCTGAGTAAAGGCAGGCGAAAGCGCCATCAACTCCGCCTACAAGAGGAGACTCAGCGCAACTGGGAGGCAGTGGCTCGCTGTCTTCCCCTCCAGCTAATAGACTCTTCGGCGTTTCAGCTCTTGGAGGGCGGCCCCAAGGCGCGGCGGCGCTTCTTGGACTGGGGTGTGTTCCACGTGGAACATTCCTTTATCGCGGCGTGGCGTGATTCCCGCAAAGCGCTGGCGAATCGCAATGCCCTCTTGAAGCAGCCGAGGTTAGACACGGGTCAGCTCGAGGCCTGGGACAGTGAACTCGTCGTTGCCGCTGGCAAGGTCGATAAGCTGAGAGCGGAAACGATGGAGCGATTCCTGCCCTTATTTTCTGAAGTCTACGCCCAGCTCGAGGGCGTCTATCAGGACGAGCTCAAGATTACCTATGAACGAGGTTGGGCGGACGGCATAGCGCTTGCGGATGAGCTGTTTAGGCTTAGGGATGTGGATCGCCGATACGGTTCTACTCAAGCGGGCCCCCAGCGTGCAGATATCAGCGTGCGCCTGAACCGTGGCCCTGCTGTTGATATCCTGTCCCGAGGACAGCAGAAGATTCTGGTGAGCGCGCTTAAGATCGCACAGGGCCGCCTGCTCTCGGAGACACTGGGTTCTCACTGCCTCTACCTAATTGACGATTTGCCCGCCGAACTCGACCCCGAAAATCGCGCAAAAGTGTTCTCCGCCCTGCTCTCCTTGGACACCCAGCTCTTCGTTAGCTGCGTCGAATTAGAAAGCCTTCATACTGCTTCCAGCCATGCCTTATTCGAGGGTCTGGGAGACGCTGAAAAGGCGCAGTTCCACGTGGAACATGGTAGAATAAGGACTTGATTTATCGGCTTTTTGTCCGATAACACTAGGTAGATGAACCACCCTGGGAAGAGCCCTGGAGAGCGAGCATGAGCGACGATACCAACACCCCTAGCAACGACGAATCTAATAGCGAGTATAACTCCGATAGTATTAAGGTTCTCAAAGGCTTAGACGCCGTTCGCAAGCGCCCTGGAATGTATATCGGTGATACTGACGACGGCACCGGCCTCCACCATATGGTTTTCGAGCTTGTCGACAACTCGATAGACGAGGCTCTAGCGGGCCACTGCGACGAAATCAGGGTCGTTATTCACGTTGGTGAGACCGTCAGCGTCTCGGACAACGGCCGTGGCATCCCAACGGAGATGCACAGCGAAGGCGTCTCCGCGGCAGAAGTAATCATGACGGTGCTCCACGCAGGTGGCAAATTCGACGATAACAGCTATAAGGTATCGGGCGGACTCCACGGCGTGGGGGTTTCTGTTGTGAACGCCCTCTCCGAGGAGCTCAAGCTCACTATCCGCCGCGAAGGCAAGCTATGGGAGCAGAACTACGTTCACGGCGTTCCGCAGGCTCCCCTCGCGGTCATTGGTGAAACCAGCACTTCGGGCACAGAGTGTCACTTCAAGCCCTCTGCTGAGACTTTCAGCAGTGTCGAGTTTCACTACGACATCCTCGCCAAGAAGCTGCGGGAACTCGCCTTCCTTAACGCCGGCGTCTCTATTCGTCTGATCGACGAGCGCAGCGCGAAAGAAGAGCATTTCAAATACGAAGGCGGTGTTCAGGCCTTCGTAGAGTACCTCAACAAGAACAAACCGGCGGTGAATAAGATCTTTCACTTCGCCCACGAGCGCCCAGAGGACGGGATTACTGTCGAGGTGGCTCTGCAGTGGAATGATTCCTATGCCGAGAACATCTTCCCCTACACCAATAACATCCCTCAGAAGGACGGCGGTACCCATCTCGCTGGCTTCCGTGCGGCGCTAACTCGCGTCTTGAAGAGCTATATCGACAAGGAAGTGGCCGCAAAGAAAGGCAAGGAAGTTACGACCTCAGGGGACGATGCGCGCGAAGGACTCACTGCGATTATCTCGGTGAAGGTTCCAGACCCCAAATTCTCCTCACAGACTAAAGATAAACTCGTGTCGTCGGAGGTCAAGTCTGTGGTAGAGCAGGAGATGGGTGCCAAATTTAGCGAGTATCTCCTGGAAAATCCCCAGGATGCGAAGCTAATTGTCGGTAAAATGCTCGATGCTGCCAGGGCGCGCGAGGCTGCTCGCAAGGCGCGGGAAATGACTCGTCGCAAAGGCGCACTCGATATCGCTGGCCTGCCGGGTAAGCTCGCAGACTGCCAAGAGAAAGACCCTTCATTGTCAGAAATCTACATAGTGGAGGGCGACTCGGCGGGTGGTTCGGCCAAGCAGGGCCGCAATCGCAAGAATCAGGCGATCCTGCCACTCAAGGGTAAGATCCTCAACGTTGAGAAAGCTCGCTTCGACAAAATGCTGTCTTCAGCTGAGATCGGCACCCTCATCAAGGCGCTAGGTTGCGGCATTGGTAAAGACGAGTTTGCGCCGGAAAAGCTGCGCTATCACAGCATCATTATCATGACCGATGCGGATGTCGATGGATCTCACATCCGTACGCTACTTTTAACGTTCTTTTTCCGTCAAATGCGCGAACTTGTAGAAGGCGGACATATCTATATTGCCCAGCCTCCTTTGTATAAAATCCGTAAAGGCAAGCAAGAGCAGTACTTGAAGGACGAAGCTGAGCTTGCGGGCTATCAAACACAGGTTGCGCTCGAAGGGGCCTCGCTGCACGTCAACGCAGACGCTCCTGGCATCGCTGAGGATTCCCTGGAGACTTTGGTTAAGGGCTACCACGATGCCTATGCAATTATCGGCCGCCTGTCGCGGCTGTACCCCAACGAAGTCTTAGAGGCGATGATATTCAGCCCGCAGCTTGCGGTTGAGACCTTGCAGGATCAGGCGGCAATGACGGCCTGGATAGCAACTCTTGAAAGCAAGCTTAGTGAGCTCCACCCGGCTACTAGCACAACGATGACGCTCGCGCTGATTCACGACAGCGAGCGCAATCAGTATCTGCCAGAGGTCCGCCTGAGCCTACACGGCTTAGAGCGCAGCTTTGGATTTAGCCTAGATTTCTTCAATTCCGGGGAATACCGCGCGTTGGCAACTCTTGGCACAACACTAGACGGGCTTATCGAAGAAGGTGCCTATGTGAAGCGCGGCGAGAAGACCAAAGCCGTTAGGGATTTTGCCGAGGCAATCGAATGGCTCACTCAAGACGCGATGAAGGGCCACTACCTGCAACGCTACAAGGGTCTTGGTGAGATGAATCCGGACCAGCTCTGGGACACCACGATGAACCCGGAGACAAGGCGCATGCTGCAGGTCACGATCGACGATGCTATTAACGCCGATCAGCTGTTCAACACGCTAATGGGCGATCAGGTTGATCCAAGGCGTGAGTTCATTGAAATGAATGCAATGGCCGCAGAGAATCTTGATATCTAAACTGGTCGTTTAATTATTCCGGTGTGGCTCTCTCGCCACTCAAGCTAACAAGGCTCTAACAGCCGCAGCGAGATCGTCGAAGATCGGGGGCTCGATACCGCCTAGAAGCGATGGGTCCTGCGAAAGCCTTGATTGCGTCGCTTCGCCTTTGCCAGTTTTTACTAAGACCGGCTGGCAGCCAAAGGCGACCGCCGCTTCGAGATCCCGTAGGCTGTCGCCGACGAATGGGGCTCCCTGAAAGTCCTCACCAAAAACCTCAGCCGCTTCTCGCAATAACCCAACGCCTGGTTTGCGGCAGTTACAGCCTTCGTCCGGCTTATGCGGACAGTAGAAAATACCCTCTACTTTGCCCCCCGCTTCTTCCACGAGATCGCTGAGCTTGCCGTGCATTTGTGCGAGCGCATAGCTGTCGAAAAGGCCGCGACCTAGTCCCGACTGATTGGTGGCTACGACAACGCGCCAACCCGCCATGCTCGCTTGCGCGATGGCTTCGATACTTCCAGGCAGCGGAATCCATTCCTCAGCGGACTTAATAAAATCCTCCGAGTCATGGTTAATAACTCCGTCACGATCGAGTATCAGCGTGTTCAAAGCCTAGGCCGACAGGTAGGAAATATCGGCGGCGCGCAGGAAGCTGCGACGCAGGCGAGCGAGCAGTGCTAAGCGATTGTCTCGCACTGCCGAGTCGTCGCTCATGACAAGTACGTCGTCGAAAAAGGTATCGACGGTTTGCCGCAGTGCAGCGAGAGCGGCGAGCCCTTGTTTGTAGTTGCCCGCTGCGAACAGAGGCTCTACTTCCGCTTCCACCTCAAGCAGTTTTTCGTAAAGCGCTGACTCAGCGGCTTCGCTTAGCAGGGCTGCTGCGACCTCAGGTTCGCCATCGAGCGATTGTTTTGCAAGCAGATTGCCGACTCGCTTATTGGCTGCTGCGAGCGCCGCCGACTGCTCTAAGTCTTGAAAGTGAGCGACCGCCTGCACGCGCCTGTCGAAATCTACTGGACGCGTGGGTCGCAGGGCTATTACAGATTGGAACACACCCGGACTAATACCGCGGTCGCTGCTCCATGCCTGTAGCCGATCGAGCAGGAATTCAAGCGCCTGCTGTTTTACCGTATCGCTCTTATCCACCAGAGAATCATCGAGCGAGGCTAGGCCAGCAAATGCTTTGTCGATGCATTCTTTAAGGTCTAAATCTAACTGCTTCTCGATCATAATTCGCAATAGGCCGATTGCTGCGCGGCGCAGTGCAAAGGGGTCTTTCGAGCCGGTAGGCGGCTGGCCTATGGCGAACAGTCCACACAACGTGTCTAACTTTTCTGCTATGGCGAGCACCGCGCCGGTATTGGCCCGTGGCAGCTCATCACCGGCAAAGCGCGGACGATACTGATCATCAATGGCCTCAGCTACCTCGGGTGCCTCTCCGTCGTGCAGTGCATAGTAGCGACCCATGAGTCCCTGCAGGTCAGCGAATTCGCCCACCATATTGGTCATCAGATCGCATTTCGACAGCATCGCCGCCCGCTCACACAGCACAGGGTCGGCGCCGCAATCAGGAGCCAATGCCTTGCTTAGTTTGGCGATACGCACGGAGCGGTCATAGACAGTGCCAAGCTTGTCTTGAAAGACGATTTTCTTGAGCGCGTCTAAGTGGCTCTCAAGCGAGACCTGCTTATCGGTCTCGAAGAAGAAGCTTGCGTCCGCTAAACGCGGACGAATCACACGCTCGTTACCTTCTATTACCTGAGCCGGATCCTTGCTGCGAATATTACTCACCGCAATAAACAGCGGCAGCAGTTTGCCGTCTTTGTCGACACAGTAGAAAGTCTTCTGGTGCGACTTCATGGCAAGAATGAGCGCCTCGGCAGGAACTTCTAAGTAGTGCTCTTCGAATTTTCCGGTGAGGGCCACGGGAAATTCAACCAAGCTAGTAACCTCGGTAAGCAGCGCTTCATCAATCACGCTCGTCGCGTTTTGCTTCTTACCTTCTTCGATCACGAGTTCGCGAATCATTTCGCGGCGCCTGTCGAACTGAGGAATCACATGCCCTTCGGTTTCCAACTGCTGGGCATAGTCCGCAGGTGCTGTCAGCGTGATTGCGCCGCTTGTGTGAAAGCGGTGGCCCCGCGTCTCGCGACCCGGGCGAATGCCGAAGAACTCGCCGTCAATAATCTCATCGCCAAACAGCTGAACCACCCAGTGCACCGGGCGTACGAACTCGGCGCGGGAATTTCCCCAGCGCATTCTCTTCGGGATAGGCAGCTTGTCCAGCGCATCGCTAACCAGCGACGACAGCAGCGTCGCTGTTTGTTTGCCCGGCTGCGATGCCTGATAGAAGAGTTTCTCAACACCGTCTTTCTCGGCACGGCCTAGTGCGTCGAATTCGACACCGCAGGACTTAGCGAACCCTAGCGCCGCTTGGGTGGGGTTGCCGTCACCGTCGAAGCAGGCTTTAACCGCAGGGCCGAAGCGCTCGATCTGTTTGTCAGACTGCGCTTCTTGAATACTATCGACTCGCAGTGCCAAGCGCCTTGGCGTAGCAAAGCTTTCCGCGTCGCCATGGCCTAGCTCGAGACGCTTAAGTCCGGCGAGAATTTCACCGGAGAAAGCCTTCGACAAACTCGCCAGTGCCTTGGGTGGCAGCTCCTCGGTACCGATCTCTATAAGGTAGTCGCGCGTGCTCATGCGGCCACCTCCTTTTTCTTCTTACTAGACTGGCTGGTCGCGAATGCTTCTTTGAAATCCTCAGCGATGAGCGGAAAGCCGAGTGCTTCACGGGTAGCGTAATAGGTCTCCGCTACGAGGCGCGAGAGTGTACGCACGCGCAGGATAAAGCGCTGGCGTTCGGTCACCGAGATCGCGTGGCGGGCATCCAAGAGATTGAAGTAGTGTGACGCCTTGAGCACCTGCTCGTAGGCGGGCAGCGCGAGTTTGCTCTCGATAAGTTGCTGACACTGCTTTTCGCAGTCGTCGAAATAGCCAAAAAGTAGCTCGGTCGCGGCGTGTTCGAAGTTGTAGGCAGACTGCTCTACTTCGTTTTGCTTAAACACATCGCCGTAAGTCACTTTCCCGTTAGGGCCGTCGGTCCATACGATGTCATAGATGCTATCGACGCCCTGCAGGTACATAGCAATGCGCTCGATGCCATAGGTGATCTCGCCAGTCACCGGGTAGCATTCCAGTCCCCCAACCTGCTGAAAATAGGTGAACTGGGTGACCTCCATGCCGTTCAACCAGACTTCCCAGCCCAGCCCCCAAGCGCCGAGGGTGGGAGATTCCCAGTTGTCTTCCACGAAGCGAATATCGTGGATCGACATATCGATACCCAAGCTTTCTAAAGACTTAAGATAAAGCTCTTGGATGTTCGCCGGCGACGGTTTTAATACCACTTGAAACTGATAGTAGTGCTGCAGTCGATTGGGGTTCTCGCCATAGCGGCCGTCGGTGGGTCGGCGGCAAGGTTGAACGTAGGCAGCACTCCAAGATTCCGGTCCTATTGAGCGCAGAAACGTGGCTGGATGAAAGGTGCCCGCACCGACTTCCATGTCCAGAGGCTGAAGGACAACACAGCCCTGCTCGGCCCAGAACTGCTGAAGAGCGAAGATGAGCCCTTGGAAGGTGTTCAGATCGGATGCTTTATTCACGTTTATGCCTTGCTGCCAGTGACTTAGAGGGCGACAATTATCCTCGATTCGACCTGAGTTATCCACCGCGCAGCCCCGTGCCTAGTCGCTGCGAACGCAAAGCCTGCGCAATTTTTGGTCGCTAGACTATACTTAGCCGACCCAAGCATCGCGTAGTGAG
>Ga0213863_10003954_pt1 | contig 10072 bp, 9 predicted proteins | sample PICome_8_FD_160128 | JGI IMG/M metagenome (GOLD analysis project Ga0213863, IMG submission 160128) | Coastal seawater microbial communities near Pivers Island, North Carolina, United States - PICO497 | ecosystem: Environmental > Aquatic > Marine > Coastal | place: USA: North Carolina | collected... | reverse complement strand
CGCGGGCACTTGGCACAACTGGGTCCTTTGGTCCCACAAAGCCTGGATTGGAGCGTGGTTGAAACGAATCCTTTCTTTTGCGGCGACGCATTACTAATTCCAAAGCTCGAGGAATTTATGCAGGCGTTGAATAAGTCTGGCGACTCCATTGGAGCTCGTGTCACCGTGGTCGCAGAGGGCTTGCCGCCCGGGCTAGGGGAGCCTATTTTTGATCGACTCGATGCTGAAGTCGCCGGAGCACTTATGGGCATTAACGCTGTGAAAGGCGTTGAGATAGGCGCTGGCTTCGACGTGGTTGAGCAGCGAGGCTCTGAGCATCGAGACGCGCTGACACCACAGGGATTTACGAGTAACAATGCTGGAGGCGTTTTAGGCGGCATCTCCTCGGGTCAACCGCTAGTGGCCAGCATTGCCCTAAAACCCACGTCCAGCATTCGAATTCCCGGTGACAGTATTGACCTAGCGGGAAATGCCACGGAGGTTGTTACAACGGGCCGACACGACCCTTGTGTTGGTATTCGTGCCGTGCCCATTGCTGAAGCTATGGTCGCGTTAGTGCTCATGGATCACTGGCTGCGCCATCGAGGGCAAAATGCCGACGTTCACTGTGCAACGCCCATTATCCCTGGGGCTACGGCAGATTCTGGAGCGCCTAAGGCGCCGTGAGGAAACCTCTCTGGGATAAACGCTTCAGGCGTCGGTTAAGAACCTCACTTTTGGCTGTGGTGGCGACCGGTGCGTTGTTCTGGGGTGCGATCGATATTGTTGGCGTGCCCGCATGGAATATGGCCCGACTTTTCGCTGAAAGCCTGCTGTTAATTGGAATTGTTATCTTCGCTGCTGCGCTTACAGGCTGGTTGCTGCACCGCTGGCGAGGCAAATCCTCAGACTAGTCAAGTCCAAGCCCTAGGCAGCCCTCGGGCTGATGAGACAGCGCCATGTTAAAACTAATAACGCGTTCTCAGGCGACTGCGAGTGACTGGGCAAAGGCTGAAATTGCCGCTTTTAACGGCAGGTTACGCGTCACAAGCGACTGAAATTGATGAAATATTGCCTCACGCATGATTACAGCGGGGGGGGCAAAACGGATAGACTGATACGTCAGATCGGGCGTTTTCTAATATCCCTGAAACTTAAAGGAATCATTTATGAACTTAATTAAGCTCACTATTACCTTGCTGGCCTTAATGGCTAGCTCATTTGCAAGCGCAGATCTCAATTGGGATGCAGCGTTGACGGGAGCACACCGTAGTGAAGGTAACGCCGCAAGAAATGATGCCAGACATCCAAGAGAGACGCTGCAATTCTTTGGCTTGGCCTCCGGTATGACCGTTATGGAAGTTGCCCCTGGTGGAGGGTGGTATACCGAAGTGTTGGCCGTGCTTATGCACAATCAGGGCACTTATTTAGCGGCCCATAGCACGCCTAATGGGGGGGCATATGCACGGCGTTCCCTGGGTGGTTTTTTGCGAAAATTGGGCGAAAATAATGATATTTATGGCGATGTTGTGGTCACTGAATTACAGCCACCGCTGGCACTAGAGCCCGCGGAAGCGGGAACCGTTGATCTTGCGGTAGCCTTTCGAAACGTGCACTCCTGGATGCGTGCAGATCAGGTTGAGACTTACTTTGCCTCTATTTTTGACGCCCTCAAGCCCGGGGGCGTGTTTGGGGTTGTTCAACACAGAGCTAAGCCAGGCACATCGCTAGAGACTATGCGCAAGAGTGCTTATGTGACTGAGGAGCAGGTGATCGAATACGCCCAGCTTGCAGGCTTTGAGTTAGACGCACGTAGTGAAATAAATGCTAACCCTCGTGATACCAAGGATTATCCTGGTGGTGTTTGGACGTTGCCTCCCAGCTTGAGTGGCGATGAAAAGAACCGCGAAAAATATTTAGCCATAGGCGAGAGTGATCGCATGACGCTGCGCTTTCGAAAGCCAAGCCCTTGAGTTCCTACCGCGAAAACGCCCATCGTTCACGCCTTGCTAACCAAGGTCGCGAAGAAAACTCGAGTCTAATAGCTGAGACCATAGATGCGCATGGGTTGAAGTGTCCAGAACCCGTTATGCTGCTTCACAACGCCATTCGGAAGGCGCCAGCAGAGGGACATGTGCTGTTGACGGCCACAGATCCCTCAACACAGCGTGACGTGCCACAGTTTTGCAAGTTTTTGGACCACCAACTTGTCGAGAGCACGGCGGACGACGTAGAGGGCATTTACACTTTTCTCATTAGAAAGCGGGTGTCTTAATCTGGAGGTGACTGTCTCAGCGGCCAAACAATTCGATGCTCGTCTCATTGAAAATATATTTTCAGACTGTTTTTCTGCGAGTTTTCACACGCGATTGGTGGGGGGGGCGGAAGAGCCTCTTTACCTTCCTGAGACGGCGGGCGCTCATGCCGCGATCCATTACCGCAGTGACTATCGTCGTAGTGCGCTACATGAGGTCGCCCATTGGTGCGTCGCCGGGCCCCTACGTCGGGGCTTAAAAGATTACGGTTACTGGTACTCTGCTGACGATCGAGACAGCGCTAAGCAGGGCGCTTTTTTTTGTGTGGAGGCCAAACCACAGGCACTAGAGAGTTTGTTTTGCGCGGCCGCAGGCATTGCGTTTACTGTGAGTGTCGATAACCTCAGTTTGGAAATACCCCAGAGCATGCTCGAGCAATTTGAAAATAAGCTGCGCTGGGAGTGCCATCAGTTTCAAAAAAATGGCTTGCCCAAACGTGCCGAACTTTTTTCACAGGCGCTTCGTCAAGCGAGGCAATAAGATTGCAAAGCATGGGCTACCGCATCGTCGCGGATGAAAACATTCAGGTTACGTCAGCGCTAAGGTCGATCAGTGACAGCCTTATTACCTTACCAGGCAGAGATATAGCGCCCGCTCATCTCGCGGATGCTGATGTGCTTTTAGTCAGGTCTGTAACCTCGGTGACTGAACCACTGCTTGCTGCATCGCCGGTAACTTTTGTCGGTTCAGCAACAGCGGGCGTGGAGCATATTGATACAGAATACTTGGCCGCCCGGGGCATCAGGTTTGCTTCGGCACCGGGTGCCAATGCCAATGCAGTCACTGAGTATGTGCTGTCAGTTTTGGCAGCCCGGGGCCGGATCGCAGAAGTTCTGCAGGGTGGCTGCCTGGGAATTGTTGGGTACGGTAACGTAGGCCGCCAACTGGCGAGTACTGTTGTCGAGCTGGGTGGGGCAGCCGTAGTTTGGGATCCATGGCAGACAGTTCCCCCTGAGCTAAGCAGTCCCTCTCTCGAATTTGTTCTACAACAAAAGATCGTCACGCTCCACGCGTCCTTACATGAACAAAGCCCATGGCCTAGCCGCGCAATGGTCGATACCCCCCTGCCAGAAAATATACCGAGTGGGCAGCTCTTTATTAATGCAGCCCGGGGAGAACTGCTAACAAAAGCTGCCTTGGATACGCTGGCAGCGCGTGGTGGCGATATTGTGTTGGACGTTTGGCCAGATGAACCTGCCATATCTGCGAGTCAAATGGCTGCGGTATCTTTGGGGACTCCACACATTGCCGGATACACCAAGTGCGCTAAAGTTGCGGCAACAAACATGCTAGTCCATGCGCTAAATGGCACATTGGCTGAGGCTGATGAGGCTGATAAGGATGTGCAGGCACCTATTGATATGACCAAGCATCAAGGTGTGTCCGCTGCAACTTGGCTGACTCAATTGCTCTTGACGAGTTATGATCCAAATGTCGACACTGATGCGCTGGTGAAAACTTGTGGCACCGAGGTGCGGGGGAATGACTTTGATGCATTGAGGCGTGACTATGCCTTGCGGCGGGAGCTGCGCGGTCGCATTGTTCTAATGCCCACACCTCATCATGCGCCTTTGGATCGTCTGGTACTTGCTCTAGGTGCAACGCCCTCATACGCCCGATAAATCCCTGGCAAGACAAAAGGAGTGAAGAGTTTCTATGGCAGATGACGAGAAAAATCTTACCGAAGCGCAGTGGCGTGCTCGGTTGAGTGCTGACGAGTACACGGTGCTGCGTGAAAAGGGCACCGAACGGGCCTTCTCTGGAGAGTACTGGAACGTCTTTGAAGATGGTATGTATCACTGCCGGGGTTGCGGCGAGGCCCTATTTGAGTCGACGAGTAAGTTCGATGCGGGCTGTGGCTGGCCGAGCTTTGATCGCGCTGCGAGTGCCGGCGTCGTTACAGAAGATCGAGACATGAGCCATGGCATGGTTCGCACTGAGATTTTGTGTGAAAAATGCGGCGGGCACTTGGGGCACGTTTTTCCCGATGGTCCAACGGATACGGGACTGCGCTACTGCGTAAATAGCTTGTCAGTTAAGTTGCAGTCATCTGGAGAGTAATATTCCGCACTCGCAACTTGGAGTCCTGAGAGAGGCCTCTAGGGCCTTATTTCGTTTGGCTTGAGGGCCTCAGAGGCGAAAAAGGGTAACGCCACCTCCACGAAAACTCGCAATAGCTGCGCCATAACGACAGCCTGTCGTAGGTCTGTCACAGATTGCAGAGCTGCATAAGAAGGCTTACGAAACGCTGCGACTACAGCCATTTCATTGGTACGGCAGATCTGGCGAGAAATGCTTGAGGTTAAAAACAGACGTCTCAGCCCCTGCGATGCAGAGGACAGAGAGTCGTTTGGAAAGTGCCATTTTTGGAGCGGGTAACGAGGTTCGAACTCGTGACCTCAACCTTGGCAAGGTTGCGCTCTACCAACTGAGCTACACCCGCTTAAAAATGGCGTCCCCTAGGGGGTTCGAACCCCTGTTACCGCCGTGAAAGGGCAGTGTCCTAGGCCACTAGACGAAGGGGACACAGACTCCGCGTGAGCAGAGGCGCGAATGTTAGTAGCGTGAACGGCCTGCGTCAAGTGAATCCCCTAAGTTCTGTCGCCTCCTTGCTAGGCTTTGGGTACACTAGCGTCTCAGTATTGTGCTTTTAGAGCCTCAATACGCTTTATCCCTCTCTGATCCCGGAAACAATATGACTGCGGCACTAGAAATTGAAGGCCTAGAAAAGACCTATGAGAACGGCTTTGTAGCACTCCAAGGGATCGATTTAAGGGTCGAGCCTGGTGATTTTTTTGCCTTGCTAGGGCCCAATGGTGCGGGAAAATCAACCACCATTGGTATTATTTCATCACTGGTGGCGAAGTCGGCGGGCAAGGTTTGTGTGCACGGGATTGATATCGATCATAATTTCCCACTTGCCAAGACCTACCTTGGGCTTGTGCCACAGGAATTTAATTTCAACGTCTTTGAGAAGGTCGAAGATATCTTGACTAATCAGGCGGGGTATTACGGTATCCCACGCGATGAAGCGTTGCGTCGCACAGAACATTTTTTGGAGCGCTTGGGCTTAGCTGAAAAGCGAGACACCCGTGCACGGATGTTATCCGGGGGCATGAAGCGACGCCTTATGATTGCCCGAGCACTCATCCATGACCCTAAGCTATTGATTCTCGATGAGCCAACGGCCGGTGTTGATATCGAGATGCGACGCTCTATGTATGATTTTCTCAGGGAGATTAATGCCGCGGGTACGACGATTATTTTAACGACACATTATTTAGAAGAGGCGGAAGCGCTGTGCCGTAATATCGCGATTATAAACGACGGAAAAATTGTCACGAATCGTTCCATTAAGGATCTTTTAAGAGACCTACACAAAGAGGTGTTTCTTCTGGATTGTGCAGGGCAGCTAGACGAGGGTTTAAGCGTGCCCGGATTCGATGTGGCCGTGCTTGATGACCACACCGTTCAGGTGGTCATTGAAAAAGGCCAAAATCTCGCAGAAGTATTCGCCGCATTACACGAAAAACAGGTATCGGTTGTGAGCATGCGTAACGAAGCCAATCGCTTGGAACAAATGTTCGTTAATTTGCTGGAGCAATCCGCATGAATCGTTATGAGCAATATGTCGCTTTTATGACCATCATGCGTAAGGAGATTCGTCGCTACCTTCGAATTTGGTCTCAAACGCTACTGCCTAGCGCTATCACAATGTCGCTGTACTACGTCATTTTTGGAAATTTGATCGGCTCCCGTATTGGCGAAATGGGTGGGTTTTCTTACATGGAGTTTGTCGTGCCTGGGTTAATCATGATGGCAATCGTGACCAACTCCTACGCCAATGTTGTCGCATCATTTTTTGGCGCAAAATTTAATAACAGCGTCGAAGAATTATTGGTTTCTCCTATTCCGCCTTACATCATATTGTGTGGTTATGTCGCCGGTGGTGTCAGTCGCGGCTTGTTGGTGGCGGTTATAGTGACGGCGGTGTCATTATTTTTTACCCGCCTCCCGATCTACAGCCCTTTGCTTGTGATTTTGGTCGTGGCGCTCACATCCATTCTTTTCTCCCTTTTGGGTTTTATCAATGCGGTTTTCGCTAATACCTTCGACGACATTAGCATCGTGCCAACATTTGTTTTGACCCCGCTAACCTATCTTGGCGGTGTCTTTTACTCCTTAGATCTACTGCCTGACTTCTGGGCCACTGTCTCCCAGGCTAATCCATTGGTCTATGTCGTAAGCGCCTTCCGATTTGGCATGCTGGGGGTCAGCGACGTTAATATTGCCTTTGCAATAAGTATGATTTTGCTCTGTATGCTCGTAGCCTTTTGGTATTCATTACATTTACTGCGAACCGGCAAACGACTTAGGACTTGATGGCATGGGTGGGGCACTCGGGAATAAGATTGCGGCGCCTAAGCTGTATGCGCCCGAAGTCTTAGAGGCAATACCACGTTCTGCGGGACGACAGGCCCTCGATGGAATTGCGCCCCCGATGTGTGGCTATGATTGCTGGCACCTCTATGAGCTGTCGTGGCTGAACCCAAAGAAACATCCGCAGCATGGAGTGGGGGTCCTGGTGATTGACTCAGACTCTGCCGCAACGATCGAGTCGAAGTCGTTAAAACTCTACCTCAACAGCCTAAATTTTCACTGTTTTGAGTCGGAGGCCGAAGCCAACGACGTCATTTGTACGGATATTGCGCATGTTACCGGTTCCAAGGTGAGCTTAGTGATGTTACCTCCCAGTGGTCTGGCACCTATCACACGAGAACCGGACGGCGTGTTGCTTGAGTCTTATGTTCAGGGCGACGTTACCCTACCGGGAGAGCCTTGGTGTGATTTGTCGGGGGCTATCTCAGATAGCACCTATGTATCCCACCGGTTGCGCTCGCTCTGTCCTGTAACCTCGCAGCCCGACTGGGGGACTATCGTCATCGATTATCGGGGGCGCCCCATTAATCAACGTCAATTACTCACCTACATAGAATCTTTCAGGGAGCACCAAGAGTTCCATGAGCAATGTGTCGAGCGGTGTTTTTATAAGTTGATGCAGGAAACTGGCCCCGAATCGCTAACGGTTTCTGCGTATTACCAGCGGCGAGGTGGAATCGATATTACCCCCGTTAGGTCGAGTTATGCAGTGGCCCCGGAGTATTGGCGTACGGGTCGTCAATGAGGCGGACACTCCTGCATTTGTGTGTTTTTCTGATTTCGGTGCTGGAGGCTAACGCACAGGGCTCAGGGACAGCACCCGGATACACGGAGCCCGAGATCAAGGCAGCGTTTGTTCTGCACTTGATAGGCTTTATCACCTGGCCAGATGCCCATGAGCCTAGCGCTATATGCATGACCAAAGAAAGCAATGTTCAAGGAGCTCTCGCAGCACTTTTAAAGGGGCGAGCAGGCACTGATCTAAGCCTTAAAATCTTGGTAGACGACCAGGACCTACAATCCTGCGATCTTTTGTTTTTGAATGACGAAGCAAAACTTCCTGTGCTTACAGACGTGGCGCCTTTGCTGACCATTGGTGAGACACTGGGTTTTGCAGACTCTGGCGGCATGGTTGAGCTTCGACGCCGAGCGGGTCGGGTCGAGTTGATTATTAACGTTTCTGAATTACAGTACGCGGGGTTTTCTGCGAGCAGTCGGCTCATGTCTTTGGCAACGATAGTGACGCCCGGGGTGCGAAAGCCATGACCCAGCGACTCGATCGACGTGTTTCCCTACTCACGGTTAGCATTGCCACCTTCGTAACCGTCCTCGCGATATCCGTAAGTCTTGGTTTAGCCTTTCGAGCAACTATGGCCGAGACCTATGAGTTGAAGGTTATTCAAACCCGTGTCCTGGGTAGCAATTTAACCGCGGCGCTTGCGTTTAACGATGAAACAGCTGCCGCTGATGTGTTGGCCACTCTGGAAAATGCTAGAGATATTGTTTTGGCGCGCGTTTTACTCGGTGATGGCCGAGTATTTGCTGAATATCGAAATGATCTGAGTCCTTTTGCTGCGATTTTCAACGACGACCCATGGGAACGCTTATCACAAGAGCGGTTTGTATCACGAATTCAACAGCCCGTGATTTGGCAGGGGGCTGAATTGGGCACGCTTGAAATCTGGGTCGAAACCTTACCGTCGAATGATTTAATACGAGATACGCTGCTGATCGCAATCGTGGCGATATCACTGTCAGCATTGCTCGCTTTTCTGTTAGCGAGGCGCTTGGGCAGGCGCGTCTTACAGCCCGTTCGGGAACTGTCTACCTTAATGGTTGATATGACCAGTCGAGAGGATTACGAGGGGCGTTTTCAGGATTCAAGCATTCAAGAAATAAACACTCTGGGTCAGAGCTTCAACAGCATGCTAATGGCTATTGCTGATCGTGAAAGCTCTCTTCAGCAAGCAATTAATGCCCTTGAAGTCGCCCGAGATCAGGCACAGCATGCCGCGGACACCAAAACATCATTTCTTGCAAATATGTCCCACGAAATTAGAACGCCTATGAATGGAGTCGTGGGCATGGTTTCGCTCATTAAAGAAACCGAACTTACCAGCCGGCAACGCGTTTATTTTGACACCATAGAAAAGTCTGCAGCAGGGCTGCTGGTTGTCATAGATGATATTTTAGATTTTACAAAACTCGAATCTGGCAATCTCAGAATTAAAAAGGCACCGTTCTCCCTTAGCGGTTTACTGGGCACGCTCAATACTATCTTTGATATTCAGGCGAAGGGTAAGGGCCTCATCTTTCAACTAAGTAGCGGTGACGATGTGCCTGACCGGGTCTTGGGGGATGCTGCACGCCTCCGGCAACTTTTGATCAATCTGATTGGAAATGCCATTAAGTTCACTGATAAAGGGTCTGTGAAGTTGTCGGTTTCACTTCTCGTTGAAAATAGTGAGCCACTAATACGCTTTGAAGTGATCGATACGGGAATTGGTATTGCTGAAGCTAAGCAAGCCGGTATTTTTAGTGAGTTTTATCAGGTTGACCTGTCGTCCACTCGAGCCTATGGCGGAACAGGTCTCGGCCTCGCCATATGCAGAGAGCTTGCTAAGCTTATGGAAGGCGCGGTGTCTTTTCGCAGCACTGAGGGCGAGGGCTCATGTTTTTGGTTAGAGTTGCCCTTACCTGAAGATGTGCTTAATCCCTTTGTCGTATCGTCTACGCTCGAGCCCATTGCAGCCCCGAATCCATTTAAGGCTGCGCTTATAGGTGAGTCACTTAGGGCGCCACTCAAAAGCGTTGCCGTTAACGAACAACAGGCTCCATCGCCACTCTCTTTTCTCCGAGTTCTTGTGGTTGATGATTCTGAAGTCAACCGTTTCATCCTTTGCGAGTTGTTGGCTACCCTAGGTATCAAAGCTTCCTGCGCAAGTAATGGCGAGGAGGCTGTTGCAGCGTTCACAGACGAAGCTTTCGACGTTATTTTCATGGACATTCAAATGCCTGTGATGGATGGTGTGGTTGCAACTAAGGCGATCAGGTCGCTGCAGTCGGAACAGGGCCTTCAGCCTCACTGTGTCGTGGTCGGGGTTTCTGCCCATGCAATGAGTGGTGATCGTGAGAAATATCTCGCCCTAGGAATGGCTGATTATTTGACCAAACCGATTGATAGGAAGCATTTAGAGAGCTCTCTGAGTGCCTTGGTCAAAGAACTTCGAGGAGACATACACTTATGGAGATAATCGTAAAAGGTAGGAACCATAATTGTAGCCCGCGCCTATTGAGGCATGTCACAAAGGCTATCGTTTTCGCAGTTGCATGGACAA
>Ga0213863_10003950_pt1 | contig 10080 bp, 10 predicted proteins | sample PICome_8_FD_160128 | JGI IMG/M metagenome (GOLD analysis project Ga0213863, IMG submission 160128) | Coastal seawater microbial communities near Pivers Island, North Carolina, United States - PICO497 | ecosystem: Environmental > Aquatic > Marine > Coastal | place: USA: North Carolina... | reverse complement strand
TTGGACCCGCCAGCTGCGGGCCATCGGATGGACCAGGGGCGCCTGGGCAACCAGGAACCCGCCGGGCCCTGGGGCTTCAAGGGGCGCCGCGCCGTGTTCCGCTGCGAAGGCCCCGGCCAGGTTGGCTCGCCAGAGCGCTGGGTCCAACTCCACGAGCCACTGTCCCTGGCGTGGCTCTCGCTCCGCCTCGGGGAGCGTCTGGGTCGAGCTCGAGTAGGAGCGAGCCTCTCCGCTGGAGCGGAGCGAGATGGCCTCCCTCCTGGGAGCGTCGGCGCACAGGACTCCGGACCATGCGCTCAGCTCCTTCATCTCACCGTCCAGGGACGTCCATGAGAGGGCGAGGGAGAGGTCTCCGGCGGCACGAGAGAGGTTGGACTCCTCCAGTGACGGGGGGAGCTTGACGCATGCGCCCCCCAGGTTGGCTGCGGCCTGAAACACGGTGTCGAGAGCGGGGCTCCAGCGATCGGCCCGGCCCTCTCGCGATCCTGCGGGACGGCGATCGGGGTCGAAGAGACCGAGCACCTGAGCCTCGACCGTGGGGAGGAAGGGAGGAGTGACGGCGTCTCCGATGGCCGCGAGCCAGCTCGCGCCAGTGCTCAACCCATGGTCTCGAGGCGGGCGACCCTGCGAGCAGGCGAGGTTCGCCGCCGCGCAGCGGAGGGTGTCAGGGTCGAGGTCCGTGGCGAGGACCCGGTCGAAGCGCTCAGCGAGGGCCAGCAGATCCGAGCCCACGCCGCAGCACGCATCCCAGGGAATCCGATCCAGACCGGCGCGGGCGAAGCGCTCCGCGCGATGCCGCGCGACGGCGGTCGCCGTGGCCTGCTCGGCGCCCTTCGAGGTCAAGAAGGGCAGCGCAGCCCCATCGAGCCGGCCTCGGTGCTGCCTCGCTAGCTCTGCCTGGAGAGAGACAAAGCGGGCCACGGCTGGTCCTCGGGTCGCCCGAATACGGTCGAGGGCGCCCAGGGAAGGCGCTGGATCCGCGAGCTCGCCCCAACGGTCGACGCAGCCGGGCGCCAGCGGCGCGAGCGCTCTCCAAACAGCAGGTTCCACCTCCCTATCCTATTGCAGCGCTCCTCGCTCCCGCAGGAAAGCGAGGAGGAGGAGGTGCTCAGGGGATCTCGTACATGAACGGCTCTGCCGCGTTCGAGATCGAAGAGCGGGCGGGCAGCCGATGATGGATCAGCCGCACCTCGATACGGCGGATGGCGGACATCGACCGCAGTTCCGCGAGGGACATGCGCAGCAGCGAGACCTCGTCCGGCCAGCGGGGATCAATGACCAGGCTGCTCATGGTCAGGGGCCCGTCGCCGAGCGAGCCGCGATCCCGGCCCATAGGATCCAGGAGCGAACGGGAACCGTCGGCTCGGATGGCGGTGATGACCGTATCGAAGACCTGCGGAAGACTGGAGGCCTGCTCTCCAGGCCCTGGGGCCCCGAAGCTCGCGACGAACTCGAGTATGTCACCCTGCCGGATCCGGAGTTCAATGGCCGGAACACTGAATAGGCCCCGGCGGCGCAGGAGAAGGAGCGGTGCGGTCGCCTGCTGCTTCGGCCCTTGCCTTCCCGCCGTGACCAGGGGCTCATAGGCTCCCATGAGCGCGTCAATCTCGGCGCGGTAGGAGGGGCTGTCGTCGGGATCGAGGCGAAGAATGCTCGGACGGAGCCGTGGGTGGTCTCCGTCCGTGACCTCCACCCTGAAGCCACTGAGCCAGGGGAGGATGTAGTCGGGCGCTTCGCCGAGCGCTGCTGTGATGCGAGCTGCAGGTGGAGACGGGGACCATGGGGCCGGTGGATAGCCAGGTAGGGCGTCGGTCCGCCCAAGCAGGTCAATGACCCGGTAGCGCCCGAGGTATCCAAGTGCTCCCGGCCAGGGACTGAGCAGGGTCGTGTCTTCAGGGAGGCGCTCGCCCAGAAATTGACCAATCTGCCGGAGGCGATTCGTGCTCCGGATCTCCTGGTGGAGGCTCGGCCTGCCGAGCGTTGGGTGGGGGACCGGCCAGCGGGTCGCGGTGGACTTGAGCAGTCGTTCGATCACCGTCGGCTCACCCGTCTTCGACGGCTCACCGGGGAATCGGTTGACGGCGAGGGATCCCAGGCTGGCGGCGAGGATGGAGACCCACGCGAGTCGCTCGACGTTCGGCTTGTGCGTGTCAAGGGCTCGCCGGAGACCCTCCTGGATCGCGATGAACGCAAACGGCAGCGCAGGTATAAATCCGAGGTCGTATGTCTCTAGCCCGCCTCCGGCCATGACCGTCGCCGCACACCAGACACCGACAAGCGCGAGCGCTCGCCGCCCGACCGGGGACAGGTCACCCATGCAGAGGGCGAACAGGGGGTAGATCAGGAGGAGAGGTGAGATCGTCGCAACGCAGAAGTCCCTCAGGTGGGCGAGGCCAATTGCAGCATCGGCCTCTTGCCAGGAGAGGAGCCTCGCGACATCGGCGAGCAGGGAGCCACCGGCCAGCTCGACGAGGCCGAGCGTCGCCACCGCGGGCAAGAAGTAGAGCACTCGCTGCGCCCGAGCGGTGGATCCGAAGACCTCGCCTCGAAGCAGCGTCTGCACGAGGAGTGCGATGATCAGCAGGACGGCCGCCGGGGTGGAGACGATCAGCAGGGCGAGCGATACCGCGGCAGTGAGAGGTCGTCCTCTCTCAAGGGCGATGAACGCGGCGGTGCCCAGGGTCATCACGATGGGCCACTCGGTCCCGCTACCGCCGGCGGCGGCGACCGCGCCGCAGGAGACCAGGAGGACTGCAGGTACCACGCTGAGGATCCTCGTCCGGTCGAAGCGGGTACAGAGCCAGATGGTGGCGATGACGGAGAGGATTCCGGTGACCTGTACCCCGCGAGCGACAGGGATGCGTAGCCACTCGAAGGCTGATGAGACGAAGACCAGGATCGGGGACGGGTAGGACCAGAGTCCGCCAAAGGTCTCCCCGGTGGTTGGGTCGCGCCACCATGCGAAGTCCCCCTCGGTGACCAAGTTGAGGGCCAGCTGGAACGCCACGTATGCGGAATCGTACGGCGGCCCGAATTCTCCGCTGAGGTCACGGTGCACGACGAGCACGTGGGTCAGCAGGGTGGCGAAGGCCAGCAGGATCGCTGTGATGCGGTTCATCGTGTCGTGTCGAACTGGACGTCGACGGCTCCTCCTGCCGGCACGAGGACATCGGTCTGGCGGCGAGCCCTGCCAGCCACCACCGTCACCCGATAGCGGCCGGAGCGCAGGTCGCGCAGGACGAAGCGCCCCTCGGGGTCGGTTCGGGTGGCCCTGAAGTCATCTGCTTCCAGGAGCAACGTCCCCCTGCGCGGCTCGGCCGGATCCACGGTCAACGGTTCGGCCCGGACCAGCGCGCCCCGAACGGGCCGGTCGGTCCCGCCCGTCTCGGTCGATGGCGCGGTCACGGTGCCACGCAGCATGCCGGCCTTGGAAGTGAGCTCAAGCTCGCCCGTCTCGCCATCAGCTCCGTGCTGGACGGTGATCACGTCCTGGGCTCCGGTGGAGAGCAGGTCCGGGCCGTCGGCTCCTCGATTGTCGGGAGAGAGCAGGATGATCCGGTAGCCGCCTTCCTGGAGCAGCGGAGCCTCGAAGCGACCCGCGCGGTCCACAGCCACGCGTCGTGGGAAGCCGCCATCGAGCTCGAGCGGCGAGAGGAGCGGTTGGAAGAGCACCTCGAAGCCGGCCTCCGTGCTCGCGAGCGGGCCGAGGTCGATCCTTCCGCGGAGGTCCTGGAGGGAGAGGCCCTCAGACACCTCCGGCGCGATGATCTTCCGTTCCAGCTTCAGCTCCACCGTATCCGCGGTCCCTGGGCCCAGTTCGACGTCAAAGGCCGTGGCCTGGAGCCCCAGGGCGGTCACCAGGATGCGCTTGGGGCCGGCGTCGAGTTCGGTCAGGGCGAAGGACCCGTCCGACGAGGTCCAGGTCCATACCGGGCGGATTCCCTCCTTCAAGGACACTCCTGCGCCGTCCACCGGGGCGCCGTCAGGACTGATCACTCGACCGGTGAGCGTCAGGTCTCCCAGGGAGAGGTCGACGGACGGGATGGGCGCTCCGGGCGGCGGCTCGGAAAAGGGGAAGTCGAGGGGCGGGTCCGTGAGGACCGCGGCAGCCAGTACGCCCAGGACCACGGTCAGGGCGGCCAGCGGGACGACAGAGAGGATCCGCGGCCGTCTCAAGATCCACCCGGTCTCGAGCTGAGGAGCTCGGCGCAGAGTCCACTGCAGGGCGCAAACTCCGCGAAGAGCTCGGGGTCGAGGCCGTCCCAGAATTCGTCGAGGCCACGCCACCCTGCCCGCTCGTAGCCCACCAGTCGGACCCCGAGTTGGAGGCGGTCGCAGGCCTTGATGAAGCGCGCCTCCGGGGTCTCCTGGGCCTGGAACTCCTCGAAGGCGTCCCTTGCGGTGGCAGAGAGCGGGGTCAAGAGGTCATCCGCGAGGCTCGACTCGAGCGCCCGCTTCTGGCCGGGCGCGAGCCTGGACCCAGCAGGGCCTGGAATGTCACCGCTGCGTGCCTCGGCTGCATCGTGGAGCACCGCCATGGCCAGGACCCGACCGAGGTCCAGCGGCGAATCGACGCGGGGCGCGAGGGCGAGCGCCAGGTGCGCGACCCCGAGCAGGTGTCCGGCCACCGACTCCGCGGGTTGGACTCCCCGGAGGAGCCAGCCGGTGCGCGGGAGTGCGTCCAAAGACCCCAGGTCGAGGAGTGCCTCCAGGGTGTCCCCAGGCGTTGGATCGTGCTGGTCGTCAACGGGCATGTCTCGCGGCCGACTTTATGTCGGTCCTCTCCCCGAGCTTGCGGGGCGTTGCACCTATAATGGTGCGCTATTTCGCTGGAGCCAAACGCGCGTGACCCAAACGAGCCCGCGCGCCCGCGTGCCCCGCGCAATAACGCCTCCGCTACCCATCATGTACCTCCACCTCCAGAGCACCATCGACGACGCCCAGCGCGCTGGGGTCGATGCCGCGGCTCTCCAGCTCGGTGTCCGCCTTGTGGCGCCGGAGTCGGGGGCCCAACTGCTGGAGGGGGCCCAGCTGCTGGAGATCGTCTCGGCCGGGGTCCCGGTCCCCGAGCGCGGGCAGGTCGTGTCGGCCTTCACCGTCCTCCCAGGTGTGATCGAGGTGCTGGACCGGCCGGGCGAGCAGCCGCTCTGGTCGGCGACGCGCCGTCCCTCGACGGTCGTGGAGGTCGCGGGGGCCGTCTTCGGCGGTGGGCGCGCCTCCATCATCGCTGGCCCCTGCGCGGTGGAGGACGGCGGGGAGCTCCTTGAGATCGCCCGTGCCGTCCAGAGCCGGGGCGCGACCCTGCTCCGAGGCGGGGCGTTCAAACCCCGGTCCTCGCCCTACTCCTTCCAGGGGCTGGGACAGCGCGGGCTGCAGCACCTGAAGGACGTGCGAGAGTCCACCGGGCTGGGGATCGTGACCGAGGTCTTGGACCCCAGGGAGATCGAGTCCGTGCTCGAGGTGGCCGACATGGTGCAGGTGGGAGCCCGCAACATGGCCAACTCCTCTCTGCTCAAGGAGCTGGGCACGGTGGACCGGCCGGTGCTCCTGAAGCGCGGCTTCGGGGCGACGGTCGATGAGTTCCTGAACGCGGCTGAGTACCTGCTCTGCGCGGGAAACACGCGCGTCGTGCTCTGTGAACGCGGCGTTCGGAGCTTCGATCAGGTCACCCGGAACCTCCTGGACGTGGGCGCCATCGCGCACCTGCGGGGGGCCACCCACCTGCCGATCATCGCTGATCCCTCCCACGCCGCGGGTCGCTCCGACCTGGTCCGTGCGATCGGGCGCGCGGGGATGGCAGCTGGCGCTGACGGGCTGATGGTCGAGGTGCATCTGGACCCCTCCGCGGCCCTCTCGGACGGGCAGCAGGCCATTGGCCCTGATGAACTCGAGGCGCTTGTGGCTGACGCAGGCGTCCTTTGCGAGCTGGACGGGCGGACGCTCCTGACCGGAGACCACCAGACCCAGCACCCCTCCCTCCCCAAGATCCCGACCCACCTACGAGGCACCGCGTGAGAACTCCCTACGTCGCCGGCAACTGGAAGATGAACCTGGACCGTCGCGCCGCGCGCGACCTCGCCGTCGCCGTGCGAGACCACGCGGTGAGCGGCGTGGACGTGGGGCTCTTCCCCGCCCTCGTGCACCTGGACGAGGTGACGAGGGCGACCGCGGGATCCCATGTGAGGGTCGGTGGCCAGAACTGCAGCGACGAGCAGGAGGGCGCCTTCACGGGCGAGGTCTCCGCCCGGATGCTGAAGGACATCGGGGCCACGGTCGCCCTCGTGGGCCACTCCGAGCGCCGTCACGTCTACGGCGAGTCAGATGAGTTCATCGCCCGCAAGGTGCGACGGGCCCTCGAGGACGGCCTCGAGGTGATGCTCTGCGTGGGCGAGACCATCGAGGAGCGCCGTGACGGGCGCACCGAGGCGGTCTGCCAGGCCCAGCTCACCGCGGGCCTGGAGGGCCTCGATCACGCGGCCTTGGCCCGTGTTTCCGTGGCCTACGAGCCCGTTTGGGCCATCGGGACGGGCGAGACGGCCTCCCCTGAGCAGGCCGGAGCGGTCCACTCCTACCTCCGAGGTGTCCTCTCAGGGGCCTTCGGTGACGAGGTCGGGGCCGCGATGCGGATCCTCTACGGAGGCAGCGTCAAGCCCACCAACGCCGCGGAGCTCATGGCAGTTCCTGACATTGATGGCGCCCTTGTGGGCGGCGCCTCCTTGCGGCCAGAGCTCTTCCTCCCGATCATTGACGCCGCCAGCTGAGCCCCGGCGCCACACCCTGCGGACGCCGCCAAGGCACGCCCCCCTAGAACGATGACCCTCGCGATCACCCTCCTCTACATTCTGTTCGTCGCTGCGGCGATCATCCTGACCGTCGTCATCCTCCTCCAAGAGGGCAAGGGCGGCGGCTTCGGGGATGCCCTCGGTACAGCTGGCCAGCAGGCCTTCGGGGTCAAGGCGTCAGGCGTGCAGCGCTTCACGGCTTACGTGGCCATCGCGTTCCTGGCGTCGGCCGTGCTGATCCACGTCCTCAACAACAAGCGCCAGAGCACCAGCTCCCTCTCCGAGGCGGCCCCCTACACCTCGGTGGAAGAGGTCAGCGGGCTGGAACTCCGCTGAGCCCAGGCGGGTTCGTTTGCCCGAAGAGGGCGCACGCATGACGCTCCTCTCGATGACCGGATTCGGCGCGGCTCGCGCCGAGCGAACGCTGTCGGACGGCGCGGAGCTGTCGATCTCTGTCGAGGTCCGGACCGTCAACCACAAGCACCTTCAGGCGAAGGTGCGCCTCCCCCAGGGATATGCAGCCCTCGAGGCCGTCGTGGACAAGGCTGTCCGCGCTAAGCTCAATCGGGGCGCAGTGCAGGTCGGGGTCGAGGTCGCGCGAACCGGGGGGCAGCCGTCATTCAACGTCGACCTTTCCGCGGTGGAACGCTACGGCGAGCTGCAGAGGTCCCTGGCCGAACGGCACCCCGAGCTTAGACCGATCGACTCGGTGACCGAGATGCTCGGGCTCCCCGGAGTCCTGGTCCATGATCGCTCGAAGCAGAGCCTGGACCTCGCGGGCGAAGAGGCGGGCGCGGTGCTGGGGGCGGTGGACGAGGCCCTCGAGGCCTTGCTTGCGATGAGGGCCACCGAGGGGGAGGCCATGGGGGCGGACGTGGCCGGCGCGGGTGAGGAGATCGCCGCGCTGGTGACCAGGATCTCCGAGCGCATGGCGGGCGCAGCGACCCGGCACCGGGCGCGCCTCGTGGAGCGCGTCGGCGAGCTCGCGGCCGACAAGAGCCTCGCGGAGGCGGACCTCGCCCGTGAGGTCGCCTTGCTCGCCGATCGGCTGGATATCTCGGAGGAGATCACCCGGCTCGACAGCCACCTCGGCCAGCTCCGGGCTGTCCTGTCCGGGGGTGGGCCCGTCGGCCGGCAGCTCGACTTCCTGGCTCAGGAGTTCTTCAGGGAGGCCAATACGGTGGGCTCCAAGTGCAATGACGCCGACGTGGCGCACCTCGTGGTGGACCTCAAGACCCACGTGGAGCGCATGAGGGAGCAGGTCCAGAACATCGAATGACATCCTCCGATCATCAGGGGTCCGTCCTGCTCATCTCGGGACCCTCCGGCTGCGGGAAGAGCACCATCTGCAGGCAGCTGCTCGAGGACGAGCAGGTGGTCTTCAGCGTCTCGGCGACCACGCGGTCGCCCCGACCGGGAGAGGTGGACGGCACGCACTATCACTTCCTCTCGGTGGACGAGTTCAAGGCGCGCATCGAGGCGGGCGACTTTGTGGAGCACGCCGAGGTCCACGGGAACATGTACGGCACCCTCAGGGCGCCCATGCGCGAGGCCATCACCGCCGGCAAGACCTACCTCGTGGAGATCGACGTCCAGGGAGCCCTTCAGCTCAAGGCGCTCGAGGTGGACGGCATCTACGTCTTCGTGGCTCCTCCGACCTTCGAGGTGCTGCGTCAGCGGCTCTCCGGGCGCGGTACCGAGACGCCTGAGGTGCTCGAGCGGCGCCTGAAGAAGGCCGAGGACGAGTATCGTGAGCGCGTGAAGTACGATCACATCGTCGTGAACGATGACCTCGACCGTGCCGTCACCGAGATCCGCAAGATCGTCGGCCTCCCGATCCCTTCCAACGCCTGAGCACCCTCGACGAGGGCTGCGCCTCAAGGCTCGGAGCACCCATTCCCCTGACCTCGGACCGAGACCCCAAGATGGCCCACATCCTCTTGTGCTGCTCCGCCTCGGTCTCGGTCTACAAGGCCTGTGACCTGGCGAGCAAGCTCGCTCAGAACGGACACCAGGTGCGGACGGCGATGACCGAGAACGCCGCGCGGCTCGTCTCGCCCCAGCTCTTCCACGCCGTGACGGGTGAGGCTGCCCAGGTGTCCGAGTGGGGAGACGAGCGCCGCGGAGCGATGGACCACATCGAGCTCTCCCGGTCGGTGGACCTGGTGATCGTCGCCCCCTGCTCCGCGGACCTCGCCGGGCGACTGGCCCATGGGATGGCGAACGACCTCGTGACGACCACGCTGCTCGCCGTGCCGGCGGGCGTTCCGCGGCTGGTCTGCCCGGCCATGAATCCTCACATGCTCGCCAACCCGGCCGTCCAGAGGAACCTCGACGCCCTTCGAGCGGACGGCTGGTCCCTGGTGGAGGCCGAGGAAGGGCACATGGCCTGCGGAGACAAGGGCGCAGGGCGGCTCGCCGAGCCGGCCACGATCGTGGCTGCGGCGGAGCGAGCCCTCGGTCAGGGGGCCTGAACTTGGCCTCTGGCTCCCTGCACGTGCTCGTGACCGCGGGTCCCACCCGCGAGCACCTCGACCCGGTCCGCTACCTCTCGAACGAGTCCAGCGGTCGAATGGGCTTCGAGATCGCGCGCGCGGCGGTGGAAGCGGGGCACCGCGCGACCCTGATCGCGGGTCCGGTTCACCTGGAGACCCCGCCTGGGGTCGAGCGGGTCGACGTGGTGAGCGCCCTGGACATGCTCGCCGCGCTGGAGGAGCACTTTCCGCGGGCCGATGCCATCTACATGGCCGCCGCAGTGGGGGACTTCAGGCCCCGTGAGCGGCTCGACGGCAAGTGGAAGAAGAAGGAGGAGGGCGGCGCCCCAGCGGTCCTCGAGCTCGTCGAGAACCCGGACCTGCTGCGCACCATCACCAGGGACAAGGGAGACCGCAAGGTCATCGCGTTTGCCCTCGAGACGGCGGACGGCGAGAGGCGGGCGGCCGCCAAGCTCGTGCGCAAGAACGCCGACTGGATCGTCCTCAACGGCGCCAGCGCCCTGAACGCGCCGGAGTCCAGCGTCACGGTCTTCGACGCCGACGGTGCGCTCTGGTCAGCGGAGGGCTGCCCCAAGCGGGAGACGGCGGCGCGCCTCATCCAGCTCATCGGCCCCCACGGCCCGACGCCGAGCTGAGCTCTAGAGCCCCCGGAGGGGCGCTGTCCGAGGAGCCTGGGGAAGGAGCCGGTGGACGCCTGCCGCCGGCTCCGGGTCTCGCAGGCCCAGTTTCGCAGGCCCAGTCTCGCAGGCCCAGTCTCGCAGGCCCAGTCTCGCAGGCGCAGTCTCGCAGGCGCAGGCTCGCAG
>Ga0213863_10003948_pt1 | contig 10084 bp, 9 predicted proteins | sample PICome_8_FD_160128 | JGI IMG/M metagenome (GOLD analysis project Ga0213863, IMG submission 160128) | Coastal seawater microbial communities near Pivers Island, North Carolina, United States - PICO497 | ecosystem: Environmental > Aquatic > Marine > Coastal | place: USA: North Carolina | collected... | reverse complement strand
GTTCTAAAAACGTTCTAAAAACGTTCAAATTCTAAGAAAAAAATAGAACGTTTTTAGAAAATTCGTTTTCGTAGTGTCGGCTTCATTCGTTTCTCGTCCGTCAGTATCGTCACTTGCGTCTAAGCATGATGGCAGAATCGATGATATTCGCTCCTCGCGGCTGTTCCAGCAGATCTATGTGCACAAGTGCTGTCTCAGCGGGTCAATCGTATGCGTACGTGAGGCAAAATCGACAGCTGCGCAGGCCATTATACGCTGACATGCATCTTTCGAACGCGGCGCAATCCTTGCGGTTCTCCTTTGCACGCGGAGCCCGGGATAGATTTTTGAAGGTGCCTCAATCGTTCCCTCTCGCACATTCAAAGTTTGCAGGGTCGACGATCAGTACCTTTAGTCATACCCTACCGACCTGCTGTGCGTCTTCGAAATCGTTCGCCTCTGCGCAGTGCGATTTGCTGCATTTTGGGACCAGGCCGCGAAATTCTTCTCTCGCGAGCCAGCGTCAACCTTGGAGACTTGCTGCATCGACAACCACCCAGAACTCGTCCACCGACGCAGGGGAAATACACGTAATCTTCGGACCGATGTTTGCCGGGAAGACCACAGCCCTCCTCGAACGCATCGCTGAAGAGGAGGCCAAAGGTAAGACCGTGACTCTCGTGAAGTCGAGCAAAGACTGTAGATATTCTGAAGATAAAATCGTATCCCATGATGGAACTGCCAGGCAATGCACGTCAGTTTTCTGTCTAGAGGACTTGCGTGGTGTGATCGGGGAGGAGAGATGGACAAATACTGACGTGATCGCAATCGACGAGGCACAGTTCATTCCAGACCTGGTTTCATTCTGCGTTGCCGTGGCTGATGAGCATAACAAGAAAGTCGTCGTCGCAGGACTTGACGGTGACTTCAAACGCGGTCGATTTGGTGAAATCCTTGACTTGCTCCCACTCTGTGACTCTGTCACAAAGCTCACAGCTCAGTGTGGAATATGTTCGTCGCGGCCCGCACTTTTTTCGCTGCGGACAATATTGGGGGAGAGCACGCAAGAACTGGTCGGGGGTTCCGATGCGTACAAACCGGCATGTCGGGCGTGCTACTTGAAGAACGCGACATATTTGAGTAGCTGATGAGAGATGCGGTTTCAGAAAACTTTAGCACAGCCCTCAGAGAGTTTTTAAATATGTTCTCGTTTCTTCGTGTTATTTATTATTACACTGCCGCGGTTCCATCGAGCCAGCACTACTGCAGACATTTACATTTTCACCTACTCTTTCGCTTGGCACTGAGTTGAGAAAGACGCTCTGTAAAAGGGATAACACCCATCATCCTTGAAGTCTTCACCTGCTTCACCATTTTCCTGTGCACCTTCGCGGAGAGGCCAGTCTTTCGGCGGGGAAGGATCTTTCCCGTGTCAGATATAAATTGAGTTAGCAAGCTGGCGTTCCTGAAGTCAAGGGATTCAAGCAGTTGCTTATCGATATCTTTGCCTTTCATCGGTGCGCGTCTGGTCGTCTGCGTGGGCGAGTGTGTTTCAGGATCAAAGCGACCTCGCGGTGCCAAATCATCGGTTTCGTACGATTGACCAGGATAATAGATCCGGGACTGAGATACTCGTCCGAGCTTCAAGTCAACGTTACTTCCGCCTGCATGCGTACTGCTGGGGACATCTACTCTACCAGACCTTCTATGGCTCGTAGGGTTGGCCAAGACTGTATCATTTCCTTGCTCAGGCCTCTCACTGACGATCGAGCCCTGACCGCTCGATTCGGGAGTCCCAGTGGTGGAGGAGATCGTTCGGGACAGTACTGGCGCGGTGACGAAGCAGTGGATATGCTTCCACATTGATGCGATTGACTGAGCAGTACATCTTTGGAGCGCCATTTGCAAGCAATAACACGGAGCAACACGAAAGGCCAAGGCGAATCAGGTGCTGATATATGTAAACCTGAGAGCAAGTGATCGACGCACGGCACGCTACTCCTCCATTATTCTCCTCGGTCATGCAAATAAATAAAGTTGCAATAATCAGCATATATATATATAGCGGCAGGAGATATTATTTACTTCTTCTCGTACTACTTTCGTGGTCGGCGTCTTGTGGAACGGGCACTTACACATGTGGTTCTCAAGGCAGTTTTGGGAGGCTTTCTTGCACAAGATCCTGCCAACACTAAGTATATTGCATGTATCGTGGATGTTTCGTATGAATGGAATTTCCTCAGTGGTCCCTGTCGCAGACTGGGTGTATCGCTTGACTTTTGACATTTGCAACCGGGTGCCCAAGTCTCCCGGTACACCTAGTTCGATCGGAAGTTCCTTGTGGCGTATTATCGAGTACAACATTCACAGAGTCATTTCGTGGTTCGTGGTACGTGCATTACGGGTACCTGAGCGCTTCTTCGATTTCTTTCTGACTCCCGTTCCCTACCCATATCACTGAAACCGCAGAGCACCGCGTCAGGTGAAAAGGCAGAAGTAGACTGGGAAAATCCAGAAGTTGTTGGTCGCTGCAAAAGGTGAGTTGCCACACAGAGAAAAGAACGAGTGAACAAGCGAAGATTGACATCAACTTTCTCCTCAATATTCCCCAGGGCTGGCCATGTACCCCTTTACTCGTTCCGTGACGTTCCTACTGCTTTGAAATTTTGGTCAGAAGGCGGTGGCTGGAGTTCACGCTCGAAGCTGCCGAACGTCTTTTTGCTCAACGGAAAGTGGGATTTCCATCTCGCCGCAGCTCCGCAAGATGCCCCGGTTGATTTTTTCCACTCCAACTTTGATACCAGCCTCTGGGATCAGATCGACGTTCCTTCAAATTGGGAATGCCAAGGGTACGATCGTCCCATCTACACCAACATGTTCTATCCTTTCCCTTTGGATCCACCTCGGGCGCTGCGCCGTGGGGTGTGGAGCTCAAGCAACAATTCGACAGCGTCGAGTCAAGGTGGCGATTTAAGCCTCATCGAAGGTTGGAAGTGGGATGCTGAGACCACAAATCCTAACGAGCTTGAAAATCCCACTGGCTGTTATCGCCGTGTTTTCGATCTTCCAGAAGGATGGACCGAAAACAGGCGCCGTGTTTTTCTCTCATTTGAGGGGGTGGATTCGGCTTTTTATTGTTGGGTGAATGGTCAATGCGTGGGATACTCTCAAGATAGTCGACTGCCAGCAGAATTTGACATAACCGAAGCCCTTGTGCCTGGGAAAAATTTAGTCGCAGCGCAGGTTATGCGCTGGAGTGACGGTAGCTACCTCGAGGATCAGGATCATTGGTGGCTAAGCGGTATTCATCGGGACGTTATACTTTATATGAAAGAGGCAGTTTTTATTTCCGACTATACGGTAAAAACTTCACTTCCGGAAAAGCGTGGTGGCCCAGCACGTGTTGACGTCGACATCCGAGTACAGGAAGCTGTGACGTCAGAAGTTGCACTTCCTACGGACGTCATCGTCGAGTCTCTGATTTTTGATGCAGATGGCACGCAGATTGCTTGTGTAACTTCTAGTCCAGAAGACCTGTCGTGGTGCGACCCTGGTGAAGTGCACGGTCAGCCTTTCGATAAGGACCAGCCCCAGTTCAATCGTAAAGCCCTGCTGTCATTATCAGTCCCTGCCGCCCGTCTATGGTCAGCAGAAGTTCCCTATTTGTACACGCTAGTCGTTAGGACAATGACTTCCACTGCCACAGGGAACACCTCTAGCCGCAGGTTTGTTCCGGCGTCAGATGTTGAGGCTTGCAGGATTGGCATCAGGTCTGTATCTATTTCAGAAAAGAAATTATGGGTCAATGGTGTACCTGTCATCATTCAAGGCGTCAATCGCCATGATCACTGCCCTAAGAACGGAAAAGCGGTTTCAGAAGAGTCCATGTTGCAAGACGTGCTTCTTATGAAAAAATATAACTTCAACGCCGTCAGGACAAGCCACTATCCGAATCATCCGCGCTTCTATGACCTATGCGACGAATACGGTCTTTATGTATGCGATGAAGCGAACCTCGAAACCCATGGTTTCCACGCCGGGATGCATCCAACCCCCTTCTTGGCAAACATTCCTCAATGGAGGCAAGCTTACCTGTCGCGAATGGCTCGCATGATTCAACGAGATCGCAACCACGCTTCTATAATCATGTGGTCGCTTGGAAACGAGGCAGGATGTGGAAGTGGTCAACGAGCTATGGCTGAGTGGGCCAGAGCAAACGACCCTACCCGTCCCTTGCACTATGAATCTGGTGGGTCTCGCTCGAGTTGTACTGATATTATATGCCCCATGTATGCTCGAGTATACACTTGTGAGAGGATGGCCAATGAGGATCTGAATGATCATCGCCCAGTGATTTTGTGTGAATACAGCCACGCGATGGGCAATAGTAACGGAAGTCTGGACAAATATTGGAGGTGCTTTCGCGAAAACAGCGCCGTGCAGGGGGGGTTCATATGGGATTGGGTCGATCAAGGTCTTGAAGCCACTGCGCCTAGTGGAAAAACTTTCTGGGCATATGGAGGTGACTTTGGTGACAAGCCTAACGACGCCCAGTTTTGCATAAACGGCATTGTTTTCCCCGATCGCACTCCTCATCCTGCGATGGAAGAATTGAAATTCTTAATGAGGCCCGTAACATTCCAGGTAACTAACTTGTTTCATGTGAAAGAAAATTGCACCCGTGTTGAGACTGGTAGCGAGCTGGTCAACCTTGAAACGTGGATGAGTAGCACCCCACACATTGTGGTGCGCAATTGGTTGAATTTTACTTCCTTGGATCATCTCAAAACGACCTGGGTGATTTTGGCTGATAGCGGTGCTAGGCTTGAAGAAGGAGTGCTTGACTTATCCTCTATTCCCCAAGATGCTGAGGTCGAGCTGCCGTGGAAGGCTGTTCTTCCAGATCTTGTGTTCCTCGCAAAGAATGTGTCAACTTTGACGACCGCTGCACAGACATCCCCTTTGCACAACTGGTTTCTGGAGTTCCGAACCACCGTGAAGGAAACGACAAGGTGGTGCGATGCAGGTCATGAAGTCGCTCATACGCAGATAACTCTTCCTGTTCCCGTGAACGGTTTTCCATCACCTTCTATATTATCCATTCCTAAATCACTTTCCGTGCAGTCAGATATGGTTCGAGTATTCACTCTGGGTGACGATCTGTTGCAGGTGCAGTGTGCCGGTGGAGTTCACATGGCATTTCATCTCAACGGTCCACTGATTGGGACGATCGTCAACATGGGTTCGAGAGGACACTTGATCCTCGAAGGTGGCCCATCTCCATGTTTCTGGCGAGCTCCCACTGACAACGATCGTGGGGGCGAAGCAATTTCATACTGTGCGCGTTGGCGAAATGCTGGGATAAATCAGTTGCAGACAGTACAGGACAGTTTTCCAACTGTTACTCAAACTGCTGGTCCTGATGGTTCGCTTCGTATCGCTGTTACGTTAACCATGACTCCATGTGGATCGAATAGAAAGGGAGTTGCAGGAATTAGCGTAACACTGACGCATGATATTCAGACAAATGGCACTGTGGACTTGAATATGGTCGCGACGGCCTCAAAGTCGTTACCCCCGATACCTCGTGTTGGCCTGCGCATGCGTTGCTCAAGTGAGTTGCAAGCCGTAGACTGGTTTGGCCGAGGCCCTCACGAATGTTATTCAGACCGGAAAGCATCTGCTACCTTTGGACATCACTCGTCAAATGCAGTCGACATGCATGTACCATACATTGTTCCAGGTGAAAATGGTGGCCGAGCTGACGTAAGTTGGCTTGCCCTTCGTCGGCGTGAAGTTATGCCCGAACGGCCTTTGACAATCAAAGGAAATAAGTTCCGTGCCTCAGCTCGGACAGACCGAGATACTGTCACACCAGCACCGGGGCTCCTAGTCTCAATTCCTGGAGGTAAGGTTGCGCAAGTGTCTGTCCAGCAGTATTCTCTTGAGGATTTGGAGTCTTCTTCTCATGAATATCAACTTGAGGAAGCTAGATCAAGGGGCGACGGCACAGTCCATGTGCACGTCGACCACTTGCACATGGGGGTTGGCGGTGACGACAGCTGGACTCCAAACGTGCACCCAGAGTATCTCATACCAACAGGAAGTAAATGGCAGTGGAGTTTGAAACTCGCGGCTTTGGCGCATGACGATGACGCATTCGAGATGCATAGACACTTGCAATGAAGTATGGGTGTTGGGAGTTTACTAATAGCTACATGTGTGCAATGAAGGCAACACCTGAATTCTAAGAAAGTGTAACATTGACCGGTAGAGACGCTTGCTGTCGAAAGCTCTAGAGCTCTCTTGATATGTCAAGGGACGGACATAACTTGACATCGAAGCGTGTATGCGTATACTTTGGATGAAAAGTACAACAGTCTATGGTGAGTAACTACCTTCACGCCATTGACCACTGCAAACTGTGCACGACAAAGGACAAGCATCCAACATGTATCCAGGGTTTTTGTCGCACTCATTCTGCTCTGCCCATGTATGACACGTTTCTTGAGCATCAGCGCAGTTGTCAGTGCTCACCTCCCTCCCTTCGAAAAATACCCGTTGGTGCGCCTCTCGCAAAGATAACGGAGCAACGTGCATCCATTTGGTCGCCGTCCACTTCTCACCACTCTCGACTGGACACCCTGCATGACTACTGCCACCGTCTAGCTCACCGCCGACTTTCGTACTCCAGAACAGTAAAGCATCCCCCTTCTGAGGCTTTACTGCCTTCCCGTTGTTCCCACAAACTGAATAGGCGGACTGGTTTCTGCCTCTGGGCATGTCAGTGTTGGGAAACACTGTCTCGCCTCCTCCCTGTTGAGCGATTTAACAAGCACGCATCGTCGATTCCGTGTTGTAGAGTCAGTAAAAGTAAAGGAAATGGAAGTGACAACGATATTCAAATGCAAACGCACCTCGACATCCGAAAGATACATCAGAACCGTGGCCACTCGATTATTCAGCTTGCCAGCATCGTGGAAAAAGTAGTCATAGTGTGCACGATATTCCTCGCCAGGCTTGTAGCGCAGTACTTGAATCGGCTCGCCGTGAGATTCGGGAATCTGACTCCAGCTTGCTATGCGTCGTTCTATATTTTTTATCATCGCGTTCATACCTGTATTATTGTGAAAAATCACGCAAGCAACACGTATGTCGTAAGTAAAAAATAAAGTAAATGAAGGAGACGGAACTGAACCGACCTTTGCACTTTACCCACCTTTTGGAACGAAAGAGCCAGTTGAGGTGCGAATATCGCTGAAAGAGCTTCCCCCATTTTCGGCATCTACCACGCCAGACTTATACATGTTAGGCTTGGAGTGCTCCTGCAAGTTGTACCCCGAATTGAAGTCGAGATGGAGAGGCGGTTAGGTGCGCAGCGTCCTTTGCAGATGGCCAGGGTGAGAACTGTAAACAGTGAACAAGTGTCTGATGACTTACCATCAAGAAATTACATTCCTCATCCGTCATGAAACCCTTGTAAAGAAAGGCTCTCGGGTTATCAAGCGAGATGACTTGGATACTTCTCGGGTTAAGGACATTCAGGGACGTGTGAGACAAGTCTGCCGCATTGTGCAGTGACCCTGAGGGAATCTCCCTTTCGGCGTGAAAGTGGGTATCACTTGCTTCATGGTACAAAGAGGATGTCGAGGGCGACCGAGTGGACTCGCTCAGCTATGTGCAAAGTTATACCAAGTCAGTAACGAAAATCTAACGGGCAAGCAACTTGGAGGTAGGCCCAGTCAGGAAGCTGGTAAGAAGGGCCACTGAAAAAAGTGTGCTCGGAGATTTTTTTCGCTTTACTCACCTCTTGATCATACGAGTGTAGTTTGCCATCATGTCGCCGCGGTCGAACTTCGAGCGTAGACCCCTGATTATTCGAGAGCTCGAAACGCTCTTTCGCTTCAACGTCATTCGCCAACGTCGAAGGTCTGACGCGGCGGTGCACTACCTCGGCCCCTTTTCGATTTGATGAGCTGAGCTCTGCTAAGGTCGGCTTCAAAGGTGGCAGAGCAGGCACTAGAAAGATAAAAGAGGCCAACGTGAGTGTCCAGCCTCCGAAAAAGGCAATTGTGGCGATTCTATTCCGCCGCATGCGACCCACCCCGTGCACGTGCGGCTCACGAATGACGTTTTCCGTTTCTGAACGAGTACTACGGTAGTATCGATCGGTTCCCCAAATATTCCGACGATACACTTTACACTACAGAACGAATCCCTAAAATTGCCCTAAAATCGCCCTAAAAATTCACATCAAGAACGAAGTCTCTATCTTTCTTTATTAAAAGTATTTACGTAACTCTCCCAATAATAATCGATTATCGAAAACGAATTTTCTAAAAACGTTCTAAAAACGTTCTAATTCTTCAAAACTGGTTGTTTTTCCTTCTAACTCGACGAAATCACGATTTAGAACTTTCTAAAAACGTTCTAAAAACGTTCTAAATCGAGCCGGTCGAAAATCTCTTTATTTTTTCGTATGGCGGCAGTCAGAAAATATTTACTTCAACTTCGATTTATTTATTTTTAGAAAGCCAGCCGCTGCTCACATCTGGATAAGGCTTCGTGCGATCACGGTCACCGTGGCAGGGTTCCGGGGCGCAGACCTAGCCCCGGACCTGACGTACTTCGATCATCAAATGCCATGTAACTATGTATTTGTTTTGTATCAATCATGTCCTTAGATCGAAGTGTGGCACACGTTCAGAAGAGCAAGGAAAGCTGGATCTTATTACTCGCCGAAATGAAGGGTTCTTTTCCCCTGGTTCATGGAGAGCATCGATGAGCTTGGGACTAGTACTTCCGAGCCAAGGGGGTGCTCATTTTTTGTGGATCGACTACGACGTGTGTCGGGCATGTCGATTTCGATCCTCGCCCCCGCCCATATCACCTCTATGTTGACATGGTCCATTATTTGTGTCAGCTCTGGGGAGACATCATCGGTCTCAGTGTCGTCTCCAAGCACCGCCGACAGGTGCCGATGACGCGTTATCGTGTTGAAAATGGCACCACACTTTATCTATGCACATAAAACTATGAGCGCTCGGTGTATTGTCGCATGTAAGACTGTCTCGCACCGGCTTCGTCGATGATTCAAGCCGACTGCGTGTGCGTCTTGTGAGTCGGGAGAGCGGCGTACGTCTCGCCGCAAACCACCGAGCGGTCCCGTAACGACGCCGCACAGCGCCACTGGAAGGTTTTTGATGGTGCCTCGTTTTGTGGGTGGTTTCTACATGCGGATCTTGTGTCAAATGCATGTTGTGACATATAGTGGTCGTCTCAGCGCTCTGTAGTAGCCGTCGTGGACATATGCATACGATGTCAACCGCGGACGGAAGTGTCACCAGCCCCTCCTACGGCGACGCGGGCGGCACTTTGGCGGCGCCGCCGACTTTTCGCAGAACCTTTGTGCTTCGCAAGTTGCCTTCGGATGGTATCCTTGCGTCCTGTACAGGCGTGCTTCGCGATACTTCATACTGTTGGAGGCGTAATTGATCACCCGCCCCCGCCCCACTCGTCTGGGAATTGGATGTCGGTGACGGCGGCACTCTCGGCGCTCTCGGTGTTCGGAGCGGCGGGAACGTCTTGGGTGAAGTGCGGGACAGCGACTGGCGGGTAGACGCGTCGGACGTCGATACAGATATTTCTTCACGTCTTAATATGTACAACATATATATTCTTGTTCGTACTTGCTTGTTTGCTTGTCTGATGCTGGGTCTTCCTCGCCGCACGCATGCTCCACTTCACTCTCGAGAGCAGGCATGTGGGAGGTGACTCCAAATTCTCTCACTTTTTCCTCTTCCTGGACAAAATTCTTGTGCTTTTTTTTTATGCCAACAAGTTTGCCATATAGCAAACTGTTATGGCTTTTCAGTGTGCTACTACTGCTATTTAAATTACACTACTTTCAGACTACCACACTATACTTTATCAATCTAAAACTTCACGGAACGTCACGTTGACGGTTACCGCTCCCGCACCCGACACGCGAGGCGACGATGCCGCGTCTAAACGCCAGTCCGGACGCGCGCGACGGTAGCGCGCCATCGTCTGACGTCCAAACTCACCATCCCGCGCTGAAGCCGCGCGTCTCGAGGTCGACGTC
>Ga0213863_10003947_pt1 | contig 10085 bp, 9 predicted proteins | sample PICome_8_FD_160128 | JGI IMG/M metagenome (GOLD analysis project Ga0213863, IMG submission 160128) | Coastal seawater microbial communities near Pivers Island, North Carolina, United States - PICO497 | ecosystem: Environmental > Aquatic > Marine > Coastal | place: USA: North Carolina | collected... | reverse complement strand
GTCCGTCTTACACCGAGAAAGGATAGGCGATGGCTTCATGGTGTTGATAGCCCTCCACCGAGAAATCGTCCAGCGACACCCAGGTTTCTAGGTCTTTCAAACTTTTGATGTCCGGATTGATCTGCAGCGTCGGCGCGGGGAACGGTTCGCGTTTCAACTGCACGTCGCGCATGAGCGCGAGCTGGTCTTCATAAATATGGGCGTTAACGATCTTGTGATAAGCCGTGCCTGCTTGGTGGCCAGTTATTTGCGCAATAAGTGCGAGAAGTGTGAACACCTGGATCTGGTTGAAGTTGAGACCCAGCGGCACATCACAGGAGCGCTGATAGCTTGTCAGGCTGAGCTTGTCGCCGAGCAGCGAAAACGTGTGCGTGTGCATGCACGGCCGCAGGCAGCCGAGATCGAACTCGCCGGGATTATAGAACGTTAAAATCTCTCCGCGATCGTCGATGCCTTGGCTTAGGTTAGCGACGATCTTCTGCAGCTGATCAAGCGTCTCGCCGTTAGGTTTAGCCCAGGCGCGTCCCTGAACGCCGTAAACCCTGCCCATGTCGTCGTCACCCTTGCGCACAGGGTTGGCGAGCCAGGCGGCGTTGTCATTCGAATTAGCGTCCCAGCTTTTGGTGCCGAGCGCGCGGAAATCGGCGGCATTGTCGTAGCCGCGAAGATAGCCCAGCAGCTCTGCGATTGCCGCCTTCCAGAAACTCTTGCGGGTAGTGATAATAGGGAATTCATTAGCCGCTACGTCATACTGCAAATCAGCATTGATCACAGTAAGACAGCGCTTACCGGTGCGCGCGTTCTCCACCCATTCGCCGTGATCAACTATTCGCCGACATAAATCCAGATATTGCTGCATAGTAAATTCTGTCCTACTAGTTGCGTATCGGGTGCACGCGATAGCCGTACACCATCATTGCCCCGCCTACTATTATCATCGGCAGAGACAGCAGCTGCCCCATAGTGAGCCAGCCGAAGGCGACAAAACCGATGCCCACATCCGGTTCACGAGCGAACTCAACCGCGAAACGAAAGACGCCGTAACAAACGCCGAAAAGGCCCGTCACGCTGCAGCGCGGGCGCGGTTTAGAAGAGAACCACCAGAGAATGCTCAGCATCGCCACGCCTTCTAGTGCAAATTGATAAAGCTGTGAAGGATGGCGAGGCAGGGCATCGACATAGGGGAACACCATGCCCCAGGGCAGATCCGTCGGCCGGCCCCAGAGTTCGCCGCCAATAAAATTGCCTAGCCGGCCAGCACCAAGGCCGAAGGGAACTAAGGGCGCGACGAAATCCATCGTGGCAAAGAAGGGGCGCTTAAGTTTTCTCGAGTACCACGCAAAAACCGCAAGCACGCCCAGCAGCCCGCCATGGAAGGCCATACCTCCTTCCCACACCCGCAGCAGCCACAGGGGATCGGCGAGGAAGCGGTCGAAGTTATAAAAAAAGACAGAGCCAAGTCGCCCGCCAATTACCGCGCCCATCGCCCCATAAAAAACGAGATCGGAGATCTGCTCGTCACTAAAGCCGCCCTCCAAGCGCCGAGCACGGTAGAGCGCGAGCCGCCAGATACCGGCAAAGGCGACAATATACATAAGCCCATACCAATGGATTGAAAGGGGGCCTAGGGAGATCGCGACGGGATCGAATTGCGGATGAGTAAGCATGGAGCCTCTGGCGTGGCCAATTGCGCTAACTGGACTGATTTAATCGGGTTTAAAACGCTAGATGGCGAGTATAGCCTGACTGTTTATTCACTGACAGGCTGGCCCTTCTCTGCTCAGCGGTTAGAATAGCGCAACTCAAATCGAGCTTCGCCCATGTGTCTCATCTTTGTTGGCTTTCAAAGCCATCCACAGTATCCCCTAGTTGTCGCCGCCAACCGCGACGAATTCTTTGCCAGAGAATCGCAGCAGGCCCATCGTTGGCAAGACGGCACGATTGCTGGCAGGGATGGACGCGCGGGTGGAACATGGCTTGGCCTGCGCCCCAGTGCCGGCGGGTTTCGCTTCGCCGCGATTACTAACCGCCGCGCCGCGGTGGCACCCGCAAGCCCGCGCAGCCGAGGCGAGCTAACAAGCGATTTTCTTGCCGGCTCGCTCAGTGCCCAAGACTATGCAACAGAGATTCAGTCCCGCGCCGGTGACTACGCCGGCTTCAATTTGCTAGTTAGCGACGGCAACGCGCTATTCTATGTAGGCAGCGAAACTACCAAGCCGCTGCAACTCCCGCCGGCCTGCTACGGCCTGTCGAACGGCGTGCTCGACGAGCCTTGGCCCAAGCTGCGTGACGGCAAAGCGCGATTCAGCCAGCTCCTGCAGTCGCAGGCACGCCCAAGCACCGATGCACTAATAGCGCTCATGGACGAACGCACGCCCGCCGAAGAGTCGCAGCTACCCTCGACAGGCCTTCCGCGAGACATCGAACGGCGCCTGTCCTCTGCGTTTATCGTGAATGATCCCAACGACCAAGCGCTGGCTGACTACGGCACTCTGTGCTCGACCGCCCTGCTAGTCGATTCACAAGGCGGCCTGCGATTTCACGAGCGCAACTTCGCCCGCGACAGCCAACCAAGCCGCTCGCATTTTTTCTCAACTGGGCCTGTTACTGCCGCCCAGAAATAACGAGGTCCGCCCATGGTCAGCTCGTCGCCCTTCACCGTAAATGATGGCAGTGAGATCCTGCGCTTCATCAATGCCAACGCCTTCGGACAGCTCCTGTCGATTAACCAGGGGCGAATAGCGAGCAGCTTCCTGCCCTGGCACGACGACTCCGAGGCCGGCAAGCTGCTTGGGCATCTGGCGCGCAATAACCCTCAGCTGGAGACCCTTGCCGGCAGCGACGTACTGGTAACATTAGAGGGGCCACACGGCTACATCAGCCCGAGCTGGTATACCCACGGCGGCGTGCCTACGTGGAACTATCAGGCGGTTCATCTAACAGGTAAGGCCTCGACCTTCGACGAGCCTGAACGGCTTGCTAAGCTAGTCGCTGCGCTGAGCGAGCACTATGAAGCACAGTTTCCCGAGCCCTGGCAGCCCAACTATCCCCCTAGCATGCTCAGGGCCATAGGCGGGGTGGAGATCGATGTGGTCGACATGCAGGCGAAATACAAACTTAGTCAAAACCGCAAACCCGATGAAGTCGAGACCCTGTGCAAACAGTTAGAGGCGAAAGGCGAACACGCGCTCGCCGCCGCCATGCGCCGAGCCTTGGAGACAAGGGTACGATAAATTAATGAGTGCGAGACGTGCGCAGGAGGCGATCGACTCCTGCATTATAAAGAGCCATGTCTATCGCACTGCGAATGGTTTGGGCATCGTCCAGCTCGCTCACCTGCTCTAGCAGGTCCTTCGCCACCTCCATCGACACGCTGCGAACGACCGACTTTACCTCAAGTAGTGCCGATGCGTTCATCGACAGCACGTCGAAACCCATCGCAATAAGCAGCAGCGCGGCTCCGGGGTCGCCCGCCATCTCGCCGCAAATACTCACAGGTTTGCCTTCCTGCTTGGCAAGACTCACCACCTGCTTGAGCGCCGAGATCACGGCAGGATGAAAAGCAGAATACAGATTGGCGACGCGCGGATTATTTCTATCGACGGCGAGCAGATACTGCGTCAGGTCGTTGCTGCCGACCGAGACAAAATCGACACGGCGCGCAAGCTCCGCCGTTTGGTAGACCGCCGCGGGCAGCTCGATCATCACTCCCACGGCTGGGTAGTCTACCTTCACTCCCTCTTGGGTGAGTTCGCGGTGTGCCTTCTTAATGAGTTCCTGCGCTTTTTCCACCTCGCTCACATTGCTAATCATAGGCAGCATGATTTGCAAATTATTCAAACCCTCACTGGCCCGCAGCATGGCTCGTATCTGCGCCATGAAAATTTCCGGGTGGTCGAGAGTGACCCGAATACCCCGCCAGCCGAGAAACGGGTTAGCTTCTTCGATCGGGAAATAAGAAAGTGCTTTATCGCCGCCTACATCCAAGGTTCGCATGGTGACAAGTTTGGGCGCGAAAGCCTGCAGCTGTTCACGGTAAATCTGATACTGCTCTTGCTCACTTGGGAAGCGTTCGCTTAAAAGAAACGGCACCTCAGTGCGGAACAGCCCGATACCCTCGGCGCCGAGATCTAGCGACTGCATCACATCAGACATGAGTCCGGTATTCACCCAGAGCTTGACTCGGTGCCCGTCGGTCGTCTCGCAGGGTTCGTCTTTGATAACCTCGAGGCCCGCAACGAGTCGATCCTGCTCTTTGAGTACCTCTTGATAGCGCGCCCGTAGCTCTGCCGAAGGACTAGTGATGACCTCGCCGCGATAGCCGTCGACAACGAGACTGCGGCCTTCTAATTGCGAGTAGGGAAGATTTACTGCGCCCATCACGGTAGGGATGCCCATGGTGCGTGCCAAGATCGCTACGTGAGAGTTGCCCGAGCCTTTTACCGAGATAAGCCCTTTCAGCTTTTCCTTGGGAGCCTCTGCGAGCATGGACGGCGTGAGCTCTTCGCTCACTAAGATCGTGTCGTCTTGGTACTCGATTTCGACCGGTTCGCGCGCCTGCAAATAAAACAGTACGCGGCTGCACAGGTCTTTAATATCAACTGCGCGTTCCCGTAAATAGGTGTCGCTCATCGCCTCGAAAGAGCGCACGTGCTCGTTCGCCACATAGGCTAATGCGCCCTGCGCCCAAATCCCTTCGCGTATGCGTGCAACCACCTCGTTGCCAAGCGCGTTGTCGTCGAGCATGCGAGCGTAAACGTTAAACAGCTGACGTTCTTCTTCGGGGATCTGCCCGGCGAGCTTATCGTAGAGCTCGTTGATGTCTTTGCGCACGGCTTCAAGACAGGTCTTGAAGAAGCTGACCTCGTGCTCGATGTCCTTCGCCGGCCGCTGGGGAATCTGATTGAGGTCTGCGTGGGGGAAAACGACCACGGCCTTGCCCATGGCAACGCCCGAGGAGCCGGACACACCGGGGAATACCGTGTCAGCGGTCTTCTGACCCGAAGGACTCAGGCCTTCGATCGCGCCTGTCGCCTCCGCAAGGGCGATGACCGCAGAGAGCTGAGCAGACAGCGTGATGAGGAAGGCCTCTTCACCTTCGTCGAAGCGGCGACGTTCGCGTTGCTGCACCACCAGCACTCCGAGCACTGCGCGGTGATGAATGATCGGCACGCCAAGGAAAGAATTAAATTCCTCTTCACCGGTGTCCTGCAAATAATAGAAGCTCGGGTGCTTCGAGGCGTCACTCAGATTGATCGGTTCGGCATGCTTCGCAACTAAGCCAACAAGACCCTCGCCGGTTTGCAGGCTTACGCGGCCCACGGATTCTGACTTGAGGCCCTCCGAGGCCATCAAAACGTGGGCGCCCATGTCGGCGTCGAACAAATAGACCGAGCATACCTGCGTGCCGAGCGCGGTACTTACGCGAGAGACAATCAGCTTGAGTGCTGATTTAAGATCGCGTGCCGAGTTGACGGCTTGAACAATGCTGCGTAGCTGATCGAGCATGGGCTATCCTGCTCCTTCGATTAACTCCGAGAGTCTCGGGAGATTGCTAGCGATTGGCCGCCACGTAGTTTTCTAATGGGCCTTGCAGTTGCTCTAGGGCGGCGCGGTAAACATCGCGCTTAAATTCGATGACCTGTTCCACTGGATACCAGAAATTTACCCACCGCCAGTCGTCGAACTCTGGCGTACCGGAGCGGCTAAGCGCGATATCTGCCTCGGCGCCCTCTAGTCCCAATAGGAACCACTTCTGCTTCTGCCCTATGCATAGCGGCGACTTATGCCGGCGTATATAGTTTTCCGGCAAGCGGTAGTGAAGCCAGTCCTCGGTTTGATGCAGCAGGCTGACATGCTGCTGCCGCAGGCCTACTTCCTCTTCCAGTTCACGGTATAACGCGTCCTCGGCCGATTCGTTATGCTTGATACCGCCCTGTGGAAACTGCCAAGAGCTTTGGCCGATGCGCTTGGCCCACAGCAGCTGGCCTGCCGTGTTACAGATGACAATGCCTACGTTGAGCCTGAAACCTTCGGAGTCGATCACGAGCGTAAACCTTCTAAAAATCAATGCGGTATTGTTTCACACATGCCTTTATCTATTCAATCTGCAAGTCCCGCGCGGCCAAAATATTTCAATAAATACAGAGGCCTGCATTGCTGACTCTTGGGCAGTCCGTATAATGCTTTGACTCTCATTTGAGCCTTTATATCCCCCAACAATAAACCAGAGCCCGCCATGACTGCCGCAACCGCAAAACTCGCCCTGTTCGACCTCGACAACACCCTGCTTGCTGGCGACAGCGATCACGCTTGGGGGGAGTTTTTGATCAGCCGCGGGCTTGTCGATGAGGCCTCGCATCGCGCTCAGAACGATGCGTTCTACGCGCAGTATCAACGCGGCGAACTCGATATTCACGGCTATGTCGCCTTTACTCTAGCCCCCATCCTTAGCTTGCCGTCGTCACAGGTAGACGCGCTGCGGGCGGATTTCGTTGCCACCGAGGTAGCAAAGATTATGCTCCCTAAGGCACGCGCCCTAGTTGCGCAGCATCAAGCCGCTGGGGATCTTTGCGTCATTATTACGGCAACCAATGAATTTATTACGGCGCCCATCGCAAAGGCTTTTGGCATCGACTGGCTTATCGCGACATCATTGGAGAAAGAGGGACAAGGCGAGGCGCGGCGTTATACCGGAGCAATCGCCGGGACGCCCTGCTACCAAGAGGGAAAGATCAGCAAGCTTAAGGAGTGGCTCGCACAGCGAAATGCGTCGGGGGCCGAGCCATTCGCCGCGCTGGCCGACAGCGTGCTTTACAGCGACTCGGTAAATGATCTTCCGCTTCTGAGTGCCGTGACCACAGCGATTGCCGTTGACCCCGATGCGCGTCTCGAGCAAGAAGCGCGCAGCCGCGGCTGGGAGATCCGCAGTTTGAGAGACTAGTCTACTAGCTCGAGCATCAGGTCATCGGCGAGCAATTCGAGGCGCGCCCGGAGCTCACCGCGCTTAAGCGAATTCGGCACGCGAATTTCAATACGCGCACGAAATAGCTGCCCACTCGCCATAGGCGCGGGCTCGCAGAAGCTACTAAAAGATTCCACATTGATTTGTAGCGCCGCCAGAGTGCGGGAAATCTCACTAACGATTCCAGCGCGGTCGTTGGCAACGAGCTCAATTGCCAGTGCTTCACTCGCCTCCTGCAGCGGCTCTGGGTCCGCGTGCAACTGCTCGATTTGCAGCTTAAGCCCATCGAGCTGAGAGCTAAGCCCCTGCAGTGCCGCTTCGAGTCTTGGCGCGTCGCTGGCGCTAACGTCGATCCGCAGGATGCCGGCAAATTTTCCAGCGAGCCGTGACATATTGCTTTCTAGCCAGTTACCGCCGTGGTCGTTCACCACCGCAGAGAGTGAATCTACCAACCCGGGCTTATCATCGGCGATAACGCTGATTAGCAGCGAAGTGTGCATAGCAAAATTCCTTTTTGCGCGAGAAATAACAGAACGAGTCGCATACTAAACCCGATTTAAGACAAGAAGAAGAGGAAAAAGCGATCTAGTTCTAAAATAGGCCGAGCTGGCGACCAAAGAGCTTTGCCATCGAATCGTCCAGAAAACCGAGGATAGCATCGGCGATAGGGTCCAACTGACGCTCGATATAGAACTCGTAGTCCGGCGCTAGCGAACTGTATCCCACAGGCTCGGGACCGACGTGCGTCATTAGGTAGCTGATACTGCCCTGAGCCTGCCATTCACCTTGCGAGCGCTCACGCGCCTTGCGCGCGGCTTGAATGTGCGGCGGTACATTTTTTTCGTAGTCGTCTATGCGGCGGCGGAGTCGTTTAGTGAATACCAGCTTGTCATCGAGTTCACCGGCGCGCAGCGATGCGACCGTAGCAAAGATGAGTTCGGCATAGGGTTGGCCTAAAAAGATGCACTCATAAAGTGCGCGCTGAAAATCCCGTGCCAGCGGGGACCAGTCCGAGCGCACAGACTCCAAACCTTTAAAGACAAGGCTATAGCCTTTTGGCGAACCAGGCTCTTGCACCAGTCCCGCATAGCGCTTTTTGCTACCCGCGTCGGTGCCGCGGATCGTTGGCATCAGAAACTTTGAGAAATGGGTTTCGAACTCCATCTCCAGATAGCTGGGAACTCCGTGTTCTTTAAAGATCTTTTCGCGCCACCACTGTGTCATTTCTTCGGCAAGCTGTGTGCTAAGCGCAGCGATCGCCTGCCCTCGGTTAGCGGGGGGCATATTATCCTCCTGCTCAGGGAGCGCACCACTGGGCACAAGCACGAAAACCGAATCGGTGTCGCCGTAGATAACAGGAAAGCCCTTGTCTTCAAGATAGCGCTGACTCTCTTGAATTATTTGATGCCCGCGCTTGGTGATTGAACTGACAAGACGCGTATCGAGGAAGCGACAGCTTGGTGTGCCGAGAACGCCGTAAAAAGAGTTCATGATGATCTTAATCGCCTGCGACATGATGGCGTCATTTGTCGCTTTCGCTTTGTCCCTTGCCTGCCACAGCGTGGCGATAAGATCGGGCAGAATCGTTTCGTCGCGCGCGAACTGGCCGCCGTCGAAACCGCCAATAGGATTTGCTTCGAGCGCTCCCCGCGCCAGAGCCAGGGGGTCGATATGAAAGGTGCGCATGATGCTTGGATAGAGACTCTTAAAGTCCAACACCACTACGTCGTCGAATATCCCCGGCTGCGACTCCAACACGAAACCGCCTGGACTTACGTTGCTGCGGTCGCCCTCGCCTTCGGCGGGCGCGACATAGCCTTTGCGGTGCAGGCGCGGTAGATAAAGAAAGTCTAAGGCCGCGACCGAGCCGGCATAGCGATCCAGCGGCAGGCCGGTCAGCAGGCTTTTCTCAATGGCGAATTCCAGCAGTTTCTCCTGCTCGAAGATTTCCCAAACGAGCGCGCAGTCCTCGAGGTTGTAGCGTGCAAGCGCGAGTTTATCTATGGTAAACAGCGTAGCGATTTCTTCACCGCGCTGTTCAACATCATTCACAAGCTTGCCACGGTCGAGCAGCTGTCTGGCGACGTTTTCTAAAGAGAAACTCTCGAAGCTGTAGGTAGCCGAGCGCATAAGTTCTTTGCCGTCGAGTGCGCAGCGGCCGGGAATGGTCGCAAAGTAGCGCTTACTGCGAGTGGCGCCCTGCTCGCGCGCCTCGCGCCACACTACGGGTAAAGCGATGCCATCGACTTTGCGGCCCAAGGCAAAGGGCAGCTTGAGTCGCTCGCAGAGCGCCTGCAGAACCCGCAGATCGAAGTTGACCACGTTCCAACCAATGAGCACATCGGGATCAACTGTCTGAACCAGATCTAGGAAGGCATTAAGCACCGCCCTCTCGTTCGGCAGTATCTCTAGTTGCAACGACTCGGTAGTGCTGGCCTGCGCCTCGATTTTTTGTCGCCACTCGCTGCTGCCTACCATGAACACCACTGCGGTTGTCGGTGAGTAGCAGGCAATGGAGAAAAGCTGCTCCGCTTTTAAATCGGTTTCGATGTCGATAGACAGCGCCGAAAGCGTAGGCCGATACACTGTCGCTTTTAGCCTTGGCTGGTGAAGCGATAAGGGCGCCGGTTCTTTTACCTGCGCGCCCTCCTTTACCTGAATGAGAGGCGCTTCGAAACAGAGAGAGCCGCTAATGAATCGCTCCATCAAGTAGCGGTCGCTCGCGCGCACGTCAGCCTCGGAAATCGCTACGCCCTGAGCGACCAGCCTTCTCCGCAGCTCGCCCATAACCCTTGAAGATATAGCATAAAGCGCCATCACCGGTTCGTGATTGAAGTTGAGCAGGCTAGTGGCGGCGATACGCCATTTATCGTTGGGCTCGCCCAAACAGGATTGTAAGAGCGAGCTCTGTGCAGCGGGGAAGAAGCACACCGCTTCCTGCGCTTCAATAATCAGCTGCACGGGGCCGGACTCGGTCGCGAGCCAATAGCTGAGGTCGATGCCACGCTTGGTATCGAAAGCCTGACGGGAGAGGAGGAAGCCGGCCCGGGTCTCTTTTAGAGCCTCGGGCCGTTCAGGCTGAGCTGAGGTCACTGGTTCTATTTAGCTCCGCTCATAGCGC
>Ga0213863_10003944_pt1 | contig 10088 bp, 10 predicted proteins | sample PICome_8_FD_160128 | JGI IMG/M metagenome (GOLD analysis project Ga0213863, IMG submission 160128) | Coastal seawater microbial communities near Pivers Island, North Carolina, United States - PICO497 | ecosystem: Environmental > Aquatic > Marine > Coastal | place: USA: North Carolina... | reverse complement strand
TAAACGGTAAGAATCACTGCCGCGACCAACGAACAAGAAGCCAATATCTGGTCGGCCAAGTAAACGCTCAGCCAAGTCAATCAATACACCCATGCCTTGCGCAATGCCCATGTTGCCAGCGTAAACAAATACGATCCGTCCAGCCAAGGGACTGTCGGCTACCGATATGGTTGAACCAATATCAGGTACCTCAGCAAACCAGTTATGCAACACCTCAACTCGTCGTCCGACCTGTTTCGCCCAATCATCGAAGTAGGATGAATTAGCCGATGCCTGCACGCCGATCACATCCGCCACAGAATACTGATATTGCTCTACGAACTTAAAGAAACGGTAGGTCAAGCCGCGACTCATCAACTCCATATCGACTGCCCACTCGGGAAAAATATCTCGAATGATCAAATAACTCCGACAAGCACTGGTTTTTTTCAAACTGTTCGCCAGTGGCCCGAGAAAGATCGTCGGCGAATACCATACCACACCATCCCAACATACATTTGCTAAGGGGCTTTTGCGTAAATTTTGCAGCATCATGAAAGGCAGGATTAATTCGCTAATCGTTCGTCGCACATAGTTAATATCTTTAGTACGCAGTGCTTTTAGACGCATCACCTGCACACCGTTGATATCCCCGAGCGCCCAAGATTGCTCAAGATCAGCGGAAGGAACCATCACTGTGGGAAAGTGACCTTGGCGAAGTAACTCTTGAGACAAATCTCGTAATTGCACTGCTGCAGAGGAACGCATTGGGGGATACACATCTGCGATTAAAGCAATTCTCACAATTTGCTCACTGTGACCAGACCGTACGATTCACATAATCGACATAACTCAGCACAATTCGAAATATTTTTTTGGATACGGCAGCTGCCTCGTAGTCCGCTATCGGTTCCATGACACGAACACTACTGTCATGCTGGGCAATGATTACTCGAATCGCATCCAATACCCGCTCTCTCTTAAGCCCACTCATGATGAGCGTGCCCGCATCCATGCCCTCAGGGCGCTCATGCGCATTGCGAATGGTGATCGCAGACAAATTAAGCAGTGAGCCCTCCTCAGTGATCGTGCCGCTGTCAGATACAACACATAATGCCTCCATCTGTAATTTGATGTAATCACAGAACCCAAATGGTTTCAGGAATTTGATATGCGGATTTAGCTTACCCAACTCTAAAGTATCCAGACTATTTTGGGTGCGTGGATGCGTAGAGACGATCACCGGACAGCCATACGTTTCAGCAAGTGCGTTGAGCGTCTCGACTAAGTCTAGTAAGTTTTCGGGCGAATCGACATTCTCTTCTCGATGTGCGCTTACGATAAAAAACTTATTTGCTGTCAAACCCATGCGCTGCAGCACGTCCGATTCCCGAATCTGCGGCATGTAGTAATCCAGAACCTCACGCATGTGTGAGCCAGTCTTGATAATGGTCTCAGGAGGTATACCCTCGGCTATCAAGTAACGGCGGGCATGCTCAGTCAAAACCAGATTTATGTCGCTCAAGTGATCAAGCACCTTGCGGTTCAACTCTTCCGGAACTCGCTGATCGAAGCAGCGGTTACCCGCTTCCATATGGAATACCGGTATCTTGCGACGCTTGGCTGCAATGACAGCCAGGCAGGAGTTGGTGTCGCCATACAGCATTACCGCATCAGGCTTTTCTTTCTGCATAATTGCATCGGATTTTTCGATCACACGTGCAATGGTCTGAGCGGCATTTTGACCCACCGCTTCTAGAAAATGATCCGGCTTGCGAATGTCCAAGTCATCGAAAAACACCTGATTCAGCTCGTAATCGTAATTCTGTCCAGTATGCACCAGTATATGTCGGGCATGTTGATCGAACTCAGCGATCACCCTACTCATTTTGATTAGTTCAGGCCTCGTCCCAACGATCGTCATGACTTTAAGCATCGAGTTCTTCTTTAATAAAATCCAATTTCAACAACAACGCTTTAACTTTTTCGATATTCAAACGCTCAGTATTATGGGATGTATAGTCGTCCAGACTAGACATCTTCACTTCCCCCTCACTATAAAATTGTGCGTAATTGAGATCGCGGTTATCTGCAGGAATGCGGTAATAGCCACCCAAGTCTTCCGCTTTTGCCATTTCCTCGCGAGAGATCAACGATTCATACAACTTCTCACCATGCCGCGTTCCGATAATACTGATCGAGGTATCATTTTCGAACAGCTCTTTCAGCGCCTGCGCCAAATCGGCGACTGTTGAAGCAGGAGCTTTTTGCACAAAGATGTCACCCTGCTCGGCATTCTCAAAGGCATACAACACCAAGTCGACTGAATCCTCGAGTGACATTAGAAATCGCGTCATGTTCGGATCGGTGATCGTAAGTGGCTTGCCTTCTTTCAGCTGCGATACAAACAACGGGATAACCGAACCGCGGGAAGCCATCACATTACCATAGCGTGTTGCGCACAACACAGTCTCTCCATCAGCCTGCATGCGCGCTTTGGCAACAACCAATTTTTCTCCCATCGCTTTGGAGAGACCCATGGCATTAATTGGGTAAACTGCTTTATCGGTGCTCAAAACAACTACGCGCTTTACACCATTAGCTGTCGCCGCGTTTATAACATTCTCAGTGCCCATAACATTGGTACGCATTGCTTCCATCGGGTAAAACTCGCATGAAGGGACTTGCTTCAGCGCTGCCGCATGAAATACATAGTCTACACCCTTCATTGCCTGATAAGTGCTGTCGTAATCACGTACGTCACCGATATAAAACTTCAGCTTCGAATTGTTCAAGGTAATACGCATTTCTTCCTGCTTTTTCTCATCACGGCTAAAGATGCGGATCTCGCGCACATCGCTCGAAAGGAAACGCCTGAGCACAGTATGGCCAAAAGACCCTGTTCCACCAGTAATCATCAAGACCTTATTAGTAAACATATTCAATCAACCTCTTAGTTAAATTCATGCATTTGTTTAATAAGCTCTCGCCATGATGGCGCCAAATAACCTGTAGCTTGGCGAAACCGATCCGCATTAAGCGATCGATCACTCATTAGTTCATTGTCTGGAACAATTTCAATGTTTTTGTCATATATTTCTGCGACCATTCTTAATAATTCATATTTGCTGATTGGTGATGCCGCAACATGATATATGCCCCTCAATTCACCACGGGGCAAAACGATATCGCGAACAACACGCGAAAGTTCCACTGTTGGTAAGCCGGAAAAGACAGTTTTAGCATAACCTTTGATTAACACTTGTTGAGCTAAAAACCAGCCGATCAGGCTTCTGCTCCCTGATAATTCGTGACCAATGATCGATGTACGAAGCGTTACCGCATGAGGGTAATCTACTTCACCAAGCAACTTACTGCGACCATAAAGATCATCTGCATCGGGTAAATCAGTCTCCAGGTAATCACCTTTTTTCCCTGAAAAAACACAGTCACTACTCATGTGTACAAGACGTGCCCCGCCCATTCGACACAATGCAGCTAATCGGTGAGGAAGAAGGGAGTTAATAGGTATTGCGCGCAACGGATCTTCAACATCTGCAATTTGTTTCACTAGACCAATACAATTGATCACCACTTCAGGTTTAACCAAGCCAAAAACACGTACTAATGAATCATAATTCTCAACGTCGACACCAGTAATTATATGTCGACTTATATAATCATCAAAGTGATGAAGATCTGATGCGCTGCGAGCACTGCCATAAACCTCATGAATTGATGTTTCAGACATCACTCGAAACATGGCATTGCCTAGCATGCCGGTAGCACCAAGAATTAAAATTTTCATTAGAACCCTTCTCTTGAAATACTCTAAATCTGCTTCTGACAAGAAAAATACATCAAATTCTCCTCAGATTGTTTAATATTAGGCTGTCACGTTCGACGATATTGGGATAGTTAATTAGCACTGCCCGATAGGCACCCTTGAACACAAATAAGCTTCCTGCAGCAGCTCCAATGACACCAAAATTATTTATGAGATTGCCAATATCTTTTAGTGAGCCGGCACCGCCAAGTACCGTCATGGGGACGCTTACCTTTTCTCTTATCTTTTTTGCAAGATTCAGGTCATAGCCTTTCATCTCCCCATCGTTATCAATGGAATTAAGCACGATTTCACCAACACCTAAGTTCTCAAGCGACTGAGAAAATTCGATTGGACATTCGCCAGTATTAACTTTTGCATTGTGCGTGTAAACGACATAGCGGTCGCCAAATAGTCGTTTCTTTACATCAAGAACTGCCACCACACTTTGACTGCCGATATCATTAGAAATTTTTGTCACCAATGCGGGCTTGTTAATCATAGCCGCACTCAACGCCACCTTTTCCACACCCAGCCCAATAATTATTTTGGCTTGTTCTACAGTCTTGATTCCACCGCCATAACACAATGGCATGCGACACTCAGCAGCTAAATTCTGAATCATTCTAAAATCAGGCTCCGAGCCAGTAGTGGTGGCATCAATATCCAATACAATCAGTTCATCAACCTCTTTTTCATTAAATATTCTGACGGCATTAATAGGATCGCCCACATATTTAGGGGCACCGAACTTTACAGTCTTTACTAAACCTTTGTTGCTTACCAATAAGCAAGGAATTATTCTTGGCCGTAGCATTTCTATAGCTCCGAAAAATTTTTAAGCAATTGACTCCCAAAATGGTGACTTTTTTCAGGATGGAACTGAACGCCAAACACATGGTCATGCCCCACTGCACTGCTAAATTGCACACCATAATCAGTCGTTGCCAAAATATCTGACTGCTTTTGACACTCAAAATAATAAGAATGCAAAAAATAAAATCGGGCATCCAACTCAATACCCTTAAACAGTCTTTCTTCAACTACCGGCTTCACATCATTCCAGCCCATGTGTGGAAGATAGGTGTTTTCCGTTAAAATACTTGAAGAATTAAATTTTTTTACCACGCCGTCAATCCAACCTAAGCCTGGAAACTTACCCTCGTCGCTTGATTTCGCCAACATCTGCATGCCAACGCAAATACCTAGAATCGGCACCCCCTGCTGCTGCACCAGCCTCTCTAATTCCGGACGCATACCTGATTGATTCAGTTTCTGCATAGCATGGTCGAAAGAACCAACACCAGGTAAGATCAACTTATCAGAATTGGCCAAGTCTTGAGCGGTATTAGCAACTGAAACAGGGATATTCAGGCGTCTATACATATTTACAAATGCCAGTGCATTGCCCAACCCGTAATCGATGATAGTAATCATTTGTATAATCTTTTTTCCAAGCCAAGAATGCTCATGACCTTTGATCCAATTTCTATAAGAGCGCGCTTGCTTTTATAGTCATAACTGGACTTATTGTCACCAAAAAAGATGGACCTTAGGTCGTCAACAGTTAGATCTAACTTATGGGCAATGTATTCAAACTCACACTCTAAGAAATGAGCATCAAGCTCTGGTCGGGTGATTCTTTCAAGCGCCTCTTGTCTCGCCATTTGGCCAGTTAGTATTAAACTTGAAAAATGAGCACGCCGTCTATCAAAACCAAACTTTTGGGGTAACCAATAATCTTCAAAAAAACGAGTAAAACGGGACTCATGGTGTTTGTGTTGAAATTTCTCCCAACCGAAAACATCTTTTAATTTAGCTTCTGCATCTTTTTTGATATATGGAACTAAGTCTAATGGTTTAAATACTTGCATCCCCAATATGTATTTGTAGTAGATCTTGGAGGTAAACACATCAATAATCGGAAAAGTTGACAAAGGAATTTGGCCAAACTTTGAATGGATGTCTAAGATTAAAGTTTTGTCAGTTCCTGGATAAGCTCCCCACTCCTCCGGTTCCCGACAACACTCCGTAGAGTAATTTCCACCCGTTAATACATACTTAATTCTATGTTCGCGTGCAAATTTATATAGCGTAGAAAAAAATGCAGTATCCTGAGCAATATCTTGGTGTGGAATTTGTGATTTTAATAATGCAACTTGAAGATCCTTAATCTCTTCCCAATTAATTACTTCAGTATATAAATCAAGACTCAACCCATCTACAAGTTTTTCAATATTTCCGACAGCTTGATCTGTATTCCAGCCTGCATCCACATGAAAAAGCAAAGGCCTAAGTCCCAATTTCTCTTTTGCGATATAAGTCAAATATGAGCTATCAAGACCACCACTTAAACCTATGATGCAATCAAAATCCTTTCCTTCCCCATGTGCTTTGATTTTATCGACAGTCTCAACTAACTGCTTTTCGCCTCGTTCATCAGTGTGCCAACTAGGAAGTATATTACTGTGGAAATTATTGCAATATACACACCATCCTCGACTATCGAAGCTAATGCTTGAATCAGACGTATCCATAATGCAATTAGTACAGATTCGATATTGTAAATTTTTAATTTGCGTCATGACAACTTCGGTGCCTCTTCATTTTTAAGTTGTAGAGCTATCTGCTTTGCTTATTCTGAACAGATCTCGATTATCGTTAAGCACTTCTGGGTTAAGCAAGCGCTTATGTGCTCTAGATTGAATTAAAGCTCTTTTCTCAAGCCGTTGATCAAAACCCTCAAGCGAGAGTTTTTCAAGAATATCTACAAATGCAATCTCTTCCTTGAGATCTAAATCCCAACCCAGCCCTTCGCTTTCCAAATCGCGCCAGGGTGTATTATTACTTATTAGAATTTTAGTTCCTACTGAAATCGATTCTGCAATAACATGCCCGTAATTTTCACCCCTGCTAGGGAAAAAGAACAAGTCATAGCTGCTAAATATTTCAGACACTCGAGATGGAGATACGGGCCCATAATATTTTACCAATATATTTTTAGGTAAATTATTAATAAGTTCATGACATTCGTTCAAGTATGCAGGATCTTCTGCGGGCCCATAAATATCAAAAACCATCTTAGCTTTAACACGCTGTAAAATTCTCAGCGCATAATCAAGATTTTTCTCGCGGGTCAGGCGAGAAAGGAACACAACTCTTAGGCAATTATCACCTAGCAGTGCGCTATTTGGGGCTCTAGGAACGACCTTACTCGGTAAATCAAGGGCCACTTTAATATGATCATCCTTAAGACTTAAAACTTTTATGAAATCTAGCGCCTCATATTTGCTTGATGCATGCCAGACCACATTTTTGTAAAATCCCATAAATTTGGATAGCGTTATATAACTTACTTTTTTTAGATATTTGAGCCTAAGGCAGCCCTCAACAAGCTCGCCACGAACAGATAGAACGAGCGGCTTACGCATTACCCAGCCTATTCTTCGAGCAAGCAATATTTTGATAGTGAAGACTGGATCAAAAAAACTATTTAAATGGATTAGTGCGTGTGGTGTTTCTGCTATTAACTTCGCCAAATAGCTTGTAGTACACAAATGTGGTGGAAGATAACGAACCATAGCTCCTTCGACATTCTGCCATTCATTTAAATTTATATCAGGATACTGGGCATCACTACCTAGATCACGGTCTCGGGTCACAATCCAAAACTCATAATCGTCACTCAACCAATCAACGGTATTTACCACAGTTCTCAAAATTCCGCCTGACTCATATCCAGGCAGATAATTTGGAATAAAGACTAAGACTTTTGGCCTGATACTCAACTCACTCATAAAATTAAAACTTCCGCCCAAACTGTCTCACCAGACTCTTGAGTACAATCTATGAAACTCTCTACAATCTGATGCTTAATATCTACTATTGCAGCACTATTGCACATAATTTAAATATGTCCCATCTATCTAATTAAATTTTCTTTTTATTTGCCAGTACCATTAAGCTATAGCCACCTAATAGGCGAACGGAAAAATCCGGAGCGATCCTAAACAGCAACCTCCTAGGGATAGACATTAATTTTGCGGATAGTGGTTTATTGGGTAGGTCTATGCTGCTAGCAGTGTAAAACCAATCGCAAACTTTATACCCACATTCGTCAAGTAACATTAATGCAATATCTTTATTATAAGAATGTATGTGACCTACTTTCTTTCTTGCAAATGGTAGAGGCTTTTTCCTTAATACTGCCTGAGCAGATATATCAAGGGGTATGTGTAAAACAAACCATGTGCTGCGGTCCTGTAACCTCCTGAGAAAATCAAACGGGTTTTCCAAATGTTCAACTACATCCATCAATAGCAATAAATCGTATTCAGACTTCGGACTTTCCAAAAAATCTTCCAAATAAAAATTCACATTATTCGATTTATGCTTCCCCCAGAACTCCGATGCAGCCGGAGCAATATCAAATCCATCCAGCAACACCCCAAGTCCCAGAAGATAACGAAGTTCGGACAGAATTCCTCCTGCTCCACACCCAACTTCCACAATTGAATTAGGACACAAATTGTTTGCTTTCAATATTTTATTTACTTGTACAGCCTTCCAGGGTGAATCCTGTTCATCCCAAGTGGGGTTCTGTGAGACATATTCGTCCGTTAGATATCTGTCATCCTGGTTTCTAGATGCCATTTTCTTTTCTCCAGCCAAAAAACACCATGGCTTTTTTTACAATTAATTTGACTAGTCGAAACCTAAAAAGGCATTTCGCAATGAACGGCGATACCGAATTGGTTTCTATTTGGGCCCTACACCATTCTCTAAGGCTATCTACCACTAATTCTTTTCCCATGCCTCCATCTCGCATGTTCGAGACGAGCACTGGAACAAACTTAGCTACCAGGCGATCCCCTCCTCTAAGGTAGTGCTCATAATCTACTGCAATGTTGTATTTTTCATTAAAGGCCCCTACTCGGTCAAAATACTTCCTAGAAGTGAATGCTGCCTGATGCGGTATGGTGTCAGAAAACTTAAATTTACTCCATCTAAAGTCACCGCCTTCCGCTCGACTTATAGGTAAGGGGGCTATGTCTCGACTAACCATGACGATCTTTCCAAACACGACATCTTTGTCATTAAACTGTTTCAAATATGGAGCCATATCAGACAATACAGAGTCAGCCTCGAAATAATCATCAGAGTTCAGAAACAGAATCCAATCACCTTTGGCCATGTCCACTCCTAAATTAAACGCATGGGCCAACCCTCTATCAGGTTTAGAATGCCAGTAGGCCAAGCTCTCTTGATGCTTTTTTATAACTTCAGCTGTACCATCGGTAGAATTCCCGTCAACGACCACATACTCAAAGCCACAGAAATCCTGACTGATCACACTTTTAATACACTGCTCAATGAAAGGCATTCCATTAAAGCAGACCGTAACGACTGTGATCAGAGGCTTCTTATTCGATTTCAGAGCAAAATCATCCATTACTGTAAATCCAGCTTCTTTAATTTTCATTTTCCCAGAGAATTTCAATGGATCCTCTGGAAGAGCCACAAGTGTTAATATTACTTTATTTTGTACGGCAACATACCCGCATATCGACTAAGATACGAAGAATAGTACATAAATGTTAAACACATCATTTGAGCAACAAAATGAATACCAGGCCTTTGAACAAAGTTTACCGCTATTATTAAAAGCAGCAGTACTCTAATATTTTTTATATGAAGTAAAAACAATAAGTAGAACGGAAAATAACGAGTAACTAATGAGATCATGCCATATGTAGAAAAATCTTGCTGATCTAAAGCTAATTCTCGTGACTCAGTAACACCAAAACCAAACCACAGACGATCATGTGACTTCAGTCCATTATAATGATGTACAATCGAACCTGTTTTATTATCTCCAACGATTCCTGAACCACCAGCAGAAGTTAAATCGGCAATCCTAGCGAAAGTTTTGGCATTTAAGTAGCCCTTAGGACCGTCACCTAGTGAAGAATAAATTAAGACCACCGAAATCGATAATAATGCAATATTTCGAACAACTAAAATCGGGCGATTGATTTTCACGACAAGAAAATAAAGCCCAAACATTATTACTGAGATAAGGAAAGCGAACGAAAACGTGAATATACCGCAAAAAACAAGATGGTTTCGATAACTCTTTGATTTTAATGTAAATTCATTAAGGACCAGCATCCATGTAATTAGAAGTGCTAGTTGTCCTGGCTCATCAGTCAATCCGCAAATTCTGTTGAAGAGGGCATCACCGATGTAGTTTTTATCCATTACAATACCAAGCGGATAAAGC
>Ga0213863_10003940_pt1 | contig 10093 bp, 11 predicted proteins | sample PICome_8_FD_160128 | JGI IMG/M metagenome (GOLD analysis project Ga0213863, IMG submission 160128) | Coastal seawater microbial communities near Pivers Island, North Carolina, United States - PICO497 | ecosystem: Environmental > Aquatic > Marine > Coastal | place: USA: North Carolina... | reverse complement strand
TGTATTCTTATTGCGCAAGTTTTAATAAAGAGAATTCTAGGGATCAAGATTGCTTGGTGTCCTGGCGGACCACTAATTCAATGTAACAATGTTCAAAATGGTATCAATGCTCTAGATAAATTTCAAGAGGCTATATATGAGGAAAATATATTTAATCTTCGCTGTAAACCATATATGCGTAATTCACCTAATAATCAAAAACTGTTTTCTAATATACCTAAATCAAAAAATTTATATACAAGCTCAAAAAGTAATATTATTAAAATAGTTCCAAGCGATGACTTTTTAAAACAAGTCAAAAAGAAACATCGTTACTATATTAAGCAATCCGAAAAATCTGGTCTCATTTGGAACGTTTGCCAAGGTTCGGATACCGCTAAAGTATTTAAAATAGTTTATGATGAAATGAAAAAGAATAAAAACTTAAATCTACCCATAATTGATATAGATGGTTTCTCTAAAATTCTTGGTCATGATAATAATATAAATCCAAGACTTTTTACATATGCTGGGCTTGAGAATAATATTCCAGTGTCGGTATGTTTAATAAGCATATTGGATGATAGAGCATTTTATCACTATGCAGCTTCAACCGAAAGAGGCCGAGAGTTATCTGCCTCTTATGGCATGATATATAACTTAGTTCAGGAACTTAAACGTTTGTCTATTGATGAACTTGATTTTGGAGGCATATCATTGGATGGATCTTCTGCTGGGGTTGATTTTTTCAAACTTGGTTTTAATGGTAATGAACTAGCAAAACTAGGAGAGTTTGATATTAGTAAATCAAAAGTATATAGTTACTTCTTCAATAAACTACTTCAATTCAAAAAAAATACACAAAGGACAATATAATGACTATCAATACTATTAAATGGACCAGCACTTTTTTTATATTATCAGGGATCTTGATGGCACAGTTTGAAATGTATCCATACTATATTTTTGCACACTCTTTGGGCGCAATTGGTTGGCTTATTTCAGGTTATTTAATGAATGATAAAGCAGTTATGACTAACTTTGGATTGCAAATTCCAATTTTTATAATTGGTTATATTAATTATTTTATTGGGTAGACTAATTTAATAAAGTTCGATATAGCGTAAATCTATATTTGCCTGAAAGTTCCTTCCAATAGCCACTACTCCGATGGTTTGAATATCAATTGATGAAACATCAGAAGGTTGATAGAAATTAGATTTCTTGAAACTTTTAAATGGTAATTCAATAATTTTCCATTCATCTGTTGCAATAAATGTTGACTGATAGTACTGCCAAGGCAGAAACAAATACTTGGTTCTTATATGTAAAGCATATTCCTCATTGTTACCTCGTACTTGAATTCGTAAACCCTTATATAATTTTCCTTCTGGGTGATTGGTAATCTTAGTTCTAAATTGCAAGAAACCACCATTATTCTTAGTTGAAACATTACCCTGCATATTATAGTGAGCATTTTCTCCTTCAATAACAGTTTTAAAAGTTCCTTCGGATACTCCGCCCATTACTTTATCAGTAACAAAACACCATCTTTCTGATTTATCTTCACAGAAGTCAGCTTGCTCAGCTTTTCCATTCATATTAGAGTTTCGCATGTCATCAATAATCATAGTGTCTGCCCATATATATTTTCCATATAAAATAAAAATAGAAAAAAATAAAATATAAATATATTTATCTAAAGGATATACATTCCCAGTCATTACTTTGTGCCTGTTTAATTAGTTCATTGTCACCATCTACCACAATAGCATTTTTTACTCTTTCTAAGAGAGGCAAGTCATTGAATGAGTCAGAGTAAAATGTTGCATCTGATAAATCATACCCATTTGTTTTTACCCAATCTTCGACTTTCGCAACCTTTCCTTCTCTAAAGCATGGGATGCCATCCACCTCTCCAGTAAATTTATTATCTTGAATTACAAATTCAGTAGCGATTAGGTCATCAATCTTAAATAAATCTGCTATAGGTCTTGTAACAAAGCTATTAGTAGCAGTTGCGATTATTACTCGTCCTTCAGATTTTTTATGATTCACCGTCTCAATCGCTTTATTTAACATCATGGGCTTAATTTTATATTCTATAAAATCTTTTCGCAGTTCTAGTAATTTTGACAGTTTATTTTGCATTAATGGTTTTAAACAAAAGGATAAAAATTTATCAATGTCTAAATTTCCATCATAATAATTACTATAGAAACGTTCACTCTCTGATAGAAAGTCATCCGATACGATATTTTTTTCAACAATATATTGCCCCCAAGCTCTATCGCTGTCGCCAGCTAAGAGGGTGTTGTCAAGGTCAAATATTGTTAATTTAGGCATATGATATATTAGATTTTCAAATATATTTTATCATCTATTTTATAATTAAAAATGTTAATTTTATTAATTATTAATCATCTCAATACCTCATATATATTAAGTTTATTAATGTTTTGTTATAATAAACATTAATGAATAAGAAAAATTATAGAAAAGGGGTTGGGATCGTCATTGTTAATGATAGTGGCCAATTTTTTCTGGGCAAAAGAGTTGGTGCTGAAGCTTGGCAATTCCCTCAAGGCGGTATCGATGAAGGTGAGACACCTGAGCAAGCTTTATATCGTGAGTTATATGAGGAGACAGGCATTAAGAAAGAGAAAGTTGAGATAATATCAATTAGCCGTAAATGGCTCGTTTACCATATTCCACATGTTTATCAGCGCTTTAAAAAAAAATATGATGGAGCTATGCAAAAATGGTTTCTTCTAAAATTCGTGGGCGATAATCAAGACATAGATCTCAATGTTTTTAATCATGCAGAATTTGATGGTTGGAAATGGGCTAACAAAAAAACAGCTATCAATAATGTAATTAGGTTCAAAAAAGGAGTATATGAAAGTATCTTCAATGAGTTTGAAGATGTTCTAAAAGCTCTTAAAAATCACCAGGTAGACAATTAAGAATAGTAATAGAACAGGGACTTCATTAAAGAACCTAAACCAAACATGGCTATGAGTAACACGATTATATTTAAAGTCATACATAATTTTACCGCACCATATATGATATAAAGCTAATAAGGCAACTAGGAATATTTTAAGTTTCAACCATAATAGAACTTCGTGATACTGGATTAATAAAATACCAAATACAATTGTTAATATTCCACCAGGTGTCATTATTCCCCAAAATAACTTCCTTTCCATTATTATGAATCTATCATGGGAGATTTTGTCATCTGACATTGAATGGTATACAAATAGTCTAGGTAAGTAGAATAGACCTGCAAACCAAGTAACCATAAAGATAATATGTAACGTTTTGTACCACAACATGTTTATTATTCTACCTTTAAATGTATAATGTGACTAAGTAAATATGGTTACCTTTTTAAAATCTTTATCTAGAAAACACTTATGATATCAGTTGGAATTATCGGAGCCTCAGGGTATACAGGCGAAGAATTAGTTAAAATCTTACAAAACCATCAAAATGTAGTGATAAAATCACTAACATCAAGAACTCATGCCGGAAAAAAAATAGGTGATATATTTAATCTAGAAAAGCCAATAAATGATGTATTTAAAAGCCCAAATATAGAGAATTTATTAGGCTGTGATGTTGTTTTTTTTGCAACTCCAAACGGAGTAGCAATGAATATGGCACAAGAACTTGTAGATAATAACATTAGAATAATCGACATATCAGCTGATTTTAGACTAAAAGATGTAAACGTATGGCAAAGATGGTATGGAAAAGAACATGCCTGTCCATCATTATTGTCTAGCAGTGTTTATGGTTTACCTGAGATATCTAATCAAAAAACAAAAATTAAACAAGCTCCTATTGTTGCAAATCCCGGCTGTTATCCAACTTCGGCTTTACTTGGGTTATTACCAATCATAGAAAATCTTGAAAAACAAAAAATCATACTCAATGCTACTTCTGGTATAAGTGGTGCTGGAAGAAACTTAGATAGCAAGAAACTCTTTCCTGAAGGAAAAGATAATTTTCAGGCTTATGCAGTTGAGTCACACAGACACTATCCAGAAATACTTCAAACACTGCATACAAAGAATAATAATTTGGATGTACTGTTCGTCCCTCATTTAAGTTCTATGATTAGAGGGATATATTCAACTATATACTTAAAATATAACTATCAAGAAATAGATGATGTAATTAATGTTTATAAAACCTTTTATAATGATTCTCCATTCGTTCAGATCAGCGATAGTAAATTTCCTAAAGCGTCTGAGACAAACATGACCAACATGTGTCAAATTTCTCTTCATAAAGTTGAATCAAATGATGAGGGTGTGAACTTAGTTATTTTCTCAGTTCTTGATAATTTAATTAAAGGAGCTTCAGGTCAAGCAGTACAAAACATGAATATCATGTTTGATTTAGAGGAAAAAGAATCATTGATTTGATATATGCCTTGCTATTTGGTATTTTTTTAAGTTAGACTTAAAATTCACCTCTATTATATAGAGGTTTGGGGGTAATTATGAAAATAACAGATATAATAGGCGGTTCGGACACTGCTCAAAAAATGACTGGTATGACAGTTAAAGATACAATTATAGGAGCTAATGCTCAATTTTCTGGCAATGTGGTTTTCACTCAAAAATTAAAGGTTTCTGGAACAGTTAAAGGCAACGTTGAATCTAATGATGATTCTGATGCAGAAGTTATAGTTGATACCAATGGTGTGGTTGAGGGCGATTTGATTGCTCCAACAATAACACTTCGTGGAGAGGTCAATGGTAATGTACATTCTTCCGCAAAGATTGTTATTGATGCATCTGCCTTGGTTACTGGAAACGTTTACTATGATATTCTTGAAATGCATGGTGGAGCGACAGTAAATGGCAGTTTAATTCGTAATATGGGTAAAACAGCAGGTCTTCTAGAGAAGAAAGTTGAAAGTGATAATAAAAATAATGATCAATCTTCAAGTTTTCTTCAATCAATTGATAAGAAAGATAAATAATCTATCTAGCTAAATTGTCTTTTTGTCCTAATGTATATATAATTGATTCATTATAAACACACAAAGGCGATGAAATAATGCAAACTGAAGTAAATGCGTCTAAAACAGATAGCGGATTAATATTCACAGAAAACGCAGCTAAGAAAGTCAAAACTCTCATAGAAGATGAGAAAAATCCTAACCTTAAGCTTAGGGTATTCATAACTGGCGGCGGTTGTTCAGGTTTTCAATATGGATTTACTTTTGATGAAAAAATACAGGACGGTGATTCTGAGATTGAAAAATGCGGGGTAACCCTTTTAGTAGACCCAATGAGCGTTCAATACCTCAGAGGCGCAGAAATCGATTATCAGGAAGGACTTGAAGGCGCGCAATTCGTTATAAAGAATCCAAATGCTAAAACCACGTGTGGTTGTGGCTCGTCTTTTTCAACATAAAACTAGGCTAACAATATGACAGATTATCATCCAGGATTGGAAGGTGTTATAGCAACTGAGTCATCTATCTCAGATATTAATGGTGAAAAAGGAATACTCAGCTACAGAGGGTATTCAATAGAAGAGCTAGCAGATAAAAGTACATTTGAAGAAACAGCTTTCTTGCTATTAACCGGCGAACTACCAAATTCAGAAGAACTATCAAAATTCACTCAACAGATTAACTCAAGAAGAGACCTGCCGTCAGGATTAATAGAGTTAATGAAAAATTATCCAAAAAATTCAAACCCTATGGATGTATTACAATCTGCTGTATCTTCTTTGGGTACTTTTTATCCAATAATATTTGATGCTGAAGAATTAAAAGCAAAAAAATATACAAAAGAATATTATATTGAAATATCAGCGGGAATCTTAGGGAGCATCGGATCTATAGTGGCCGCATGGAATAGAATCAAGAATAACAATGAATATATAAAACCAGATGACAGTCTATCTTATGCTGATAATTTTATGCATATGCTGGATGATTCTATCAAAACTACTCCGTTAATAAGTAGAATAATTGATGCAACATTAATACTTCATGCTGAGCATACTATTAACGCATCGACATTTACTTCAATGGTTACATCATCAACATTAGCAAGTCCAACTCAGGTCATTGCATCTGCGATTGGTTCTTTATCAGGACCTCTTCATGGAGGAGCCAATCAAAAAGTTATATTAATGCTAGATGAGATTGGTTCTAAGGATAATGTTCGAACTTGGCTTGAAGAAAGACTATCAAAAAAACAAGTTGTATGGGGCATGGGTCATAGAGAATATTCAACTAAAGATCCAAGAGCGAATATCCTCACAGAAATGGTGAAGGATTTATTTAAAGAACAAAGCGGAAAGGTCTCTGATATGTTTGAAAAGGCAATGGAGCTAGAAAAAGCATGTGAGGAAAAGTTGGCCAAAAAAGGTGTATATGCCAATGTAGATTTTTATTCAGGTATCCTCTATAAAGAGATTGGTATACCAGTAGATTTATTCACACCTATTTTTGCTGTTTCTAGAGCATCAGGATGGCTGGCTCATTGGACAGAACAAGTAAGTAATAATAAAATATTTAGACCAACTCAAATTTATACTGGTCACGATAATCGAAAATATATATCTAAAAATTAGTAGATATTACCTAGCAAGTAAGATTTCTTAGACTTAGCTGAATTCATATTTGTAACTTCTATCTCCTGTTGTCTCATATATGCTAACCAAGCAAAAGCGGTTGCTTCAAGATTCTTTTCATTGACAATATTATTCAAATCTTGAGTCTGTTTTATGCCTGAAAGATCTAGAATACCATTCGTCAATATTTTATTAAAAGACCCGCCTCCATAAATAAATAGTTTACATTTATTATGTTTGAATTTTTTCAGTTCATTTGATACTGATATCACTGTAAGGTATGTAAGCGTTGCTAATACATCTAGATCATTTATTTTGGGTACTTTTTTTAGATGTTCACATACCCAAGACTCATTGAATAATTCAAATCCTGTACTTTTTGGATATTTTTTTTTAAAATATTTTTCTTTTAGCATTGATTTAAGCAAATCAACATTTATGTTGCCCATAGACGCAAGCCTTCCATCTATGTCATATTCCATATCAAAGTATTTATCACACCATAAATCAATCAGATAATTAGCTGGGCCAGTATCATAAGATATAGTCCTATCTTGGTGGGTTACAGTTATATTGGCAAATCCTCCAAGATTAAGATAGCTGATATTTTTTTTAATAATTTTATTTAAATAATTATGGAATAAACCTGCTAAAGGAGCTCCTTGTCCCCCTGCATCAATATCTGTCTGTCTAAAGTCTGAAATAACCGCAATTTTTAATTTTTTTGATAATAAGATTGGGTCGCCAAGAAATGTTGATGTTTTAAGATCAGGTCTATGATTTAATGTGATACCTGCAAATCCTATTGCATTGATATCTTTATAATTTAATTTATGTTTGAGAATAGATTGATTAATGAGCTTAATCATCAAAAGCGTTACACTTGAATCAACTTTCTTAAGATTATTGGATGAGTGGCTATTTTTTTTTACATCATTAATCATATCTTTTAATACAAGATCTAACTTGTATTCATCAAAAAATTTGACTGAAATTCTTTTACCAGTAATGTGAGCTATTGATATATCAATAGAATCAAGACTAGTGCCACACATTATTCCTATATAGTATTTAGACATTTCGATATAAAACAAACATAATTTATTATATAGTTTATTGAAAGAATATGAAAAATATTGATGAACAATTAGAAATAATTAGATATGGCACATCTGAGATTATTCAAGAAGATGACCTGATAAAGAAGCTAAAGTCTAATAAGAAATTAGTTGTAAAAGCAGGACTTGATCCTACTATGCCTGATATGCATCTTGGTCATACAGTCGTTCTAAATAAGCTTAAACAATTTCAAGACTTAGGGCATCAAGTAATTTTTTTAATTGGTGACTATACAGCAAGCATTGGTGATCACTCTGGTCGAGATATAACTCGACCATCTATCGACCTTAAAGCAGTTAAGAAGAATGCAAAGATATTTGAAAAGGAAATTTATAAGATACTCTCTAAAAAAGATACTATTATTAAGTTTAATTCACAGTGGTTGGGTAAATTCAATGGAATAGATTTAATTAATCTAGCTGCGTCACAAACTGTTGCTAGAATGCTTGAAAGAGATGATTTTGATAAAAGATATAAGTCAAATAAACCCATATCGATTCATGAATTTATATATCCATTATTACAGGCATATGACTCTGTCCATCTAAAAGCAGATGTTGAATTAGGAGGGACAGATCAAAAATTTAACTTACTGCTTGGTAGAAAGTTGCAGGAGCAACATAACATAAAACCCCAGGTATGCATCACCATGCCGATCTTAGAGGGGCTGGATGGGGTTAAAAAAATGTCTAAATCCTATGACAATTATATATCTATAAGTGATGAGCCAGCTGATATGTTTGGCAAGATTATGTCAATAAGCGATGATTTAATGTGGAAGTATTTTGATTTATTGAGTTCTCGTAAACCATCAGAGATAGTTTCAATTAAAAAATCAGTAATTGAGGATAACTTGAACCCTCGAGATATTAAATTAAAATTAGGAGAGGAGATCGTTAGTCGATTTTACGGGAAAGAGATTGGAAAAAATTGCATTAGTAATTTTGTCAATAGATTCTCAAATAACAAAATAACAGATGACATTGAATTAAAAGAAATTAAAAAAGATGCTAATACTGATAAAATAGACATTGTCTCTCTTTTGACTAGATCGTTGAAAGCTATATCTAGTAGCTCAGAAGTCAGACGATTAGTTAAACAAAATGCCATAAAAATTAATGGTAAGACTATAAATCATATAGATTTTCAGTGCATTAATAATACTGAGTTTCTCCTGCAAGTAGGCAAAAAAATTGCTTTCAGGATCATTATAAACTAAATCAACTTTTCCCGAGAAAACATTAGCAACATAAGGTAAAGATAGGTATAATCACCTTCACGTGCTCAAAACGAAGCATGGCTTAGATGATCTGTAAAAATTTGGAATGATTTGTGCGTAGTGCCTGTATTTTACTCACTATATATTTACAGCAATTAAAGCTGTTTAAAAAAATTAGTCTATTAAGACTTAAAATTATATAAAGTGAAGAGTTTGATACTGGCTCAGATTGAACGCTGGCGGAATGCTTAACACATGCAAGTCGGGCGGTAACACTTCGGGTGACGAGCGGCGGACGGGTGCGTAACGCGTGAGAATCTACCTTTTAGTGGGGGACAACCCGAGGAAACTCGGGCTAATACCGCATATGTCCTACGGGATAAAGCAGGGGACCTTCGGGCCTTGCGCTAAAAGATGAGCTCGCGTTAGATTAGCTTGTTGGTAGGGTAAAGGCCTACCAAGGCAACGATCTATAGCTGGTCTGAGAGGATGATCAGCCACACTGGGACTGAGACACGGCCCAGACTCCTACGGGAGGCAGCAGTGGGGAATATTGGACAATGGGGGCAACCCTGATCCAGCAATTCCGCGTGTGTGAAGAAGGCCTGCGGGTTGTAAAGCACTTTCAGTAGCCAAGATGGGATTATTCATTAATACTGGATAGTCTTGACATTAACTACAGAAGAAGCACCGGCTAACTCCGTGCCAGCAGCCGCGGTAATACGGAGGGTGCAAGCGTTAATCGGAATTACTGGGCGTAAAGAGTACGTAGGCGGCTTTACAAGTCGGGTGTGAAAGCCCTGAGCTTAACTCAGGAACTGCATTCGATACTGTATCGCTAGAGTTTATTAGAGGATAGCGGAATTCCAGGTGTAGCGGTGAAATGCGTAGATATCTGGAGGAACACCAATGGCGAAGGCAGCTATCTGGGATACAACTGACGCTGAGGTACGAAAGCGTGGGGAGCAAACAGGATTAGATACCCTGGTAGTCCACGCCGTAAACGATGAGAACTAGACGTTGGGTATTTATACCTGGTGTCGCAGCTAACGCATTAAGTTCTCCGCCTGGGGAGTACGGCCGCAAGGTTGAAACTCAAAGTAATTGACGGGGGCCCGCACAAGCGGTGGAGCATGTGGTTTAATTCGATGCAACGCGAAGAAC
>Ga0213863_10003939_pt1 | contig 10097 bp, 5 predicted proteins | sample PICome_8_FD_160128 | JGI IMG/M metagenome (GOLD analysis project Ga0213863, IMG submission 160128) | Coastal seawater microbial communities near Pivers Island, North Carolina, United States - PICO497 | ecosystem: Environmental > Aquatic > Marine > Coastal | place: USA: North Carolina | collected... | reverse complement strand
GCAATCAAAAGTACTCCCTCCACTCTTTCCTTTTTTTTCAAGGAGAAAATTTCTTCCCGCTCCTCCGGATAACCATCCCATGGATCTTTGCTGCCCGGTTTGATTTCCTCTGAAAAAGGGACCGAAGAGGCAATAATTTTAAAGGTCGCATCCGATTGAAGTAAGGTTTGCTTGAGCCATTTTTTTTGTACGGGGCCGAGCATCGACTTCTTCGTCCGGTCTCGATAATACCTGCAATCCAGAAGAATTACTTGAACTTTGCCCAAGGTAAAGCTTTGCCAACATCCCGGATTCTGGGAGCCTCCCCCAACCGCTGGATTATTCCAGTTTTGAGTAAAGTTTTTCAGAACTGACTTTTTCCAAACCGGTTGGTCAACCAAGGAACCAGGAATGCAATCGTCTAGGCCAAAATCATGATCGTCATAAATGGCGTGCATCGAGGTCTTGGATACCAAATTTTTCCATTCCGGTCGGGAATGCCGACGGGAATAACAATAGTTTCCAGTCCATTGAACCTCCTCGGGATCATCGATGTAAACATTATCCCCCAACATCAGCATCGCTCTTGGATCATGTTCGGCGATAAGGTTCCATATGGACTCATATTCGGGAACAAATCCGGAACAACCTCCAAACGCGATGGTGAACTTAGAGCCTTCATCCTTTGAGGGGAAAGTACGAAAACCAAATTCTCTCCCTGGTGCCAAAAACTCCTCACCGTTTACAAAGACCCGATATGAAAAGTAAGTGCCTGGCAAAAGCCCGTCCACTTCAACCACTCCAATAAATCGGTTTTCTATGGAGGTCCTAATTTTTTCTCGGCCTGAGTGCCCGCTAATTTCAACACCGATTTCACAAGTATCATCGGTTCGAAACCAAAAGCTCGCAGAGGTATCCGTAACTTGGCCGACCATCGGGCCATGTATCAAGGGGGAAGGATCCACCTCCTTTTTCCATTTTCGAAACCCCTGATTTTCTCGAAGCGGGCTTAACCAATCCCTTGGTTCTGCGAGGAAACGTTCGAATGGTAAACCCATTCTTACCGCTTGCTTTGCCATCTTCAAAGCTTCACCAACTTTTGCTTCCTGGAGCAAGCAAAGGGTGGAGATAAAGGCTTTCTCTGCAGGGTCCGTATGCTTTTTTCCGTTTTTAAGTTCAAAATACGCTTTTTCCAGATTACTCTCCGCTAAATGCCTAAAGGCGTTTCTTTCGCGATCATGCTGAGCATGGGATGTTACCAAGGAGAGAAAAGTTAAGCTTAGCAAAAAACTACGGAGAATAATGAGCTGGTGTGATTGAATCATGACAAGCGATAAAATGTAATAAAACAAGCTGCGTTTCCAGTGTTCAAAGAGTAGAAATTGTACTTTTTCCCTCAAGGGGAAATCAATCTTTAGTCTGCGGGATGCAAAAAAGGTTGGCATAATCTCGAACCCACAAAGGTTCATATCATGGGGAAAATTCGGGAACCAAGCAGGCATACCACCAGACCAGTCAAAGCCATAATAATGCCCATAATTGTATTGGTCTTAAGCATTTCCGATTCGGTCATACCACTCATTTTACTGATTACCCAAAATCCTGAATCATTCATCCAACTTATGGGCTTGGAACCACAACCAATCGCTATGGCAATGTAAACGGGATGATAGCTCAAGGTGGTCGCAGCCACAATCGGAGCAACCACTCCGACCGCGGTGATCATCGCTACCGTAGAGGATCCTTGGGCGGTGCGAACCACGACACAAACGAGGAAGCCAACAATCATAAGACCTGATTCGGTAGCAGGTAGTGAATTCTCAATGGTACCAGCAATTCCAGTTTGCCTTAAGACATGGCCAAACGCTCCACCCGCACAGGTAATCAACACAATGACCCCGGCATCGGCAATGGCTCTTTGGATTGACTTAGAAACGGTTTCTTTGGTGGTTCCCGGCCTACTCGCTAAAAGAAAAATCGAAAAGGCAGCAGCAATGGTTAGGGCGATGTCTTTATTACCCAGAAATTGTATGATTGGATAAATCGTCTCCATCCAATCCGGCTGCACCTCCATCTTACTTGAGGAAAGACTGAAAATCGTTCCCCCAGCGAGTAAAAATAAAGGAATTAAAATAGGCAGAATGGAAGCCAATAGACTGGGTAGTTCATCCTCGCTACGCTGAGCCATCGCCTCTAAGCGTGACTTGGATAGATCTTCGGAATCCCGTAAGGGTATGGTAATCCGATTGCTTATGAATCGAGCCCATAAATAACCGGCCGTAGTTGTAAAAACTCCGACAATGGTACCGCATATAATGGCCAGTCCAATATCCACACCGAGCTCATAGGCCACAAATAAAGGGCCTGGCGTCGGTGGAACCAAGGAGTGGGCCATGGAACCGCCAGCAATGATGGTCAGGATATAAAGTAAATAATTTCGCCCCGTTCTTAAATGCATCGCCTTTCCCAACGGCATCAGCAAATAGAAAACTGTTTCAAAGAAGACTGGAATTCCTAAGGTGAATCCACTCGCAATAAAGGCAATGGGGGCATTCTTTTCCCCAAGAAAATTACGAATTGCCAGTACAATTCTCTCGGCTGCACCACTTCTCATTAAGCACTGCCCCACAATCGCAGCCATAGCGATCATAATTCCGATCTTCATACAGGTCTCCCCGAAACCAACACCGACCCATTTTGCGATATTTTGAGACGCGGTAGTCCGGGCTTCATTCCTTTGACTTTGATGAATAATTCTATCCTTCCTTTGAATATTGGAGGGCGGTGAAATTTCGGCAAAACGAAGTCCGTTTACCTTCTGCCCTTCCACCTGCAGGTCATTCAATTTATCCTCCGGGATCAGAGTCAGAAAAGTTTCCGCATACGGTTCTAATTTCCCGCTTGTTTCATGGTTTCGAAGCAAGATAACGGAACCGGGAATAATCTTCTGATTCCGAGAAGCCTTCAGGGCAATGTAACCCTTTCCCACTTCTGCCACTCGAATAGATTCTTTGCGGACAGAGTAATCATAAACCGACTCCTTCTGGGTAAGGCCGGCGACTACTAAAGAACCCAATATCAGTGCCAGAAAAGCATGGAGTCTAAAAAACAAAATACTACCGACCACGATCAGCATGCCGATCAGCAATAAAATAACAGGGCTCATGCTTTTTCCTACCTCGAATAGATCATACTCACAATGATAAAGTCCTGAAATTTAGATGGTAAAACCCGAAGCAAAGAGCAGCAAGAGTTCTAACTGCAGCCGAGAAAGGCACTCCTTTTCCCTTCATCATTGAAGGGGAGTTTAAGGGTACTAGAACCCCAACCCCTTGACCGAAGTTTTGATCCGCATCAGATACATGTCCGCGGTCATATAAAGTGTGGAGCCATCATCCCCAAAGGCACAATTAGCCGTTCGCTGACCGGTCAAGATCGTGCCCAAGTGCTCGCCTTTTGGAGAAAAAATTAATACGCCTCCCGGACCGGTTGCCCATAAATTCCCCTGTTGGTCAACCTTCATTCCGTCGTTACCACCCTGACGGCCAGGATGCTTGCGGCGATAAGAAGTGCTGTCAAAAAACACCCGCCCCTTTTCGGCCAAGCCATTGGGCTTGAGGTCGTAAGCCATCCAGATGGGGCGCGGGCCATGAGAGTTGGCAACATACAAAGTTTTTTCGTCCGGGGATAGAATAATTCCATTGGGCCGCTCCAACTCATCGGTGACTAATTCCACTTTTCCATTCTTGCGAAGAAGATAGACTCCTTGAAAATCAATTTCTCTTTGGGGATCTTTTTCTTTTTGGGCCAGGCCATAGGGTGGGTCCGTAAAGTAAAGCTCTCCCTTCTGATTAAAGACCAGATCATTGGGGCTGTTAAATCGAGCATCTTGAAACTGGTCAGCCAAAGTTTCAAAATCAGAACGAGGCTGGGAAATTAGGCTCTTCATCTTTGCGACCCGGCGGTCTCCGTGTTGGCATAAAATCAGGTTCCCCTTGGCATCCAAAACCAATCCATTCGACCCAGACTCGCCCCTTCTCGAGTTTTTACCAGTATAGCCTGAAGGATCCAAATAGACACTGGCTCCCATGCCTTCCTTCCACTTGTAAACTTTATTGGTGGGAACATCGGAATAGAGAAGGAAGTTACCCTTCGCAACCCAGACCGGCCCCTCGGACCAGACATATCCTTCCGCAAGAATTTCGATCTTCGCATTTTGGGGTACCAGTTGTTCCATGCGGGGATCTAAGCGTTCAACGCTTCCCACCGTTGGATAATTTGCGGCCCCAAGCAAGGGTCCACAAAGAAAAAGAATCAGGGTCAGAATTTGGATTGCATGCTTGTCTATCATAAATCTCCCGGGCTTTAGACCTCTTATCTCCAGGCGGAAGCCCATCCTTGGGTGTTTATTTGGCTTTCGATATGCCATTCCAAGAGTTGATCCAGAAGTTTTTGCTTGGTCTCTCCGGCTTCTGGATGGTCCCAGAGGTTTTGGGTTTCCTGCGGGTCCTCTTTCAAGTTGAATAGCTGGCCGCAATTCATGCCTAGAAAATGAACGAGTTTCCAATCTTGGTTTCGAATCATAGTCATAAATTCAGTATCGGTGAGGATACCATCCTTAATCTGTTCGGCATAGACATGCTCTCTGGGGGTCCAGGATTCTCCTTTCAGGGCAGGTAAAACCGAACGGGCTTCGAAAGACTCGGGAATTTCCAGTCCAGCCAATTCCATCAGGGCAGGGCCAATATCCATATGCTGGCAAAGACCATCGATGGACCGACCGCCCTCAAACATTCCCGGAGCCCAAACAACCATCGGAACCCGGGTGATTAGGTCATACATGGTCCACTTCTGGCTGTGTCCGTGGTCGGTCAAGCAGTCACCATGATCGGAACAGAACACCACCAATCCATTCTCCAAATAACCATGCTTTTCTAAAGCCTGTAAAATTTCCCCGATCTTTTCGTCAATCATGGTCACATTTGCCAAGTAGTAGGCCCGCTGTCGATGCCTTTGTTCACGGCTTGGTTCCAGGTCTAAAACCACGGAGTCATGATCCACTTCATGGTTATGCTTCCTCAGTCCCTTGAGGGGTTCAGGCAAACCGTCAAGCTCTTGCGGAGTGACCTCCATGAGGGGCAAATCCTTTTCCAGGTAGGGCTTGGTGTAACGGGGAATGGGGTCGTAGGGAGGATGTGGCCCGGGAAACCCGATTTGTAAAAAGAGAGGTTCAGTCTTGGGGTAGGAATTAAGCCACCAAGTCGCGGTGTCACCAACAAAGACATCTGGATGCATATCTTCGGGGAGTTCCCAGTCGAAAGCCCCAAGGGCTTCCTGGTAATCACTCCTTTTACGGTAAAGTTCGCGCTGTTGCTTAATCAAGCCCCTGGCTTTAAGGGCTTTATCCCACTCGTCGAAGTAATAGCGCTCCTCTAAATACCTGTCTTTATTTTCCACCACATAACGCTCATGAAAACCAAGCGGGGTATGATAGGGATAGCTGTGCATTTTACCCACATTCACACAGCGGTATCCCGATTCCGCAAATTGTTCGATCCAGGACCTTTTCCAGGAATCCGCATTCTTATAAATTCCAGTGGTGTGTGGATAATACCCGGTAAATAGACTGGCCCGGGCTGGAGCACAGGATGCTGCAGTAATGAAACAATTGTCAAAAGAGACCCCTTCCTTTACCAAGCGATCCATATGAGGAGTATCCATGTGGTCATGGCCCAAAGCGGCGATGGTATCGAATCTTTGCTGATCCGTAATAATGAAGATGATGTTTGGTCTCTTATCCACGCTGCATTAAAAAACAACTAGGGGTACCATGGCAACGCTTGCTTATCCATTGCCCAAATTTCAGAAGTCCCATTCCAGTCCTAATCCCAGATGAAAAAAGTCATCCAGTTGCTGATCACCAGCTAAATTCTCATCCCTATCGATCGCCCAACTGTAAGCTCCATGTCCTACCAAGGAAACATTTTGAGATATGGTTTTTTCAGTGCCCATTCGAATGGCGTGGTAATTTAGACCATCGTGCCCATCGGAAACATAGCCGTCATTCCAACCTAAGACACTGGTTAATGAAAATCCAAGTTCTTCACTTAGATTAAATTCCCTGCTATTTGACCACTCAATAAAAGTACCTGCTGCATCCATGGAGTAAGAAGCATCCAAGGACGAATCTAGATTGAAAGGAAGTTCAGCATAACGAATCCCTGCGGACCATTCATCATCTGATTCGTTATCGATGGAAAAAACCAAATGGGTATATCCAAAATAAACCTGCAGGTTCTCCACCTCTTGGGTTAAAGCCAAACTGTATTGCAACTCGTCATAGGAATGGTTGGAGGAGCGACCATACCAAACACCTCCGGAGAAGTGATCATATCCAAATTCGACGGAGCCCACCCATAGAGACTTACCATCCAGTACATCCCTGCCTTCGGAAAAATAACGACTTTCCCACCCCCCATGCATGTGGGCTTCCAAGGTTTTATGAGCATGTATTTTTTCGAATGGTTGGATAGTCTCTGCATCATGGGCGAACCCGAAACTCAATGTCATCAAAAACTTCGCGAATAGAATATGCCTTTTAATTTTCAAGGCACCTTTTAAATTCCTTCACACATCAAGAAGCAACGAAGAAATCAATTTCTGGCTAGTTTTCAGGCAATCAAATCTTGGATCACATTCCCCCCGAATTGGCTGAGTTGTTTATGCCGGCCCGCATGATAATAGGTCAATTTGTTGTCATCCAAACCCATTAAATGAAGCCAAGTGCAGTGAACATCGCGAATGTGGTGCACACAATCGACCGCTTCGGCCCCAATCTCATCGGTAGCTCCAATGGTATGCCCGGCTTTGGTACCTCCTCCTGCAAACCACATGGTCATCGCCTTTGCGTTATGGTCCCTTCCGTAACTTGTACTTCCACCACGTAAACCATTATCCGGAGTACGCCCAAATTCCCCACACCATACGACCAAGGTATCTTCCAGCAGTCCCCTCTGTTTGAGATCGGCAAGCAGAGCCGCAATCGGCTTGTCGACCGATTTGATCAGGGAACCATGGGCCCTCGATATGTAGTCGTGGCTATCCCAATTTCCGGCGTATGCTTGAACAAAGCGAACCCCTTTTTCAACTAAGCGCCTTGCCAGCAAGCACTTTCTACCAAATGAGTCCGTCTTGGGAGCTCCAATTCCATAAGAGTCACGAGTCTTTTCGGTCTCACCTTCCAGGTCAAGAATTCCTGGAACTTCCATTTGCATGCGATATGCGAGTTCATAGGAAGACATTCTCGCTTTAAGCTCACTTTGGTTGACTCGATGATCCAAGTGTTTTCGATTCAAGCTAGCTAAGACATCAAGGTTTTCCCTTTGATCCTGTCGGGTCATACCAGCCGGGGCATTCAGGTCGAGAATTGGGCTACCTTCGGGTCGCAAAGGGGTGCCCTGATGATCCGCAGGCAGAAATCCATTGGACCAATTAGATGCCCCACCCTGTGGATAACTGGACCTTGGGAGAACTACAAAACCAGGAAGGTTGTCATTCAGGGTGCCCAAACCGTAGGTGACCCAAGCTCCCACGGAGGGGTCTCCTCCAAAGCGATTACCGGTATTCACATGATAACAAGCGGTCGGATGATTTACCGATTCGACCTGGCACCCTCGATAAAAGCAGAGCTCATCGACATGATTCTGTAAATAGTGCCATTCCGTGGAAATATCTGCCCCTGACTTCCCCGCCTGAATAAAATCAAAGGGACTTTTTACGAAATACCTTTGTCCGGAAGACATCGCACTCTCCCGTTCTCCATTACGCTGAAATTTTTGTAGATGCCGACGGTTCAATTCTGGCTTTGGATCAAAGGTGTCAATATGAGAAGGTCCACCCTCCATCATCAAAAAGATGCATCGCTTCGCCCTGACCGGGTGATGGATTCCTGAAGGCGGATTTCCATTCCCATGAAGTAAGGAAGAAAAAGCGAGAGAACCAATACTGGTCCCAAGGCCGTAGAGGGCTTCACGGCGAGTAAGATGGGCAACCAGATTACGGGAATTATTTTTCATGCTCTGTCCTTAAGTTAATCAAGATAAGAAAACTCGTTAAGGTTAAAAAGAATCAAGCAAACTTGGGCCAGGCCACGGGTTTTGGGATCCACCTGATTTCTCTGTAAATCTGCTTGGTAGGACTCGTATGCCGGCATTCTTTCGGTGAAAGTATAAGGTTCCCCGGTTTTCTCAGCCATAATCGTACGCTGAATCTCGATCGGGAAGGTCTGGGCACGAACTTTTTTACTGGCCTCCATAGCCTTTGCCTTCTGCCAGCGTTGTAAGCAGATCTCAACTTCATCCTCAGTTGCAGTTCTTCCCAAGGCCCGTTGGAAGGCTTTCTCGATCACCAAGTTTTCTGGCTTTCTATTTTTCCCGCGGAGCAGACGATGAGCAAATGCCAGGGCTCGATCCTGGACTTCCTCGGCATTCATCAGGGTCAGGGCCTGCGGTGCCACCGTAGAAGTTTCCCGAACTTCACAGGAATTATCCGGCCCAGGCTGGTTAAAGGTTTCAAGAAATGGATCCCGTAAGCCCCTTATCTTCTCCACATAAATAGTTCGGCGGTTTCTTTGCTCAGGCAAAGGATCCGGTTCATATACCGAGGCCACTCCACCCATAATTTGTCGGGGTTGGAAGGCAACCTCCCGATTCAAATCCGGACGGGCGGGGATCCCTCCCCCACTCAAATTTAATTCACCACTGGCAAACAGCATCGCATCCCGAATCTCTTCCGCACTCAGTCGGCGGGGGCGAAAGGTTGCGTAAAGTTTCCCCTTGGGGTCCTTTTCTGAGAGTTCATCCGGATTCGAATGCCGACTGCTTCTTCGATAGGTTTTGGAAGAGAGGATCAAAGCGTTCAGTTTTTTTACCGACCCATTTTTCTTGGTAAACCAGTCGGCTAGGAAATCAAGCAGGGCAGGATGAGTCGGGGGGGCACCGGTTGCTCCGAAATTATTTGGATTACCCGCAATCCCCTGCCCAAAGTGCCAGGACCAGACCCGGTTCACCATGACCCGGGCAGTCAATGGGTTACGAGGATCAACCATCCACTTGGCCAGGGCAAGGCGTCTCTTGCCCTTATCCTGAGGGAATTCTTGGGGGTGCATCCCGCCCAGGCTTTCAGCCGCACTCAGAGCACCGGGCTTGACAGGATCACCGGGGGAATACACATCCCCACCAGTCAAAATAACATCGGAATCAAAATACCCTTCCGCCCAGGGTTTCTCAGGCATATCCAACCTGCCCTGGACCCTATTATGGACCATGGTCTTCCCGGTATAGACTGCATGTGCGATAGGTTTAATCCGGTCGAGTTCTAGCCGGTGCCTGATCAAATTCTTAAACAACCTCGATTGGGATGCTTCATCCCCCGAATCCAGACCGTTCTCCCCCACTTTGGCATCTCCCGCTTCCGCCTTTTTTCTCTGCTTGATTTTAGCCTGCAATTTCTCCTTATCCTTTTCGTAATAATCAATTTTGGCCTGTGCCAAGGATTCAAAGCTGGAAAAGCCATGCCTGGATTCTGCATCCAGAAAAACCACCTTCCGTTCTGCCAGCTGGGTGGTGGAAAATACCGCCATCATTCGATAATAATCACGAGTTGGAACCGGATCGAACTTATGGTCATGACACTTGGCACACTGCATGGCATGAGCGAGAAAAGTCTGCCCGACCGAATCGGTGACGTCATCGAGCCAGAGCTGGCGAGTCTCCTTAAAAACACTCATTCCGGTCTGTTCCCATGGCCCCATGCGCAGAAATCCGGTGGCCACCAAATTTTCCGGGACTTCAGGATTCATTTCATCACCTGCGATCTGCTGCTTAACAAATTGAGCATAGGGTTTATCCTCATTGAAGGAACGGATCACATAATCTCGGTAGCGCCAAGCATTGGGCCGGGTGTAGTCATTTGCAAACCCCCCAGAATCCGCATAGCGCGAAACATCCAACCAATGACGGGCAAAATGCTCGCCATAGTGGGGAAGGTCCATCAACTGCTGCACATATTTTCCGATCACGGATTTGGATTGAGAATATTCCCTGACAAACTGGGCGGAT
>Ga0213863_10003936_pt1 | contig 10099 bp, 4 predicted proteins | sample PICome_8_FD_160128 | JGI IMG/M metagenome (GOLD analysis project Ga0213863, IMG submission 160128) | Coastal seawater microbial communities near Pivers Island, North Carolina, United States - PICO497 | ecosystem: Environmental > Aquatic > Marine > Coastal | place: USA: North Carolina | collected... | reverse complement strand
GCGCGACTCCGCGTGCGTACGTTTGAATAAAACACACTTAGGGAAAGTGAGATATGTCTGCTTTTGCATCACTCGTAGCGCGGAGAGGAAGAACGGCGACGTATCGTTGGTGCAACTTCTGCCTCGCGCACCAAAGGCAAAACGAGTTTGAGCGGTATTATTCGTCTTCTGGGACGACGACGACGACGACGACGATTCAGACGACGAAAATACTCGCGACTTTACTCGAAGATGCGATTGCGGATTCCAACAGGAAAGAGACAGAACAAGAGATGATACCATCATCATCGCAGGAAGATAACCAAAAGATCGTGGACCGAACGCGCGTTCGCGCGATTGCAGGGAAAGGCGGGAAAGGGTGCGCCTCGTTTCGGAAAGACGGCGGGTCGAGAGGACGGAGAGGTGCGGATGGCGGGAACGGCGGGAACGGCGGCGACGTCGTGTTGAAAGCGGTTGGCCAGCGAGGGCCGAAGAGTTTAGGTCACGTGGGGAACTTGTTGAGAGCGGAAAACGGAGGAAACGGAGGGAAAGAGAGGATGCAAGGGAAACGAGGGAAGACGAAGGTGATGGAAGTGCCGGTTGGGACCGTGGTCTGGGAGGAAGAAGAGAGAGAAGATGTTGTCGTCGATGATAACGTCGAGGTGACGAAAAAGATGATGGCGAATTGGGGGTCCTCCGAGCCCGTGTGGGATGATAACGACGATGACGACAACGAGGATGGTGATAATCTCGAGAGAAGCGACGACGGAGAACACGACGACGATGAATTAGAAATAGAGTACATAAGAACCGCGCATTTACGTCCGAGAGGGTATAAATACGGCATTTGGCGAGTGCTCGCGGATTTGTCAACACACGAGGACGAGTTTAAGCTCGCAATAGGAGGCAGAGGCGGGAAAGGGAACGCGAATTTTCCAGTCGGAAAAACAGCCGGAGAGTACGATCCCGGCGAACCAGGGACCGAGAGAAGAGTGGTTTTAGAGTTGAAAACAGTCGCGGACGTCGGGTTTATTGGGTTTCCAAACGCCGGGAAATCCACGATGTTAACGGCGCTGACCAACGCGAAACCAAAAATCGCGCCGTACGCGTTTACGACGTTGACCCCACAATTTGGTGCTCGCGAAATTGATTTAGATAAAGAGATGGAAACGAAAGTGAGCTTGACGTTTGCCGATGTACCCGGTTTACTTCCGGGCGCGCACAGGAACAGAGGCTTAGGTCACGATTTTTTGCGACACGTGGAGAGGTGTCGAGTGCACGCCTACATCGTCGACGCGACTGGTGGTGATGGAAAGAATAAACGCGCGACGACGGGTAATACAGAACAAGACGATGCAAATGAAAGTCTACCTGAAAATAGCAAAGAAACCAATAAGCTGCCCCACGAAGCCTTGATTGATTTAGTCAACGAGTTGGAAACCTACAAACCAGACATAACGAAAACGACGCCGGCGATTGTCGTGGTGAACAAAATGGACTTGTTATTGTTCAACAGTAGCGAAGATGATGGCAATAACGCTAGAGAAGGAGCTTCTTCCGCCGAAGCGATTAAGAAGACAATCTCTGCGTCGATTACGAAAGCGATCGGATCGTTAGGAAAAGATGCGTCTTTGTGGGAAATTGTGTTCGCTTCCGGTAAAACCGGGGAAAACGTGGACGAGGTGTTAGAGGCAGCATCGAGAGCGTGGAAGCGAATGAATAGTAGTGCAAGTAGGAGTAATTATATTAGCGGTAGTGATGATGAAAGCGAGGGCGATGATGTCAAGGCCGAGAGCGTGTGGTCGGATCCCAATAGATTTTGATTTTAGAGAAAAGCGCCCACAAATTGATAAAATAAATACCTAAATGTTCTTCTTGTTCTTGTACTTTGTCTTCGTCATCACTCTTCTCTCCTTCTCCTTCTTAAACTGCCAGACGACCAATCCACCAACTATAACTGCACTAACCGCTAACCAACACCGGACGACCGCTTTTGGCCACTTTGCCGTGAACAAGCCGTCCCCATGTTTCAGAATCACCAGAAACTCCATCGCCATGGCGGCAATCGCCAACCACGCGTTCGCGCCTAACTGAGCTTTCCAAATCCCGCGCTCGTCCGTTATGAACACGTAATACTCTCTGATGGCAATATTTGCCTGTGCAAACCAAAGCACTAAACGTAAAGTGTTCAAAATATGCGGCGGAGGTATGCCGTAAATGAACTTCAAGAAGAACGCGTTCAATTCAAACGATAAACACATACCGATGAGGAACACGCACTGAATGAAACGACCGGGAGTCTTGAACGGCTGCCATTCGTAACGATACCAGTTATGTCCTTTCTCCGGAAGGATGTAATTTTCGATCGATTTTCGCGCGACGCGAACGAAATTCGACGACGGACGTCGTCTGTGATGGCGGTTTTTCTTTCCATCGCTTTCATCTTTCGTGCGCTCGGAAGAACGCGCCGCCGCCGCCGCCGGTTTGTTCTTCATCTCGTTCTCATCATCTTCTCCTTCTTGTCCATTTTTTTCGTATTCATCCTCCTCGCTACTACTACTCTCCTCGAAATCATCTATCACTCTCTCAGTAAAACCATGATTTTCAACTCCTTCGCTACTTTCCTCCCTACTGCTCCCGCTATAACTACCCCTACCAACGTTGGTCGTCGCGAAATACTTCGTCGCCCGCATCCCGACCCACATCCCGCCAAAGTTACACACCAACACGTCCAACACCCACGAATCCCACCAGCACTCGTTAAAATTCTTCAACCAATGCCTAAACGTCACCTCCATCAGTTCAAACAAAATCGAATACGCCCACAACAAGTGCCAATCGCGAATGGCCAACGCCTTCCCGAACCACCCGAGCACGTGCGCGAGAAAAAACTCATCCAGTATCGTGTTCTTCACGTTCTGGAAACAGGACCCAAAACGTGCTAAATTGCATTGCTCCGGGGTAAAAACTCGACAATCCGTCGCGTACGTCCGTTCCTCGTACGGGAACATCTTCGCATCATCTTCACCCGCTGAGATTAAGTTTGAATCCCAAAACGCAAACACCCTCGCTCTCGCCTGTTCTTTCGTCTCTTGAAACACCAAAAACACCAGGAACAAAAGGTACAGGACAAAACTCCCGTGCACGCACCTCCAGACGCCCGGGTGCGGGCGAAACATGTGCGTGTCTTCACCTTGGAGGAACGAGTACACGAGGTAGGACACGTAGGCGAAGAAGAGGCCTTTTTTCGTCGGGGAACTCGATGATGCTGTCCTCGCTTCTGACACATCATTTCCCCTAATGTTGCGTTGACCAATGTCATCATTCAACGCTTGGTACGCTAAAACGAGCACGTATACGAAGAGAAAAGAGAGTGATTTTCTGTTATTGTTGGCATTACGAACAGAAACAACACCATCGTCCATTTTGCGCTCCGTTGTTGTCTTCACCTCGTCCTCGTGCTCTCTCTTTTATTATTCGCGTGTGCGCTAAAAATAACAACTTTGGGATGCTTCATTTTCCCGAAACGAACCCCGAAACGGAACAGAATATATACACACACACACACAACACACACACAGACACAGACGCGCTTTGAATGATGCGCGAGAGTAGTAATGATGCTAATAATAACAACGCCGGAGGATCAGGATCAGGAAATGGAGGATTAACGTTCGCGTTCCTCTCCTTGGGAACCATTTCCGTTTCCATTTTACTCTCCGGAGTGGCGATGCATTCGTCCATGTCGAGTACGAGTTCGTCGAGTTCTTCGTCTCTGGCGAAAGGCATTTTCATCGGGTCCACGTCCACGATTACGTTATTCGCGTCTGGCGTGTATTTTGCGTGTAAGTTTATCTCCTCGGGAGGAGGGACGAGTAGGAGTACGACATCAACATCCGCGGAATGTATCGAAGGGGAATTCGTTGAGAAGGAGAGTTTAATTGGAATGAATGTGAGAAAAGAGGAGATGCGCGGGTGGTTGATTTTCTGCAAAGGGTCTAACATGGTGAAAGCGAATAAGATGTCCAAAGAAAAAGGATTCGCTGGGAAAACGACGTCGAAGAAGTCGTCTTTAAGTTTGACGACTTTGATGAGCGGAAGCAATACGGAGAGGTATTACGTGACTTTGGACGTGAAAGCGGCGAGGATGAAGTTGGAAGCGAACAGAGGAGGAGGAGGAAGCGACGGCGGGGCGAGCGCGACGACGGCGGTGGAGAGTACTACTACGACGACGACTTCTTTTTCTTCATCATCTTTGGAGGCAGAGTATGTGGACAAAGAGGAAAAGTTTATCGATTTGAAGCAGTGCGACGTGTATTTGGTAGAGTATCCGGAAGGGAATAAGACGGAGTTGATGTGGAACCATAAGCGGGCGATCGTGATTGCGAGGAGGAGCGATGCTTCTTCTTCTTCTTCTTCGCTGTACGAAGGCGAGAAGGTGGTTTGGTTATACGCTTTGAGCGGACCGAGTAAAGAGGCGTGGTTTTACGCGCTGTGGAGGGCGTTGGATATGGACTCGATGAGAAGAGGTTTAACGTCGACGACTGCCACGAATTCGAATAGTAAACAAAAGTTCCCAGAAGAGGCGAAATCGAGAATCGCGCAGTACTTGCTCGAAAACGCGCGATTCGAAAAGAAGATTAGCAGAAGTAGTAGTAATAGCAGCGAACAACAACAACAACAACAACAACAACAAGAGAAGAAGGATGAGAAAGCCAAAGCGCAAAAGAAACAAGACGCGTTTTTCGAACACATCTTCGACGACAAACGGTGCGGACAAACCGTGAATATCATCTCTTCCCGCATCTTTTTCGATTTAGTGCGCTCGATTGATTTTAAAAACGTTCTCTCGAATTTGTTGGAGAAGAAATTGAACGAACTTCCCGGTTTACCGAAATACGTCGGCAAGTTTGACGTGGAAAAGTTATCGTTAGGAGAAGCGACGCCGAAGTGTAACATGTTACGGCCGGTAGATGGAAGCGATGGTTCAAACGCACCTTGGGACGGCGGATCGTTACCAGGTCGAGGCGTTTGCGCCGCGGTGGAAGCGGATTTGAGTTACGTCGGCCTTATTGAAGTGACGATTCGAACGAGAGTGGATTTAGCGCAGTACGCGAAGGAAATCGGGAACTTAGTGGAAGGCGGGGATGCAGCGGGAGTGGAGGAAAGCGACGATGACGCTGCCGGAAAAACGAACGACAGCGTCACAAGCAAAAGCGGCTCGAGAACGCCGACGCCTCCGCTCTCGCCCACAAACTCTGGCAGAATCCCACCGCTCAACAAAACGAAAGAAGAAGTCACTCAAAACGTGCTCAAAGAGATGAAGAAAGTCGTCGAAAACGTCAACGACCGCGTGTTGCAAAAGTTTCCGCTAAAAATGACTTTGAGAGTGTCCAGCTGTTCCGGCACGTTTCGATTTTGGATCCCTCCACCCCCGAACGAACGCTTGTGGTGGGGATTGAAAGGTCGCCCGAGAGTCGATATCTTTTGCGAGCCGGCGATTGGAGAGAACAAAATCGCGCACGAGTTTATCGCGAAGAAAGTCTCGCATTTGCTGTCCAGCAAGTTAGTCTCGGACATTTGCGACGAGCTGGTGTTGCCGAACTGCGCGAGCGACCCGATGAAAGAGTTGATACGGTTCGAGCACTTCGTACCGGAAATTGCGTTCGAAGACGCGATACAGTTGAGCGAAGGCAACGGTGCATTTTTAGTAACGAACGCAGCGTCGTCGGAGGACGTCTCTTCGACGACGTACTTGCGAGGCGAAAAGAAAGGAGACGAACTCATCGTGCTTTCAAAATCGGGCTCTGAAAACGCGTTCAGCGCGCAACTGTTACCGAATGCGCCGAAAGAAGAAGAAAAAGTAGAAGATCATCAACAACAACAAGTACAAGAGAAGCAAGAAAAACAACAGCGCAAAAGTGTCAGTTTAAAACGCGAAAACAGCACGAAGAGACAGGAGGAAAAGAACGCCTTGGACGCCACGGCAGAGTGGTTGCTCTCGGATTCGCATTTCGACTCGCCGCCAACCTCCGCCGCGAAAGCCCCTCCCTCTTCCTCCTCGCAACCGCTCTCTCCGAAATCTCCAACCGGCGGCAATAACAACATGATTGGTTTCGGAAACAAGCGCGAAGACGTCCTCCGAGCCAAAGGCGGCGGCGGCGCGTCCTCTTTTTCCTCCGCGCGTCCGACCAGCCCGGATCATCAGAATCACCAAAACAACCTCTTCGCGTCTCTCTCGCGTTCGATTAAACAAAAAGCAGAGGAAAATTTATCCAAAATGAAATCGGATTTTCAAGAGGTGCAAAAAGGACTCCAAAACGGCGGCGTGGAAGGCGCGGTGCAAAACATCAAACAAATCGCGATGAAACGAGCGAAAGAAACGACGACCGCGACGACGACGACGACGGCTTCGACGACGCATTCGTCTTCCTCTTCTTCTTCGCAGCAGCAGCGGCAGCGGCAATAGAAGCGCGGGGTAGACAAAAATATACGCCGCCCGAAAAAGTAAACCTCTTTAAGAAGTGCGCGAAACAAAAAACATTCAAAAGGATGTAATTGAACTTTTTAAACAGGTTAACATATCACGGAAGAGTTAAAGCTCGATGTTCAATACAAAATGCATTCTATCCTTAGTCTTACAGATACGCAATACGTTCAAGACGTAAGCGCGAGTGAAGCGTTCTTCTCTGTGCTTCATTTTGACATTTTTCGACTCAAAAAAAAATTCAAAAATTCTCACAAAAACCATCGTCTCGACGAGACACTAAAGACGACGACGAATCGAAAGAAACCTCCTCCTTTTCCTCCTCCTCTCGCTCACTTTTGCACGAAGGTCGAGACGACTGCGACTGCTGCTCTTCATTGTCCGTGTTGCGTGACATTCGCGTCCTTCGCGGAATCTTTAGCGCGTGCCATCAAGAGGAAAAATCAATCGAAAAGCTCCGGGAAAAATTCAAACAGCATGGTGGCCAACAAAGAAGACACACGAGAAGAACTCGCGATGATGATGGAAACCGATCACGAAGGCACGTTGTTGGATGAAAACCTCCTCTTCATGGATGAACCGTCGTGCGTCCAACGCTGGCTGTCGTTTGAAAACGAAAAAAAGAACAACGGCGATGAATCTTTGAACAGAGAGATCGAGACGTATCGGAAACTGATTCAAAACGAGCTCAAGAAAGGAGCACATTTTCAAAAAATTTCCTCTGCGAGCGGCGTGAGTTTTCCTTCGTTTTTGCAGTTGCAGTTGGAGACGACGACGACGATCGACGACGATACCGCGGACGGCACCGGGAACGAAATGGGAGAGGATGGGGAAGCCGCGGCGACGAATGCTCATAACGCGAATACCGGCGAGGAGGAGGAAGCGGAGACGTACGACGTGGATTTGATCGACCCGAAGGAGTGGATGGTACCGCCGCAGTGCATTCCGGTGCACGCGAACGTGACAACGTTCGATTGGAAACCGATGTACGAACACACGAAATTTGACGTCATCATGATGGATCCTCCGTGGCAGTTGGCCACGGCGAATCCAACGAGAGGCGTGTCGTTGGGGTACTCGCAACTCACCGACGCGCACATCGCGAACCTTCCGATTCCAGAGTTGCAAGAAAACGGCTTCTTGTTCGTGTGGGTAATCAATGCGAAATACCAGTGGTGTTTGAACCAGTTTAAAAAGTGGGGCTACGAGTTTGTGGATGAAATCGCGTGGGTGAAAGTGACCAACTCGAGGAGATTGGCCAAATCGCACGGGTTTTACTTGCAACACGCGAAGGAAGTGTGTTTGGTGGCCAGGCGAGGGAAAGATCCACCCGGTACGACTTTGAATGGGAAGACGGCTTCGGACGTGATTTTTGCGGCAAGACGAGGCCAATCGCAAAAACCGACGGAGATTTACGAATTGATCGAACAGTTGGTGCCGAATGGGAAATATCTGGAGATTTTCGCGAGGAAGAATAACTTGAGAGATTACTGGGTGAGCGTCGGGAACGAGGTGACCGGGACCGGGTTACCGCCGGAGGACGTAAAGGCGTTCGCAGAGGTGGGCGCCGTTCCGGCTGCAAAGTACGGCGCGGCTGCGCAAAAGTAAAACAACATTGCTATCTGTGTATGTTTTTATGCGGATGCAAGATAGTATTACTGATCAAACACTTACTTTTTTTTACGCCGGGGCTACTATTGCATACATGCGCTATTACTACTATCTATAAAATTCATTGAACTACTTTATCACCAAGAAACGTCTCTTCGAGCTCGTCGCAAAAGGAAACGTCAAACGCGTACCATTCTCTCCACGCTTTGCACACGCGCAAAACTCTCGTCATGAACGGCGGCTTCGCTATGACGCCGCAGTGTTTTAAACTTTCGCCTAAAGCTTTAAATACATCCGGTAAAGCGCGTTTGATTACCATTCTGTAGCTACTCGCGTGCTTGACCGGTGCCGAGGCGTTGTGAAGGACGTCAGAGAAGGCGTAGAGGAGAGAGACTTGCGCTTCGAGTGGTTTTTGCGACTCTTTTTGCGCGTCCATTTCTTCCCTCAGTTTCGCGACGACTTCCTCCGCGCAAATCGCGTGATCGATTGCAAACGTCGTCACTTCTCGCACGCGTTCGCGTTCGAGTGTTAAAAGCGACAGGAGTTCTTGCAAGTGTTTTTGGTCCGTCTCGGAGAGTGCATTCTGCGTTTCTCCTCGATCCAGATTGTAATCGACGAGAGAGGAGGAAGCGCCGATACCCGCGCCGTTGGATGTTGGCCACTGCGCGGACAACAACATCGAGTCTTTCGCGCTACTACTGTTATGTTTTGGTGCCATCTCGATTCCTCCAGCTGGTGGTACCCAAATTTTCCCGTTCGGCGTAAACATCCGAAACGGGTCCGTTCGAAACGAAGTCAGAGAATCGCCGTTGGCTAACGAAAACACTCTCCACAAATAATAAACAGTCTCTTCGTTCTCCTCAATCGTATCAAACAAAAACGCAAAATCGGGATCATCTTTCTTCCTCGCTTTGATTCTGTGTTCGACGGCTTTCCCATCCTCGGTAACAAACGTCGCCGTGATATCGATGCGTTTCATTTGCGCGTAATCTTTCGGGAAACGGACTTTAACGATACCTTCTTCCTCTTCTTCTCGATGCTCTGCGTCAAAGTTCACAAAAGGCGCCGGCGCGGTCAACCGCGCTGCCACTTCACCTCGCATGTGAATATTCTCGTCCAAATACAGCATCCTTCGCGACTCCTCGTCGTCTTCGTCGGGTTCGTCTTCGTCGTTCGCAATCTTCCTTATTTCCGTAACCGGCGCAGGCGGCCATACCTTCTCCGAAACCACCACCGCGCCGCCTAAACTCGCTTCCAACTTCACTCCGTAGAACAAAAATTGGCCGCTATTCATTTTTTCGATTGCATTCTCCGCGCTCGATTTCGCCACAAACGCCATAAACGCCATCGATGACCCGCCTTTGTTATTGCTGTTGCTATTGTACCCATTGCCGCTCTTTTTGATCGACAACGACGCGATCGGTCCAAACGCCGAGAACGCTTCCAAGATTTTCCTCTCGAACAGTTGTCGAGCGCGTCCTGACTCCTCGCGAAATAAAGACTCAAAATCCTCTCGCGATGGAAGATTTTTCACGATCACGTTCGAGGACAACGGATTATGAGGTTGTCCTCGTTGCTGTTGCTGTTGTTGATGCTCTGGCTCGTACTCGTCCCGTCGCGCGCGCGTCTCCAATTTTTTCTCCTCTTTTCCTTCACCTTCTTCGCCTACACATCTCCTCTTTCGTTTCTTCGAAACATTTTCATCATCATCATCATCTGCATCAATATAATCATCATTTTCATTCGGGGCCGTATCCTTTTCGTCGCGTTTCCTCTGCACTTCTTTCGGAACGAACGACGGTCGGTGCTGCGTCCGGACTCGCGTATCGCCTTTGAACGACACCAACGGTAATTCGCCGTCGTTCGTTTCTTCTTCTCGTTGGTGGTGATGCTTTTCGTCGTCTGAATCGTCGGCGTCTGCGAACGCGGAGAGCGACGATTTTACCCGAACCTTCCTCTGCTGCCTTGGCGGCATTGCGAGCGGTTCTTTGTGCGCAAGCGCAAAGAGAGAGAAAGAGAGAG
>Ga0213863_10003933_pt1 | contig 10111 bp, 8 predicted proteins | sample PICome_8_FD_160128 | JGI IMG/M metagenome (GOLD analysis project Ga0213863, IMG submission 160128) | Coastal seawater microbial communities near Pivers Island, North Carolina, United States - PICO497 | ecosystem: Environmental > Aquatic > Marine > Coastal | place: USA: North Carolina | collected... | reverse complement strand
CTAGAAAGACGCAACGTAAATCCTGATAATCTCGGAAAAGAGCCATTATCTGATATAACTGATAACTATTTTAGAGCAATTATAAGAGCTGTTCTTGATAAAAAAATGGATCTGGTCAGAATTCAGGTAGACGCAGGTTACTCCATGTCTAGAAAAACTCTTGCTGAATTAACAAAACTATCAGGGCTAAAGAAACCAACTGCTGAAATAAAAGCTGCTGTAGCTTTGGTTATGGCTTTGGAGTTTGGTTATGCATCAATGAAAGATTATATAAAAGAAGTTTTAAAGATATCTGATAAAGATCTACCTGTTTTTATGAATTTATTTTATGAGGCTAGAGAGCTAGGATTAAAGAAAATTCTTAAGAAATGAAAGTATTAATATTTTTAATATTGTTTGTAAGTACAAGCATCCACTCCAAGCCAAATGTAATTATCATACTCACTGATGATTTGGGCTGGGGCGATGTCTCATACCATGGAGGACATATTCCAACTCCAAACATAGATGCATTAGCTAAAAACGGTGTTGAACTCAATAGGTTTTACGCAAGTCCTGTCTGCAGCCCAACAAGAGCATCATTGTTAACCGGTCTACATATTTTTAATCATGGCATTATTAGACCCTTGGCAAATCCAACTGCAGAGCAATATGGGCTCCCGGTTGATTTAAAAATAATGCCGCAGTTTTTTAAAGAAGCAGGCTATCAAACAGCCCTATCAGGTAAATGGCACTTAGGAATGCATTTGAAAGAATATTGGCCTACAAATAGAGGTTTTGATCAAAGTTATGGTCACATGCTCGGTGGGATAGGATATTTTGACCATGTGCATTCATCAAGATTAGATTGGCATAGAAACGAAGAGCCGCTCTTTGAAGATGGATATTCAACAGAGCTTATAGCAAATGAAGCAGTTAGAATTATTGAAACTAAAGATCCAAATCGTCCTCTCTTTCTTTATGTTGCTTTTAATGCACCCCACACCCCAATTCAGGCTCCTGATAAAAATATAGAATTATTTAGCTATATTGAAGATCCGCTTGATAGAGCATATGCAGCAAATGTTAATGCTCTAGATGCTGAGATTGGAAAAATAATTCATGCAATTGAAGGTCAAGGAATCTTAGAGGAAACAATAATAGTTTTTTTTAGTGATAATGGTCCTGTATTTGATATAAACCCTATCATTGCTGTATTAGCACCCGGCTTAGTGGAGGCCAGAGGAAGCACAGCCGGTCTTCCTGGAAGTAAAACTTCTGCTCGCGAAGGAGGTATAAGAGTTCCTGCTAGCATCATGTGGAAAGGAGTTTTGGATAACTCAAAAAGCGATCAATATATATTTGTTCAGGATTTACTCCCAACCCTCTTATCAGCAGCAGAAATAGAAGTTAGCGATCTAACAGTCTTCGATGGAACTGATAAATGGCAAAATTTAGTCTCTGGCGCTCTTCAAGCTCCAAATAATGATTTTGTTGGAGCAAAAATAGTATTTGATGAACGGGCTTTATTTAACGATGAATGGAAGTTACATTTTCGTAAGCCGGTAATGCTTGATGTTGAAGGTACTTATTCCTTATTCAATGTAAATGATGATCCATTTGAATCAAAGGATTTATCTAAGATTGAAGTAGAGGTTTTTAAATCAATGAAAGCAACTATGATTGGCATGAAACAAAGAGAGGTAATACCAGTAATTGATCCAGCTCATTTTTATAATTATGGAGACACTGAAGGAGGTCCTGTAATTGGATCACCATGGCTTGAAATGGACTATGAAATAAGTGAACACCCTTCTCCAACTAAAGGTTTTTTTATAATGGTTTGGGTTATGATTCAAGCTTTTAAATATTATTGGATTGGGTTTATTCTATTGCTAACTGGTGTAATATTTACGTTTAGGAAGCTTAGAGCCTCTAAATAATCTTACAAACTTCATCAAAATCTAATCTAGGCAACCTCTGAAATATCTTAGTAGAGTCACCATAACCAATACAGCATAAAAAATTAGATTTTATATTTGAATCAGAGAAAAACGTCTCATCGACTAATTGATTGTTAAACCCAGACATAGGTCCGCAATCTAGTCCCAGAGCTCTAGCAACCATTATTAAATAAGCTCCCTGCAAGCTACTATTTCTAAAAGCAGTTGAAACATTCATTTCGTCATTTCCTTTATACATAGGAGCAACATCCATATGAGGAAATAATTTTGTCATATGATCTGAAAAATCAAGATCATAACCAATAATTGCAACAACTGGTGCGGTCATGACCTTAGAAATATTATTAGGCAGTAAAGCAGGCTCAAACTTAACTTTTTCAGCTTCAGATTTTACAAATACAAATCGGGCTGGAGAACAATTTGTACTTGTAGGGCCCATTTTAGTGAGATCATATAAAGAACGAATCATGGCATCACTAACATCTTTATCTTGCCATCCATTCATACTTCTTGCTTCACCAAATACAAGGTTCAAAGCTTCTTCATCCAGAGGATTGGTTCGCTCTTTTAAATCTTTAAATTGTTCTTGTGCAGCAGTAACTATTTGTTTTTGCTCTTCTGTTAAATCATCTAGCATTATTTATTCTCCTCAGGATTCATAGGTATTTCACCTTTCTCAACCATCGCTACCACTTGATCAAGTCTTGGATTTTTTCTTACTTCTTCAAGTTGGTCATTAGGCACTGATACACCAAATGATGATGGAGCAAAAGGTCCATACTGAGCCATGATTGTATCTCTAAATGGTGTTTTTTCGGGAGGATGAGAGGAATCTAAGAAATCACCATCTGTCCAATGTTCATGTGTAAAACCATAAGAGTCTCTCCAATAGTCATACATTTGACTTCCTAATAGATGCCTACCAATTCCCCACTCATGAGGATATTTATCCACCGATTTTAAATGATGATGACCAGCCATTAAATCGTCCACTGATCCAGATACTTCATAGCCTGCGTGACCATATGGAGCAAAGTCTCCTTCTGCAGGAAATTGAACATTATTTAGTATGTGATGATCAGCAGGTGTATCCCCTGTATCTGCTCGCATAAAAGCACCCATATGATCTGAGCCATCAGGGCCCATAATGTAATTTGTTACAAGCAGGCCAAGATTCTCTGAATACCATCTTATCGACTCTTTTGCATCTTTGCAGTTTATAGCAGTATGACCAACTCTCTTTACAGATGTTCTTAAGTTATAGATCCACTTATCATCTTGCAGTTGCCACTCATCTGAGGCTTGCCCTATTCTTTGAAGCTCATTTACACGATCTTCTGCATTAGGAGAATTTGATTTTATCCTCTCTGTGCTATTACCAGTATTTAGCTTTGGCGATGTTTTGATTTCGGGCACGATTTCATTCATTCCATAATAAATTTCTATTTCTAAGCCCTCTGGATCAATTAATGTTACTTTTTTACCTCCACCTGGCTCATTATTGTCAACAATTTCAACATTAAGATTGCTTGATAGATTTTGAAGATCTTCAAAAGCGTCCACTTTATATGCCATTCCGATACACCTATTTTGATCTCCCTTCGATGCAACATATATATATGGATTTGAGCCAGAGCCTTTAAAAAAAATTGAATTGTCTGTTTCATGGGCTAGCTGACAACCAAAATGATTCATGAACTCTTTTTGTTTGCCTAAGTCGACTAATTCGAAACGTGTAAAAATTAAATCAGTAATTTTACATATTGGTTGTGACATACTCTTTCTCCTTTAAAAGTCTGTTTAATTCTTCCCACAACAGATCGTTATATGTGTTTGGGCCATCACCGTAAAGCTTATTTATCTCAGGCTCCCATTCTCCAGTAACATAATCTAGGATACCTTCTTTATAACTATTTCTATTAGAAATAGTCTCCCAGTATTTTTTAAGATATGGAAGTTTATTACTTTCAAAAACACTGCCAAATCTCATTTCTTGAACTCTATGCAAAAGTGACGTCATGCAGCAATCTATTGCTGTATATTTATCACCCATCATAAATTCTCTCTGATGACTTAATACTGCCTCAATAGTAACAAGGTGTCTGGCTAACATCAGTGTCATCTTTTTATTCAAACTTCTTGGCGGTTTACCCAAAATTCGTAACAAGATAAAGATAGGAACTCTCTTTTTAATAGAGTGCTTGGTTGAATAATCCCAAATAATACTAAAGACGGATCTTTTGCATATCATTTTGACTAGTAATGGAGCAGAAATACCTCCGGCAGTAGTTCCTAGAGTCTCTCCAAGCTCTTTGGTCTCGTCTAATGTTACAAAATTCAATAGGTCATTAAAAGTATCATTATCAAGACTGCTAGGAAATAATTCTTCTCCTTGATCAGGATATTTGACATCTATGTGCCTCATTATTTTTATGCTGTCAGGGATTGGCAGATCATCATCAATAAGTGTTGGTGCAAGATTCTTAGGATTTAATTTTTTATATTCTTTGGTTAGATGGTCTCCTCTTGATTCCAAATAAATTAAATTATATTTATACGTTATTTTTTTTTCGGACAGAGCTACCCTTGCCATATTTGATGCAACTGACTCACCATATCCATATAGTTCTAAGCTCATTAACGAATAATTATTTTTTTAATCTTGAAAGTAAAACATAATTTTTAATTTTATCCAACTGGATAGCAAAATAAGAATAATTTTTTATAATTTTTAACCACTTGGTTATTGTTTTTTTCTATCCAAGTGGTTAGAATTAAAATAATTCATTTTCCGGGGGAAAAAATGGTTAAATCCTATAAAAATATTTACTTATCAACATTACTCTTTACTGCGGTAATTTCATTCACTCAAAACACTTTTGCTCAATCATCTGATAATTCAAGATTAGAAGAAGTGGTTGTTACTGCTCAGAAAAAAGAACAAGGTCTAGCTGAGGTGCCTATTTCGATCTCAGTAATGTCAGGTGAACGAATGTCTCAGCTCGGTGTTACAACACTTGAAGGGTTATCAACACATGTACCGGGACTAGTTATTAATAAAGGTGCTGGTGAGATGAACATTTACATGAGAGGTGTAGGTTCTGGAGCAAACAAAGGCTTCTCACAATCAATTACTCAATTTATTGATGGAATGCCTATCATAAGAGGTCAGCAATACCTTACTCCTTTGCTTGATGTTGAAAGAGTTGAGGTCTTAAAAGGTGCTCAAGGTGTTTTGTTTGGTAAGAATACTATTGGCGGTGTGATAAATGTTGTTAGCAAGTCTCCTATCATTGGTGGGGATACAGATGGAAACTGGTCAATGGAATATGTTCCAGAGTGGAGTACTAAAAAATTACAAGGGGCGATGAATATTCCTGTTAATGATACTTTTGCTATGAGATTGGCTGCGTCAATCGAAGATTCGGATGGGTGGGTAACCAATCAATTTCTTAATAAAGATGAGCCCTCGAATGAGGCCAAAGCTTTGAGAGCAACACTGTTATGGGATCTTGGAGAGACAGAAATCGATTTAAAATTATCAACAGCTACAAGTGAGAAAAGTGGTCAAGAAACAGGTATATCTGTTTATAGAACAGTTGGTCCATTAGGTTTAATGGCACAAAATGGTTATACAGCTGCATTTCTAGCAGTAAATATTCTTAATAAACATTACTCTGATATGGTAACTGGAGTTCCTGGAAGTACATATGTTAACAATGGTCAGGGAGAAAATCCTACAGGTGGTGAAGTTAATTCAGATAGTGCAATCTTAAATATTACTTCTTCTTGGGGTAATCATGAGATTAAGTCTACAACTACGTATTCAACTTATGATTATACTTGGGGGCTTGATGCTGATTTTGGTCCAATGGATTTTCTTTCAACTGATAGTTTTCATGATTTTTCATCTCTCACTCAAGAATTTGTTATTACCTCTCCTACCAGCGACAAATTTGAATACATAGCTGGTTTCTACTATGACGATATCGAGTATTGGTCACAAAATAATGGAACTCTTCAAACCGATTTTGGAGGCAAGTTTGGTCAAACTTTCCCTGCGCCTGATTTATTTGCCTTTCAAACTGGTGGAAGGTTTAGCGCTCAAACAGCGGCAACTCACACTCTTTTTGACCAACAATCAACTAGTAAATCAATTTTTGCTGAAGGTACTTGGTATCTAAATGATAGGCTAACAATGATAGCTGGGGTTCGTAAATCTGAAGATGATAAAGATTTGAAAGGATCTCAAGTGATGAGTTCTAATGTTACCGGTGGTGTAAGTATTAATACGCCAACAATGAATCCTGTTATTTTGGGTGTTGTAAAAGTGTTACTTGATAGATCTCCGTATAACTTTCCTTTACAAAAAAGATCAGAGAGTCATACCACCCCATCTGTAAAATTTATATATGAAGCGACAGATTCAACTAGATTGTATCTAAGTTATGCAGAAGGTTATAAAGCTGGCGGCTTTGATGGATCAGAAAATGCACCTCAAATAAATGCTACAACCCCTGCGCCTACATTCCAGTTTAGGCCAGAAGAAGCCTCTACTATTGAGTTGGGAGCTAAGATTAATATTCCCGAAAATTCATTCAGAGCAAATATTGCATATTTCTCTACAGACTATGAAGATTTACAAGTTTCTGCTTTTAATGGATCAGCATTCGTTGTTTCCAATGCAGCTCAAGCTGAGATTGATGGGCTAGAAATGGACATGACTTGGGCGCCAACTGATAGCTTCCTGGTCGGCGGTTCAGTTACATCATTAGACTTTGCATACAGCTCATTTGATACAGGAGCATGTACTGCTGATCAAGAATTTTCAAATAGATTGGCAACTGGAAGTAGAAGCTGTACCCAAGACCAGACAGGACAAGCTGGTAACTATGCACCAGAATTATCTGCAAATATATTCATGAATTACTTCCAAGCATTAAGCAATGATAAGCAAATGGTTCTATCACTCAATGCAAACTATCAAGATGAATTTGGTTCTGCTGGTGACAACGATCCACTTGGAATTCATGAATCTGCAACAAAGATTGATGCAAGTGCAACAATGGTCATGGCTAATGGTCTAGAAATCTCATTGTTTGGTAGAAACATTACTGATGAGCAAGTAGGCACACAAAGTATCGATTTGCCATTGGTGAACGGCTCTCATTTCATGCTTTGGGAGAGAGGTAAAGAAATTGGACTTAGCTTAAAAGCTAATTTTTAATATATATTTTTTGACTTAATAATTACTACCCCTTTTAATTATTAAGCACTTCTAAGGGCATGATGTTTTATTTAATTATTCATTTTGCCCTTTTTTTAGATGGAGTTATGAAATGGGTTTTAAATTAGGAAACATATATGGAAAAGCGGCATTAGTAAAAAATGATGCCTTTTATAATCTTTCAGAAATATCTAATGGGGATGTATCTGATAACCCATCAGAAGTAGTTAGCAACTTATATGCTATTGCTAAACTTTATTCTGATATAGATGAATTTGCTCCATCTGGAAAATTAGATGATGCAGTTATGGGCCCACCGATAACTGGTTCAAGGAATTGTTTTGCTGTTGGATTAAATTATAGAAATCATGCAGACGAATCTGGAATGGAAATACCACCCTTCCCTATGATCTTTACCAAACATACATCATGTATAAATGGACCATTTGATGATATTGAAATGAGAAGTGATATTGTTGATTATGAGGCTGAGTTAGTTGTCGTAATTGGAAAGCAAGGTAAAAATATTACTAATGATGAGGCTTGGAATCATGTTGCTGGTTTAACAGTTGGCCAAGATATATCCGATAGATCTGTTCAGTTTCATGCAACACCGCCTCAGTTTAATCTTGGAAAATCATTTGATACCTTTGGACCAATCGGACCTATCTTAGTCTCACCAGATGAATTTGAAGATAAAAACTCATTAGATCTTGAGTGTTCTGTTAATGGTGAATTGAGACAAAAAGATAATACAAATGATTTAATTTTTGATATTCCATATATTATTTCTTACATATCTGAATTTATTACCCTAGAACCTGGTGATTTAATATTTACAGGCACTCCAGCTGGTGTTGGTGCAACTCAAGGTAAACTTCTCAAAGATGGCGATATTCTTTCAACGACTATTGAGGGTATTGGAAGGATGGAAAATAAATGTGTAAGAATCTCAGATCATAGCAATGCATCATTCATCCCTGAATTTATAAAAGGAAAGATGCCAAACAATGATCAAGATTAATTTTGAGTAAATATTTAACCTCAATTGCACTTATAGCTGCTGGCTTAGGGCCACTGCTTATAGATACAGGCACCACACATTTATTAAATCCGGACTGGGATGCACATGCAAGAGTACACGAAGTATGGCGACTATCTACCAATTCTTTAATTACAATGTTAGGTCTATATCTATTATGGATTAAACAAAGAGAGTTTCTAGCAGCTCTTTTAAGCTTATGTCTTTTGATCGGTTTTTGGATATCTGTATTTATAATACCATTTTATGGTGGACTTCCTGTCGGAAATGGCATTGATGAGTTGGCGCCACTAGGCATTCCATTAAATATATTTTCATTTATTGTAGTTTTATTAATTCAAATTTTAGGTTTAATTTTATTAAAAAGTGATCACAAGAGTATTTAGCTTTGCTTAAGCATTTATTAACTTAAACTTCTATTATTTAGTGTAAAATAATCGAATATGGCAAAAGAAGACAATTTAGAATTTGAGGGTGAAGTTATTGAAACTCTCCCTAATACTACTTTCAAAGTTAAATTAGAAAATGATCATATAATTGAAGCTCACATTTCTGGCAAAATGCGTAAACATTACATCAGGATCTTAACTGGTGATAAAGTTAAAGTTGAGATGACGCCATACGATCTAACAAAAGGAAGAATTACTTTTAGAGGCCGCTAGGCTTTAGATTTAACTGTTTTCTTTTTAGCGCTGAATTTAACTTCATTGGCAACCAAATCAACTTTGATCTGACCACCCTTACTGAGCTCACCAAATAAAACCTTATCAACCAGAGGTTTCTTAATTTTGTTCGTAATAAATCTCTCCATAGGCCTTGCGCCCATTTCTTTGTTATAGCCATTTTCAGCAATCCAGTTTAAAACTTTTTTAGAATAAATTAACTCTACATTTCTGGCATCAAGCTGTGCTTGAAGCTTGGTAAGGAATTTATCTACTATTGATAGAATGACTTTCATTGGTAGATAGTTAAACTGAATAATTTCATCTAACCTATTCCTAAATTCAGGAGAAAATAGTTTCTTTAAAGACAACAGTGCATCAGATTCATTGGATTGATCGCTGAAACCAATGCTTTTCTTTTCTAATAAATCAGCACCTGCATTAGTTGTCATGACCACAATAACGTTCCTAAAGTCCGCTTTGCGCCCATTGTTATCGGTTAAGACCCCGGAATCCATGATTTGTAGAAGCAAATTAAAGATGTCTGGATGAGCCTTTTCTATTTCATCAAGCAATAGTACACAATGTGGGTTTTGTACAACGGCCTCAGTTAATAAGCCGCCTTGATCAAATCCAACATAGCCAGGGGGCGCTCCAATCAGTCTTGAGACAGTGTGCCTTTCCATATACTCTGACATATCAAATCTTACAAGCTCGATACCCATCATGTTTGCCAATTGGGTTGTAATTTCTGTCTTACCTACCCCAGTTGGACCAGCAAATAAAAACGATCCAATCGTTTTATTGTCATCTCTGAGCCCTGCTCTGGATAATTTAATAGCATTAACCAGACTCTTAATAGCTGTATCTTGACCAAAAATAACAGTTTTTAGATCGGATTCTAGTTTTTGGAGATTAATTGACTCTTGGCTAGATATAGTTTGTTCAGGAATTTTAGATATTTTTGAAATAGTTTTTTCAATATCTATCTGTTTTACGGTTATTTTTTTTGAATTTTTTCTTGAAATATTTAACAAAGCGCCTGTTTCATCTATCAAATCAATTGCCTTATCAGGTAAAAATCTATCGTTTAAAAAGCGCTTAGATAAGGTAACAGCTGAATTTATAGATTCACCAGAATATTTTACATTGTGATGGTCCTCATAATTAGTCTTAAGACCATCTAGTATTTGTATGCATTCATCTACAGATGGTTCTAAAACATCAATTTTTTGAA
>Ga0213863_10003928_pt1 | contig 10120 bp, 9 predicted proteins | sample PICome_8_FD_160128 | JGI IMG/M metagenome (GOLD analysis project Ga0213863, IMG submission 160128) | Coastal seawater microbial communities near Pivers Island, North Carolina, United States - PICO497 | ecosystem: Environmental > Aquatic > Marine > Coastal | place: USA: North Carolina | collected... | reverse complement strand
TACACACCATTTTAGTTGTTCTATTAATTACTGCAACAACCTTTGCGCAAGCCCCTGAGAAGATGAGTTACCAAGCGGTTGTAAGAGATGCATCAGGAGCCTTAGTAAGTGAACAAGTAGTTGGTATGAGAATACAAATTAAACAAGGCTCTGAATTTGGAGCTTCAGTATACGTAGAAACCCAAATGCCAACAACTAACGCAAATGGCTTAGTCACTTTAGAGATAGGAGCAGGAACTGTAATTACAGGATCATTTAATAGTATTGAATGGGACAACGGTCCATATCTTATAGAAACAGAAACCGACCCTACAGGAGGGAGTAATTACAGTATAATAGGCAACAGTCAATTACTGAGTGTTCCTTATGCCTTATATGCAAAAAATAGTGGCAACAGCACACCAACAACGCCTAATTTAGAAGCTGTACTTTCAGAAAACAACTCAGCTAACAACCAGCAGATAAAAGACTTACAAGACCCAACAGAGGCTCAGGATGCGGTAACAAAAAATTATGCAGAAACACAATTTTATTCCCAAAGTGAGGTTGATGCACTTTTAGCAAATCTTCAAAGCCAGATAGATGCTTTGCAGCCAACCTCAATAACCGATCAAGACGGTAACACATACGACTTTCTTACCTATGGAGACCAAGTATGGACGGTAGATAACGCTGAGATGGTGACATATCGAGACGGCACCCCTATTCCAGAGGTCACAGACCAAACAGAATGGTCAAATCTCACCACAGGAGCTTGGGCGTATCATGATAACGACCCCACAAAGCCAAGGCTTTATAACTGGTATGCGGTTATGGGTATACACGATACAGACCCTAATACACCAGATAAGGAATTTGCACCCGAGGGCTGGCATGTACCCACAGATACCGAGTGGACAACACTTGAAGAACACCTTATTGCCAACGGCTATAATTATGATGGCACCACCATAGGAAACAAAATAGCCAAAGCTATGGCATCCACAACAGGTTGGAATAGTTCAACAAATACTGGAGACACAGGCAACGACCAAAGCTTAAACAATAGCAGCGGCTTTAATGCCTTCCCTGAGGGTTTCCGTTACACCAATGGTTCGTTCAACAATGAGGGTAGCTTTGCAGTCTTTTGGAGTTCCACTGAGAACAATACGAATAACGCATGGTACCGCTTCCTGTACAGCAGCAGCAGTTCCCTGAGCAGGAGCAACAATAACAGGCAAGACGGTTTGTCAGTGCGTTTTGTTAGGGATTAAAAAACTTGACTCTTGACTCTTTAAGGGGCTGCCTTAAAAGCAGCCCCGTCTTTTACAATCAGCGCCTTACGGCACACGTACTGTTAGAGCTTTTTAACAAATAAAATCATTAAAAAATGAAAAAACTACACACCATTTTAGCAGTAATATTAATCACTGCAACAACCTTTGCGCAAGCCCCTGAGAAGATGAGCTATCAAGCTGTTGTAAGAGACAGTGGTGATGCATTAGTAACAAACCAAGCAGTAGGTATGCAAATAAGCATTTTACAAGGGTCTGCTTCTGGTACAGCTGTTTATTAGGAAACACAAACACCTACTACCAATGCTAACGGATTGGTTAGTTTAGAAATTGGTTCAGGAACTGTAGTAAGTGGAGATTTTACAACTATTGATTGGGCGAACGACACCTATTTTATAAAAACAGAGATCAACCCCACAGGAGGGACCAGTTACACTATAACAGGGACTAGCCAGTTGTTGAGTGTACCTTATGCTTTACATGCTAAAACTGTAACAAAACCAATATACAATGTAAACACTTTTTACGCAGAGTTAGGTGGTTACGTTATGGAAATTAGTCCTAATGGCAAACACGGTTTAGTGGTTGCAATGCAAGACCAAGGAACATCAATCTGTCTGAGCAAAGTAATAGTACCCACTAGTTGTCAAATCATTATGATCTAAATGCTTAAAATCATCTGACAAATTTTCTACGCTTAAGGTATTAGTTTTTATAACTGGCACTTTATATATGATTTTAAAATCATATTTTTCTAAAAGTCTTAAATGTGTAGATAAAGGCTCTCTATTTATTAAGTTCATTCCACCAGTAATTATATTCCATTCTGATTTATTGAGTGTCCAGTGCTGATTCCATAATTTAGTTGTGTTCATAGATTTAAAATCGATTGTATGAGATATACAGCCTCCTTTTTTTAACCAGAGACTCAAAGTTTTGTAAGTAAAATCTAAATCAATTACATGCTGCAATACGCTTTGAGAACAAATAAGATCAACCGAATTACTCTCTAAATGCTCTTCCTTTATCCATGGGATAATAGATCTAATAAATTTATTATTTGGACTATTCGGATGCTCTAATTCTTTTCTAATTTGAAACAACCTTTTTTCAGATAAACATTTGTTCAAGTGATCCTCATTTAAAATATGATAGGGAAAGCTCATATTTTTGTCATTCATTTCTCTAGTATCTTTTATATAACCCTTAGATACTTGTTGTTGTTTAAACATCTCAACAAGTTCATCAAAGATCCTAAGATTCGTAGAATTATTCCAAAATTTGGTTTTTTCCAACGCATAAAACTTTGAAGTTCCAGATAATAAAGCAGCTATTCCTACACCAAGAGAATTACCAGAACCAATTTCCACAACGACATCGGGAACATTATTCTTTAATTTGATCCAATACTTAAAATGTTTCATCCAAACATCATAGCAATATTCACTCTTACTTGCAGCATAATTCTTATCTATAAAAATTTTCCTTGCTAAATTGAAGTTGTTTATCAATAACTTAACGATCCCTCGGCACCTACCCTTGAGATAACCTTTTACGAGATATACATTTCTATTAGATGCCATATTATTGATTTATTTGTTAATATATATTTTCTATCTAAAATTACAAAGGAATACTTGAAATAGAAATGAAATAAAAACTAGCTGTAACACGATGTAATGTAAACACTTTTTACGCAGAGTTAGGTGGTTACGTTATGGAAATTAATTCAGATTAACCTGTTTCTTTTTATATCGTATCCTCATTTTTCAAATGTTTGCCAACGGTTGGGCTATGGTTTCGTTGTGGAATTGACCGCGAGGAATATTCCAAGATAACCAAGCCATCATTGCAAGATAAGAATTTCCGTTTAGGAAATTCCGCCGCAATGAATTATAGCCGTTGTTGTACGCTGGCATTTTAATTCAATTACTTTTCAACTTTTTGGCTATACCATCGTAATATTCTTGCGTTACTACTTCAGTCCAAGTGGTTGGTTTTCCGCCACCATATAAAGCCAAATATGTTACATCACTAACTTTGGTAGAGGTATGCCAGTGTTCTATATCTTTTTCGCATTTAATTACATCTCCTTCTTTCAGAGTTAAGGGTTCTTTTCCTTTTTCCTGATAATAAGCTTCTCCATCCACAATTATTAAGACTTGGGCAGAACTATGTTTATGCCAATCCAAGGTTGAATTTGCTTTAAAGGTTGCTTTTGTGATATTATAACCCAATTCTTTGTCATCGTGAATAATGGCATTTAGCCAAGCTTCTCCAATGTAATGAGTATTTGGTGCTTTTGTACCTTCAGTAAGATATGATGAAACCTTATATTCAGAATCTTGGGAAAATGCGGATAATGAGGCAAAAATAAATAGGATTAAAATTGAATTTTTCATTTTATATTTCTTTAGTATCGATTGCTTGCGTACAACGGTAAATTGTATGAGTAGTGGCAGATTGCGTGGTAGTTTCCTGTCATACCGCTGCAAAGTTTGAGCGGGCTACAAACCTTGATATTTACCACTTTCCCTGCCATTACTTATACAAAATGTTGTGTGCTGGGTTTTGATTCACTATTTGTTAATTTATAAGTTATTATTCAGAAAGTGTGCCATTAGAAAATCTTTTCAAAAGTTCCTTATTTGTTATGGTCATATATTCAACAATAGTTTCATAAGGATTTCCATTAATGTCTAAAAGTCCTTGTTTCAAAACATCGCCTGCTCCTCTGCTAATGTATTGACATCGATTGTATCCTAAAATATAGGGTTTTTTAAATGCAGCATTAAGGTAGTCATTATATGATTTCCCAGCCTCTTCTTGCGATGGTAATTGTTGCCACACGGTTTTTGGGTAATCGTCAGTATAAAAACTTCGCTGGTGGTCGCAAATCATAATCGGCTTTTTAACGACTGAATACATTTGTTCATACTCAGCAATGTTAATATGAGCTCCACCAGGCTGAAATGCTATAGCATCTACCCACTGATTCTGTTCTTCAAGTACATAATCAGGATGATCACCAAAAAGGTAACGTTCCCCTAAAATAAGTCGGTTTGGATCTTTTTCCTTTGTGTATGTTCCAAGAACACGATAAAACTCCCGTGCAATAAGACGTAAGAAGCTTTCATCATCAGATTTTACTGATGCTTTATTTCTATCTGTAGTGGAGAATGAACTTGATTTCACATCATCCCAGTTAGTTGCTGAGATATTATAAGTAGAATTTACACTTTCCAAATTATTTCTGTGCTGTTTTTTTAAGAACTCCACATACATGGTTTTTCCAGTAGAGTTAGCTGGTAATTCACGGTAAAATATTAACCAGTTTGTTCCTCTCTTTTCATATGTTTTATCCAAACTCCATTTAGGGATATCGTTCCAATAGTATCCCATTATGTTTTTGTTGTTGCCTGCCTGATTAACCATGTTCTCAATATGCTTCTCAACAACAGCATGATATGCAGGGTCGAATACATCTTCATATGAAAAGGCAGTATCAGATTTCCATTGAGAATTTTTAATAGGGTAGCAAGCTAACATACCAGGCATCTTTTGGTACATATCTCCGTTGGTGTGATACGACAAAGAGTTAAAGCCCCAACTTTTTAGATTTTTTTCAGCTTCATTGCTATAGGTATCCCAATTACTATTATACTTGGTCTGAAATATATTATTTGGTGCTATTTCCTGAACTGCCCCGAGATGAGTTACTCCTAATGCCAACATTCCATGACCTTCAGGAGTTACAAAGCAATATCTGCCATTGATTTGTTGAATAGTAAAATATTCATTTGGCGTACCTTTAATACTTAATATGCCTCCGTAAGAATCCACCGCTATTGAATCTTGAAAGGTTTTGTTGTCCATGCTTTTTTGAGCAAAAATTAATTGATTTGCTAAAAGAATTATTAATGAAATAAAGTGTACTCTTTTCATATTTTATAAATTACGATTCATTTGTTTAGTAAAAGATTACAGTTCAAGCCGCCTCTCTGATACGTGATACTGCATTTATTTTTTCGATTTGCTTTCATCATCTTGGAATTTCAGCCCCTCGTCTAACCTTGCATACAACGGTCTTGTATATGGCTCGTAGCGTGTAAATTAATAATTATTTTTCGGTTGAGCACAAGCCAGATTTTTAAATTTTATTATTTATCTTTTTTATTGGAAATCGTCAAATTTAAAAATTTGGCGACTTTCCAAATATGTCTTCACTTCGATTAATTAACTAATTAGCTATGAGCTATATACGTTGTTGTGAAACGTTATAATTAAGTTGTTTATAAATTTAATTTATTATTAATTTTTTAAATACAGAATTACCATTTTGTAAGTATATTTTTAGAACATATAATCCTTTACTTAAATAAGATATGTTTATTTCTGAAACAGAACCTTTAGAAAAGACTTTACTTCCATTTATAGTGTAGAAATCAACAGATTGTATTGGTTTTGAAAAGTATAAAATAGAATTTGAAGGATTTGGATAAATAGTAAATAGGTCGGCTAGATTATTGTCTATAATACTTAAAGTAGTAGATTTTTCTTGACGTGTCACAATAGGAACATAACCTATTTCAAACCCCGCAGGTGGTTCTATAATTAAACCATTGTCTAAATTTGCCAAACTTCCTAAAGTTGGACCTGGCAAGTATTCATCTGTTTTTTGCCAATTTTGATGTATTAGCTCAACCCTTTGTTGTAAAAGTATTCTTTGATCATTTGGTAGATTTGCAGCTAAAACAGCTGGTTGGTCTATAAATCTGTACCAGTAATATGTGAGTGTACTGCCATCTTCTAAATCTACTTCAAAAGGACCTGCAACAGGGCCAGGGTTTAACCAAACACCATTAGTGTCATGCCAAGGGCAATCCGTTTCAAGAGGTGTTAAGTAAGGAAGTGGTTCTTCTGTGTTAGATTCAAACTCATGAGGAACTAATCCTGTCTCTGAAGGAACTTGTGATAACTCAATAGGACTACCTTCTAAAAGGGCATCATTAAGTTCAAAATAGGTAGGTGTTTTAAAAATACCATTATCTTCTTCAACTATGCTCAAATCCATTTGGAATCCCCAAGATTTACTGTCTTTTACAAATGGCTGTATATAGGTGCTTTCAATATCATATTCATCATCTTCACTTTCACCTCCAGGTTCTAATTTTATTTTAGATTCAAAAAAAGCAGAACCTTCCGAGTCTTGAGGATCAAAAAGAATCTCTAATTGACCTTCTATTGAAAAAGTTGTTGGCGCAACTGCACCTCCATTAAACCATGATTCTACATTATTCCACATAGCATCTTTGGAATATACCATAGGTCTATTCAATAGCACAGACTCATTTCCTTCTGTTATTGGATAGCGTGTTGGTAGCGCTTTTGAATATCTTGTACCATTATTGTCGGTAGAGTTTACTACAGGAAGTGTCGCAGTTTCAAAGCCAAAAGTGCTCAAAGGGTTTGAAGGCCGAGTATCCAAAAATAAACCTTCAAGTGATGCATTTTCCAAAACTGGTTTTGTCCAAAAAGTAGGTAAGAAGAAGGCTGCAGGACCTTTGAAATTTTGTGTATTTAGAAAAAGTGTCCAAGACTGATTTCCTGTAGTTATATCTACTCCATTGGTTGTTGACATTTCTTCTGTAAATGGCATAGGAAGATAACCATAGCCTAAAAATTCACCATTATTACTTGTTGCCATATTTAAACCATCTGGTGGCCAAAGTAAATTATTTGAAAGTTGAGCTATTCCTAACATACCATTTGGTTGCGACCAATCTCTATGCCCATCTATAAGGTCTGCTTGACCTGCTCCTGGCCCATTCGCCCAAGAAAAGAAACCATTAGAAACTCCTCCCATTGTAAATTTAGGAACTTCATGGCCAAAACGTAAATCGGTCCACCAGCCTAGACCACCTTCAATTGTATTATAAAAAAATTCGTCTGTAGGTTCATTTCCTGTAGGTTGAGGACTCATCCAGGCACTCACCAGTCCCGTTTGAAAATATTCTGTTTTAGGATAGGATTCATAAAGTGGCCAAACGCTCGAGTAGATTGAGAATCCACCTCCAAAAGAATTATCATTTATTGGTATAGCAGATATTGTTGTAAATGCAAATCTGTCACCCATTTCTGGTGTATTTTGCGCTTCCGATATTATTGCTGTAAACGTCAATACTATAGTGAAGGCAAGTTTAAATAGATTTTTCATAGTAAGTGTTTATATATATAACAACTAAAGTTAGCTTTTTCCTAAAATTATGTAATCTTTATTCAGGACGGGTCACATAATGTTTTACAACGTTCTGTGTATGGACAGTAGGGCGGTTTCGAAGCACTGCACTTTTGTTTTGGCGTTGCCTGCTAAAAGAACAGGACTTTCAATTTATCTCTAAATGCCCTATTGGCTATACACCTTGTTAGGCAACGTTTTTTATTTACTATTCATTAATCCCATTGAGGATTTAGATGGTTTACTTTTAGATTTCAAGTCGGCATTGTCAATTTCTCGTAGCATGGTTTGTAAGTCTTTAATTCTATTGGTGTCAAGTGCTAAATTCAAAGCAGTACCTTTAAAAGGTGTTTCTAAAAGTCGTTCCTTATTTTCGGAAGTGTAGTAACCTAATTCCCCACTTGCCATAAAAAATCCACCACCTCTTTTGCAAATATTACTTGTCATAAAAAGACCGTAACCGGAATTAGCCCATTCTCCTTTAGGTTTCCTTTTTTGTCCCTTATAGACTTTTCCTGAAGTTGCTGGTCTTAAGGCAGCCCTTATAGCATCCTCGTCATTATTAAGCTCTAACGTTGGGTTATCACTTAAGGACTCTTTTAGTCCAATTCCTCTATCAATTATAGAAAATGAAACTCGATTTAATGATGGTCGATATTGCGCACAAAATCCAAACTGCTCCGCGTGGCTGTGTTCAATCACATTTCTGAATATTTCTCTCAAACAATAAGTTAAGACCTCATTTAAGTCACCTTTTTCACTTCTTGTTAGGACATTTGAAATTTCTTTAGCTCTTGATTCCAACAATTCAGCTGGGTTTATCATCAATTCTCTTGCATCTTGCTTTATTTCTCTAGTGTTATAAATATTTATTGGTATGTAAGTTGAACTGCCTTTAGCTTCTCCTGGTCTTTTGCCGAAATTCATACCACAGGCTTGAAAAAACCCCATATGAGCTGGGTAAGTGCAATGGTCAAAATGCGTTGCTATAAATTTTGATTCTTCAAATCGACTTCTGCACCTCTGAATTTCACTTGACACAAGCAATAAGGAAAAAGGGTCAATTGTATTCAAATTTGAAAAGTCAAATTCAATTTTCTTATGTGGTTTTAATGCACGCAAATCCCTAACAAAATCAATTGAGTTTTGAAAAGTTAATCTTGTAGGAACTTCTATTTTTTTTCGTGTCATTTTATATGTTGCCTAACGGTTTTGTGTATGGCTCGTTGCGGAAAATCAGCTATGATTTTCCGCCGTAACCGAAAGATAGCGAATAAGCGTTGAATTCCGATTAGGAATTCAGCCGCAATGAGCTATACACGTTGTTGTGCTTTCGTACTTTTTATTCCGATTTATGTACCTCAAGTTCGATTTCAACCATAAATTCAGGTAATGCTAATCCTTTTACTTCAAGCCAAGAACCAGTCGGAAATCCATTTTTATAAATTTCAGCACGATATGCTGATTTTTCCAGCATTTGAGCCATATCAGTTGTGAAAATATCTTCTTTTACAACATCGTCAAATGTGCAACCAAAGTGTTTTAATATTTTTTCTAAATCAGCATAACAGTTTTTCATCTGCTGTTCTATATCGCCAACAGCAGTTGGATTTCCTTCATTGTCCATACTTACTGCTCCAGATATTTTGATGTCGTTTCCAATTTTCACAGCGTGTGAATATCCGTATGCTTTTTCTACTTCTGGACGCAAGAGAAAATATTCAGGTTTTTCGGATTCAACAATTACTTCTTTTTCCACTTCTTTAGTTTCTTCCTTTTGTTTTTGTTCACAACTTTGGAATACAAAAGCCAATGCAAAAAGTGTTGCGAGTAAAGTCAATCGGTTGGTTAGTTTTTTCATAATTTTCATTTTTTATTGCCTACTTTAGTCGGTTTTCGGCTTTACCGTTTTTAATGTCGGTTTCGTTTTTCAGTATGAAGCACAACGTTCTGTGTATGGTGCGTATCCCGAAGGGTATGCACTATACACCTTGTTAGCAACAGTTACTATTTGATGAACAACACGGTTCTTCGTTCAATTTTGATAGTTTTAATTTTTGTTTTTTAACCGAAATTTCACATTTATCTTTTGCCAAACAATCGGTTTGTTTTGAAGTTAGAAAAAAACGGTTAGAGCAAAAATCGAGTCCAAATTTTTGTATAGTATCACCCTGATATTCAACTTCGATTTCTAAATCCTCAATTCCTAAAATGTTTTCTGAAAGATTAATGATATCCAATAACTTTTCTGGATGTAATCTGTGATCATAGTCATTTGCATTCCATAATTGGAAATTTACGACCTTCTCGTTTCTTACAGTTCCACCACAGTCAATAAAATTTTTAGTGATTTGCCCAACTTCGGTAACATGAAAATGATTAGGTACTAATTCGCCATTTGGTAATTCTAATCTAATGATTTCTAAATTTTCTAAAACTGATTTAATCTCTGATAGTTTCATGATTCTATATTTTTAATGTGTTTATTTAATTTTTATTGTTGCCAACGGTCTCGGCTATGAGTAGTTGCTTGGGTTAGCACTCAACTTTGCAAGTACACACCAAGTTGGAAATCCGCAAGGATTTTCAGAAGTAGGCGAGAACGAGC
>Ga0213863_10003924_pt1 | contig 10122 bp, 6 predicted proteins | sample PICome_8_FD_160128 | JGI IMG/M metagenome (GOLD analysis project Ga0213863, IMG submission 160128) | Coastal seawater microbial communities near Pivers Island, North Carolina, United States - PICO497 | ecosystem: Environmental > Aquatic > Marine > Coastal | place: USA: North Carolina | collected... | reverse complement strand
CGCCTGGGGGTGGCTCTGGGAGCAGGGCTACCAGAGGGTCATGCTCGAGAGCGGCCCGACGCTCCTTCGGAACGCCCTGGAGGCAGGGTTCGTCGATCAGGTGCGCGTCTACACCGGAGACGTCCGCGGCGGAGAGGGCGAGTCGCTCGCGGGTTGGCTGGTGGAAGCCCCTCTCTCGGAGCGCCTCCACCGGGAGTCCGGTGGGGACGCCGTCCTCGAGGCCTTCAACGGCTGAGCCTGTGACGTCGCGACAGGTCCGTGAGCGGTCCGCGGAATGGAGCCCCCGCTCGGCGCCGGGGTCCGGCGTCGGCCTTCGCTCTGGGCAGCCGCGGGTCTTCGGGAGCCGCTGGGCCCGCAGCCCGGGGCTGGCGGCGCTCCTGGCGGGGGCGCTACTGGTCGCTGCTGGCTGCCACGCCCCAGTGGCGGTGACGGCTCGTGAGCCCGTGCCCCAGGCCGCATCGGACGCGATGCTTGAGGCGTGGACCCTCTCGCGGACCAGCGGCTTCTCGATGGGCAGCGTCGAATTCGAGCGCGCGGCGGACCAGGCGCGGCTGGCAGCTCGCCTCGCCCCTGACTGGGCGGCTCCCGAGCGTTTCCTCGATCGCTGGTATCACCGCTCGAGCCTGACACTTCCGGATCGATTGGCCGCGTACCTGACCGCCGCCGAGATGGAGGATAGCCGGGCGATCTACCTGGCGGCGCGCCTCGGCGGATCGGGTTCAAGGGCGCAGTTCGAGCGAGCCGCAGCGCTAGACCCCAGCTTCTCTTGGGCGTGGCATGGCCAGGCCTGGGCCGCCCGACGGGCCCTCCGGATGGAAGCGGCACTCGCGGCCGGGTGCCGGGCGCTGGCCTTGTCGAGGGACCCTTCGGAGGTGGCGCTGTTCGCCTGGTCCCTGGGGACCTATCTCGACGCGAGCAAGCGGGAGGTGGAGGCCATCGAGGTGTTGCGCGTCGCGCTCTCCGTCACTGGCGAACTGAGCCTCCGAGAGCCGGAGCGGGCCATGGTCGGATCGCTGCTCTCGCGGCTGCTGCTCGGGAGTCCCGAGGGAGCGAAGCAGACGGAGGGGGTGGCACAGGCCACGGAGTGGATCGCGTCCCCATGGCTCACGGATCGAGAGCGACTGGACCTCGTGGAGGCGCTCCTCGCGGTGGGCCAGCCGCTCATCTCGGGGGCGGAGATCGAGCTGGCCCTCGCGCAAGGCGTGGCGCGCCTCTCGGGGGATAGCCGACGCGCGGCCACCGAGCTGCTGGAGGCCTTTCGACGTGGCGCGCGGCCGGTCACCAAGGGCACCGGCTGGCGGACGTTGCTGGTCGAGGCCTTCGGCTCACGGGGGCCGCTGGCGTCCGCTGGGGGAGGAGGCGCTCGGTCGGACGCAGGACCCCAGAGGGGAGGCGGGGGCGCCGATGCCGAGCCACCCCCGGGGCTCGAGGGCGTGCTCGATGCCTGGTGCGCGGACCTCCCCTCGGAGCTCAAGGACGACGCGGGGGCGCCGCTCGACCCCGAACTCCTGGCGCTCATGGAGGCCGTGCGAGCATTGGGCGTCGGGGCCCCCAGTCAGCGTGAAGGCCGCGAGGTCGGGGAGCGTCTGCTGGCGGCCGGTTGGTTCTCGGAGGCGGTGGGCTGGGCCGGGAGCATCGCCCCGGTGGATCCAGAGGGCGCCCGGGACCTCGAGGTCGCGGCGCTCCGTGGCCGCGCCGCCCTGGGGGCGCTCTTGAACCTCGGGCGGCGCCTGGACGCCATGGCGGCGTTCGCTTCGGCTGGGGCGAGCGGAGGGAGGATCACGAGCGCGGTGGAGTTGCACGACGAGGTCGCCCGCATCCTCGAGCGCTGCGGTTGGCTGGACCTCCCCGATGGCGGGTTCGAATCCCCCGTGATCAGCTACGGACCGGCCGGCAGCATCGTTCATCCCGGCCCCTCCTTCAGCGAGGAAGACGGGCGCCTGGGGAGAGGAGCGCCTGGGGCTCCGGTTCCCGGGCTCGCCGCCGCCTTCGAGGCCATGGGGCGCTTCGCGCTCGTGGGCCGGGGGGCGGGTCAAGGAGGGCCGGACGCCACGGTGTTGAGGCGCCTTCACGCGCAGCCTCGGGCCGGGGCGCACCTCGGCCGCCCGTTCGAGGGCGTCGCCATCTGGTGCCAGGGCGCGGACGTACCCGGGCGCATCACGCGGCGCGGCGGGGCGATCGCTGGGGCGGCCTTGCACGAAGGGTTCTACATCGACCTCGAGGTGATCGCGTTGGAGCGCGCCTACTGTGCCTCGCTGCTGAGGGCCTTCAGCGCGCCGGGGGGCGAGCCGGATCGGGGGGCCCTGGCCCGAGCCCTCGCCGTGCCAGCGGCGTCGCCGGCTCCAGTCATGTCGTTGCAGCCCGCTCTCGGCGCTGCCGACAGGATGCGCCTCGCCGTCATGTGCGACAGGAGTCCAGGGGACCCCGTGGTGCCTCCGCTGGACCTCTTCACCGAGGGCGTCGTGGCCCACGAGGAGGCCCACCTCTGCGACCGCAAGGCCTGGTACCCGCTGACGGCACCGCGGGTGCTGCGCTTGATCGCGTTCGCGGCGGGGCAGGGCTTCTCGGGCGGGAGGATTGCCGAAGCGCTCGAGGAGCGCGCTCAACTCGTGGCCCTGGCCGTGCTCGAGGACCCCAGGCTGATGTGGGTCGACCTGCTCGACGCGGCAGACCAGAACTTCGGAGGGGGCGGCGCGCCCCATGGAGCAGCCTACCGCCGTCTTCTTCGCCGGCTCATCGAGCGCATGCAGGCGGAGTCGCTGCGGGGTGGGTGGGCGGACCTCCCCGGGGCCGGGGCGCGCTGGATTGATCGCCTGCACCTCGCCGCGCCAGAAGACCTCCGTGCCCTCGCCCTGCGTGAGGCGAGGTCGGCGGGCCTGACGCGGTAGGCGGGCCTGACGCGGTAGGCGGGCCTGACGCGGTAGGCGGGCGCTAGCCGCGCATGGCTGCCTTCACGACGGCCTCGAGGTCGGCGCCTTCCAGGTGCTTGAGGGCCTTGTCCACGGCCTTGGCGGCTTCCTTGTCCGAGTAGCCGATCGAGACCAGAGCCGAGACGGCGTCCGCATGGACCGAGGCCTCGGCGGGTGCTGGCGCCTCCTGGACTGGAGTCACGTCCGCGCCGCCGGCCAGGCTCGCGAGGAGCGGCGTCTTGTCCCGCAGGTCGAGCATCAGCTGCTCTGCGGTCTTCTTGCCGACGCCCTTGATGGCGGTGAAGGCCGCGAGATCCTCACGTTGCACCGCCGCGACCAGGTCAGCCGGTCCGAGCCCGGAGAGGATGCCGAGGGCCATGCTTGGACCCACGCCGCGCACGCGCAGGAGCACGCGGAACAGGTTCCGGTCCTCACGGCGAGCGAACCCGTAGAGGGTCTGCGCGTCCTCACGGACCACGAGGTGCACGAAGGCTGTTGCCTGCTCGCCGACCTCGGGGAACGCGGCGCCGATGGGGGCCAGCAACTCAAAGCCAACGCCGGCGGCGTCGATCACGACGCTCGCCGGCGTTCGGTCCGAGACGGTGCCTGAGATGAACTCGTACACGCGTCGATCAGCCTCAGCTCAGTCCTCGCCCTTGAGGGTGAGGCTGTACTCCGCGAGGCGGTTCCGCAACTCGAGCAACGAGGTGACCCCGAAGTTGGGCATGCCGAGCAGCTCCTCTTCGGAGTGCGCGGTGACATCCCCGAGGGTGAGGCAGCCGATGTTCTCGACGGTGCGCCGCGCGCGGATCGAGAGCTTCAGGTCGGAGATCGGCTTGTTGCGCGGATCGTTCGGGTCGAGGTCGCGACCCTCCTGGGCCGTGCGGGCCTTGGCGATGCTTGCCACGGCCTCTTCGCGAGCCATGCCGAGGCGCAGCCCCTTGCTGGCGAGGATCTCCTTGATCTCGGTGAGCGAGGTCTCGCCGAAGTTCTTGTAGCTGAGGAGCTCGGACTCCGTCTTCTTGACCAGGTCGCCCAGGGTCATGATGTCCATCTTGTTCAGGCAGTTGCGGGCCCGGACGGACAGCTCAAAGTCGGTGATGGGGATGCGGAGGATCTGGTTGAGGCGGTCCTCCTTCTTCTCGAGATCCTCGTCGTAGAACATCGACATGCCCGCCTTGGCGTCCTTCAGGTACAGGCGCGCGAAGCGGTCGGTGCGGTCCGTGCGGACGATCGTGTCGTAGCACGCGGCGGCGTCCTGGTCCTGACCGAGGTCCTCGTACAGGACCCCGAGGTTCACCATGACCGCTCGGTCGACGGGGAGCATGGTGGCGAGGGTCTCGTACGCATCGAGGGCGAGCTGCTCCTGCCCGACGCGCTCCGAGAGGTAGGCGAGGCGGAAGAGGTTCCGGCGGTGCGTCGGATCTGCCCCGCGCGAGGCCACGAAGTGCTCGATGGCCTGGGTGTAGTTCCCGGAGAGCTCAGCCAGGCGTCCGAGCAGGTGCAGGCCCTCGGCGCTGGAGCGGAAGGCCTCGGACTGGTCCGAAACCGCTTGTTCCGTGGCGGCGATGGCCGACTCGACGTCACCTGAGCTGAGGTTGGCGTCGAGCTGCGCGTCGAGCATGTCGCCCAGCGGGCGCGACTCCTCGGGGTACTTGCTGCTCAGCGCATTGAAGATGGCGACGGCCTCGGCGGCGCGGCCAGCCGACACCAGCGAGCGGCCCCGCGTGTAGCAGGCCACGTCGTCGTCCTCGAAGGCTGCGAGGGCCTCGGCGGCCTCGTCGTAGCGACCGAGCATCCAGAGGCCGAGCGCGCGGCGGCGGCCCGTCTCACCTGTGGCCTCAAGCCCATCGACCTTGCGGTTGAAGCTGTCGAAGGTCTTGGGCGTCTCGAAGACAGAAGGCCGAGCGGCGAGCAGCGCGCCAAAGCTGGGGATCTCGTCCTCGAGAAGGTCGAAGGGGGCGTGGGCCGAGACCGGCTCGAGCTCCTCTTCCTCTTCGGGCTCGGGGGAGTGGTAGGCCTCCATGGGCTCCGGCAGGCTCTCGGTTCCCGCGTGCGCAGCGTCGGGATCGGCTGCGCCGGCGTGGTGCCCGTCGCCCTGATGCATGGCATCGTGCTGGACGGCATCGTGCTGGACGGCATCGTGCGCCACGGACTCGGCTCCGTCGTGATGGGGCACGGCGATCGGCTGCTCGGCGGCCGGCTGCTCGGCGGCCGGCTGCTCGGCGGTGGGCTGCTCGGCGGTGGGCTGCACCGCGGGCTGATGCTCGTTGGCGCCGGGCTGCTCGGGGCTCACGTCTTGGTTATCCATTTGATCCATGTCATCGCCGGCGGATTCGCGGCGAGGCGTTGGTGTCGTCTTGAGGGAGGCCGGGGCGGCACCCGGCGGCGCTGCGGTGACGGCCCCTGGTGGTTCCAGGGACTCTGAATCGCCGCGAGCAAGCGCAAGAGGATAGGTGCCGGGGGGGCGCGGCGTCAACACCGAGGGGGCTTCTGAGGGCTCTTCTGAGGGCTCTTCTGGGCGCCCTTCTGGTCTGCGCTTCTGGTCTGCGCTTCTGGCGGGTCTGCGCCTCCAGCTTGCCCGTTGACCGGCCGGCGGCCTCTCGGCGGTCCACCCGGAGGAATTCCCCGAGGGAGGAGTCCCTCGACGGGGCCTTGGATCGGGCCCCACCATCTAGCTACGCTCTGGGTCGTCCGGGTCCGAGGGGGGTCCGGGCACCACCGCACCACAAGCCGAGGGCGTTCCGTAGACGCCCGCAACCGCGGGGCCGAGAGGCCCCGATCGGCCTCCGGGGGCCCGCCAGGCGGGCTCAACCGGGTACCACGCCACCGGCCCTGCCGGCCCAGGCGACTTCAGGGGGACCATGGACAAACTGATCATCGAGGGCGGCCACACGCTCGAGGGGACGATTCGCACCGCCGGCTCAAAGAACGCCGTGCTGCCCATCCTCGCCGCTTCCCTGCTCTCGCGGGAGCCCGTGACGCTGACCCGCGCGCCGCGCCTGGCCGACGTTTCGACCATGCTGGGGATCATCCGGGATCTGGGCGCGGAGGCCGAGCAGGACGAGAACGGCACCGTCCACATCTGCGCGGAGGGGGACATCACAGGGCGCGCCACCTGGGAGGCGGTCCGCAAGATGCGGGCCTCGGTCTGCGTCCTGGGGCCGCTGCTGGCGCGCCTTGGGCGGGCCGAGGTGAGCCTGCCCGGGGGCTGCAACTTCGGTGTCCGGCCCATCGACATCCACCTCAAGGGGCTGTGCGCCCTCGGAGCCAAGGTCCGGATCGAGCACGGCTTCGTCGTGGCGGAGGCGCCCCCCGGCGGCCTACGCGGCGCCCGGGTCTTCCTCGGGTCTGCGAACGGGCCGAGCGTGCTGGGGACGGCCAACGTGGTCATGGCAGCCACCCTGGCGAGGGGGACCACGGTCATCGAGAGCGCGGCCTGCGAGCCGGAGGTCATCGACCTCTGTGACGCGCTGGTCGCCATGGGGGCGAAGATCTCCGGACAGGGGTCGCCCATGCTGACCATCGAAGGGGTGGACGAACTCCACGGGGCCACCCACGACGTGATTCCAGACAGGATCGAGGCCGGCACCTACGTGCTGGCGGGGGCGCTCGCGGGGGCGCAGGTGAGGGTGGCCGACTGTCAGCCTACACACCTCGGCGCGCTCCTCGACCACATGAACGAGGCACGCGTGCCGTTCGAGGTCGGCGAGGACTGGATCGAGGTGCAGGCCTACGACGTGGCCGACACCCCGCCGCGCTCCACCGACGTCACCACCCACGCCTACCCGGGTTTCCCCACTGATCTCCAGGCCCAGTGGATGGCCCTGATGACGAAGGCCGACGGGCTGAGCATCATCACGGAACGGATCTTTCCGGACCGGTACATGCACGTCCCCGAGCTCAGCCGCCTGGGTGCCAACGTGCGACGTCAGAACACAGCGGTGGTGGTGCGCGGCACCCCCGAGCTCTCCGGAGCCCCGGTCATGGCCTCCGACCTCCGAGCCTCTGCGGCGCTGGTGATGGCCGGTCTCGTGGCCCGCGGGACCACGGAGGTCCACCGCGTCTACCACATCGATCGCGGGTATGAGCGCATTGAGGATCGGCTCGCCTCGATCGGCGCCGCGATCCGCCGCGTGTCAGAATGACGGTTGCCGGTGCCCCAGCGCGCCCCGCTGGGCCCGGCATGTGCTAGAACCCCGGCATGTTCGAGACCCTGACTGAGCGCCTCGGGAGTTCCTTTTCGTTCTTCAAGAGCAAGAAGGAGCTGACCGAGGGGAATATTGACGAGGGCCTCGCCGCGGTGCGGCAGGCGCTCCTCGAGGCTGACGTTCACTTCAAGCTGGCGCGGGACTTCACGGATCGCGTGAAGGCCCGGGCCCTCGGAGAGGGCCGCCTGAAGGGCGTGGAGGCCTCGGACCAGTTCGTCCACGCGGTCCACGCCGAGCTCGTCGAGCTGATGGGTCCGGAGGACGCGACCCTGGAGGTCGCCAAGTCGGGGCCCACGGTGATCCTGATGGCCGGCCTTCAGGGCGCCGGCAAGACCACCACCTGCGCCAAGCTCGCCAAGCACCTGCGGGACCGGCACGGCAAGCGCCCGATGATGGTCGCCGCCGATGTGAAGCGGCCCGCGGCGGTGGAACAGCTGCGCGTCCTCGGCCGATCGCTCGACATCCCGGTCTTCCATCTCGAGGGCGCCGCGCCGCCACGGGTGTGTGAGGCCGGCGTGGCTGAAGCCGCGGCCAAGGGCTGCGACGTGGTGATCCTCGATACCGCGGGCCGCCTCCACGTGGACGAGATGCTCATGGATGAGGTGGCCGAGATCGCGGCCACCACCCGTCCGCACAACCAGGTCCTCGTGGTCGATGCCATGACGGGCCAGGACGCGGTCCAGTCCGCCAAGGCCTTCCACGAGCGTCTCTCGTTGACCGGCGTCATCCTCACCAAGATGGACGGCGACGCGCGCGGCGGCGCGGCGGTGAGCCTCAAGGAGGTCACCGGGGCGCCGATCCTCTTCCTCGGTGCAGGGGAGAAGGTCGACGACCTCGACCCGTTCGTCGCAGAGCGGATGGCTGGCCGGATCCTCGGAATGGGGGACGTGGTCGGGCTCGTGGAGACCGCGCAGCAGAACATCGACGAGGATGAGGCTCAGGCCAGCTACGAGAAGATGGTCATGGGCTCCTTCACCCTCGAGGACATGCTCGGCATGTTCCGGATGGTGAGGAAGATGGGCCCGATGAAGAAGGTCCTCGGGATGATGCCCGGGATGGGGCAGGCCGCGAAGGACCTCGACATCGATGACGGCCAGCTGAACCGCCTTGAGGCGCTGTTCACCTCCATGACCCGCAAGGAGCGCTTAGAGCCCGAGGTGCTGGACATGAGCCGGCGGCGCAGGGTCGCGCGGGGCGCGGGCCAGGACATCGGGGCCGTGAACGAGCTGTTGAAGCGCTTCAAGGACATGCGACGCATGATGAAGCAGCTCAACAAGATGGGCCTTGGGTCCATGCTCGGGGGGAAGGCCAAGCGAGAGAGCCTGGCGAGTCTGTCCCCGTCTGGAGCCATGGCCGACCCCTCGGCGGGCAAGGGTGGCGGCATTCTGGGGGGCCTGGGCGGCCTCTTGGGGGGCGGCGGCGGGGCCGGCATGCCCGATATGTCGGAGATGATGGGCGCCGCGAATCCGATGGCCGGTCCGCGGCCCATGGGGAGCTCCTCCACGCGGGCAACCACCAAGGGCCGAGACCGCAAGAAGGACAAGGCGAAGACCAAGCAGAAGCGGAAGAACCGCAAGAAGCGCTGAGCCTGCGGGGGCTTCGACAAAAAAAGCACGCCAGGATGCTGGACAGGGGCTCTCCACTCGGGTGTCCTCTTCCCCTTGGATTCTGGAGGAGCGCTCCGTGCTGGTCGATCGGCACCCCGCCCCCGCTGATCCCGGCATCTCCCGCCCTTTAGGAGTGCTCCTCCCGGTCCTTTTATTCAGCATGATCCGCCACCTCGGCGGGTCGTGAGTCACGAACGCGCCCCGCCTACGGGGCAAATCCTCCTCCTCAACGGAAACCGAGTTCCACCCAGCACGGCGGCGAGAGTCGCTGTCCAGAGTCAAGAACATGGCCGTCGTCATCAGAATGAAGCGCACGGGTCGCCGTAACCGACCCTGCTACCGCATCTCCGTCGCGGACTCGCGATTCCCTCGGGATGGTCGTGTCCTTGAAACGATCGGTCTCTACGACCCGATCGCCGGTGACAAGGAGCGCCAGGTGACCCTTAACGTGGAGCGTGCACAGCACTGGCTCAGCGAAGGCGCCACCCCGAGCGAGACCGTCAGCTCCATCTTCAAGCGTCAGGGCGTCTTCACCGGCGAGTTCGCGCTCGCCGCCAAGCACAAGCCGCGCAAGCGTCCCGGGCGCAAGAAGACCACGGCGACGGGCACCCAGCGCTCGGCCGACAAGGCCGCTCGCGCTGACCGCAAGTCGACCCGGCGCGACGGCCGTATCGCGGCCAAGAAGGCGGCCGCCGCTGCTGCCGCCGAATCGGGCGACGAGTGATCGCCCCAGTGCGTCGCTGAAGGAGCTTCAGCCGCGCCCATCATTCACCGCGGACCGCCCGGCCTCCCCCGGCGCGGTCCGTTTCTGTCCAGCGCTGATCCGCTGACCTGGCACGCCCCCCTGTGAGCGCGGTTGCGCTCCCTCCCACAGACCACCGCCGTGAGCAAGAAGTCAGACCTCGTCGCCGCGCTGATCAAGGAAGTGAAGCTCAGGCATCCGATGCCGAGCGGTCCCACCGAAGGCCTCAACCTGCTCGAGCAGGGTGCCGTCATCGTGCTCCTCCGGCACATGACGCAGAAGCAGGCCGAACAGTCCGTCAAGGCGCTCAAGGGTGCGTTTGAGGATTGGAACGAGGTCCGTGTGTGCCAGGCCCAGGAGATCTCCGAGTTCCTGCGGCACGGCGGGCGGAAGAAGGGGGTCGCGCTGTTGCATGACCGCCGAGAGGCCGCCATGGCCCTGAAGGAGTACCTGCAGGACGTCTTCCAGGAGACCGACGCGCTGGACCTCGAGGAGCTTCGTGAGGAGCCCCAGACAGCGGGCAAGGCGGGCATGAGCCTCCAGGTCCTGGGCCACGCGGGCGCCTCCTACCTGATGTTCCTGGCCTCGGACGGTCAGGTGCCGGTCCATCTCCCCCTGATCAAGCTCCTGGACCGCCTCGGGCTCATCCCCAA
>Ga0213863_10003919_pt1 | contig 10128 bp, 9 predicted proteins | sample PICome_8_FD_160128 | JGI IMG/M metagenome (GOLD analysis project Ga0213863, IMG submission 160128) | Coastal seawater microbial communities near Pivers Island, North Carolina, United States - PICO497 | ecosystem: Environmental > Aquatic > Marine > Coastal | place: USA: North Carolina | collected... | reverse complement strand
CGTCAGAGCTGGCCAGAACTCAGATCATCCAACAAGCAGGAACAGCAATGCTCGCTCAGGCAAATCAATTGCCGCAGAGCGTTCTGTCACTGCTCCAGTGAGACAGTGACGTACCGTCGTAACATGGGCGGTTTTTAAGAGTGATAAATGCGTCACCAACTCACGCCCTTAAAAGGGCGTCAAGTGAGATATGGGGAATACAATGACAAACGTATCTTATACTCAAGACCCTCCTCATTCTGGACCTGCGAGTCAGTCGCTCAAGGTACATACCAAGGAGCAAAAATCATTATCGACCAATAATGCTAACGATCTTAGTAAGGCAACTTCGCTGAGGGATCCAATCAATGAAGTAGCTAAAAAGGCGGCAACTGATAAAAAGTACGCTCTTGATTCTTTAGAAAAGGTAGCTGATCGTATTGATGAAGCAATCCTAGTTCTGAATCAGGCATTAGAAAGATCCCCCACCAAAGCAGTGGTTCGCAAAGACGAGGAGCTCAATAGGTTCGTTATTCGAATTGCTGATGAAGTGTCTGGAGAGGTTGTAAGAGAGATTCCGAGCGAGGCTGTTTTAAAATTCGCCCGGAACTTGGAAGAAATGAAAGGCCTACTATTCGATAAAAGCCTTTAATCATTCGCTGCAGGGTGTGTGAATTTTAACTTAATAGACGCTGTGTTCTTTTCTTTAGCTGAGAGAATGAAATGTCCAGAAAGCATGTTTATTAGGGACATATCTTTTCATTGTCGATATGTTTACTTCATTACCTAGAGACCACGGTATTATTTATATGTTTGGTCTTGTGATTTATTAATGATCAGCCCTCTTCCAATAATTTCTCAGCTATAGCCAGATCCGCTCGTGTGTCTATGTCGATGGATCGCTCCTCTGGCATCAAGTACCCATGAGACTCACCTGTAACCAGCGCGCTGTTTTCTAAAAACCACTTCACCTCTACCAAGTATATCGCCCCATTTATTCGAAACGAAGGTGGTAAGGCTTGTCGCCTAAGAGAAGCATGCTGATCTCTAACAACGAACGGAGATAAAAGGCCCGTAGGTAGTTGCTCATACGCTAAAAAAGGGTGCTCTTTTGACTCAGTAACGGAAATCAAAGACTGCAGCCCGCCTTGCTCCGCCATCACAATACATCCATCAATATCATCAGATTGACGCAATGGCGATGTCGGCTGCAATAAAACGACATAGTCGAAATTGTCTTGACGTTCTAGTACCTCTTTAATCACATCTATTGAGGAAGCGCTATCGGTCGCCAGATGGCGCGGGCGCAACACGTCCGCGTTGCAACCCTTCTCGCGAGCATAATTTTGAATAATAGGGTCGTCAGTTGAAACAGAAATCTCATCTATATAGTTAGAATTCTGTGCGGCTGTAATTGTCCAATGAATAAGAGGCTTCCCGTTAAATAAGACCATATTCTTATTCGGAATGCCCTTAGAGCCCGCTCGTGCAGGTATCAAACCAAGGATACGTTTATTATTTATCAAGTATAAATTCCCAGATATTAATGACCATCGCCACTACGAAGTTCATAAGTTGACTTCGCTATCTTTAGGTCCGATGGCCTACCCACATCTAGCCAAGGCTCATACATAGGATACGCGGCAACGACCTTATTTTCAGAAATAACTCTGGAGAGCAAATCTGGCATATCACAATACTCTCCTTTTTGTAAAAAATTTAAAACCTCTGGTTTGATTGCGTAAATCCCAGTATTTATGTTGCTGCGGCTGACTGGCTTTTCCTTAAAAGCCACGATCTCATTCCTTTCTATCTCAACCACTCCATATGGATTAACGATCTCATACTCCTTTGTAGCAACTACGGCAGTCGCCTTATAAATATCTATAGCATCTAATAGGCTCGAGTAATTGATATCTGCCAGCACATCGCCATTTGTTACAATAAATGTGTCGTCTGGATAGGGGTCTAGTAAGGAAAGTGCGCCTGCGGTACCAAGGGGGAGAGACTCCGAGACGTACTCGATATCCACATTAAATTGGCTTCCATCCCCAAAATGATCTTGAATCATTTCACCCAAATGATTAATACACAGCGTAAAGCTCTCAAAACCTTGGTCTCTGGCTCTCAAAATAATATGCTGAAGCATCGGCTTGCCGGCCACGTTGACCATTGGCTTAGGCACATCATTAGTAAATGGCCTTAGGCGTGTTCCCTTACCGCCCACCATTATTACCATTTTGTTTTTGGTCTTAGTTAAGCTTTGAAATTCATCGGCCAGAAAAATCCCAGCTAGCTTTCCCTGCTTGTCGATAGATGGTATCTGAGCAATTTTGTTTTTCTTCATTAAAGCACGAGCGGTAGACGCGCTCGTGCCATAAGGTACCGTAAGAGGCGATCTATTTATTAGCTTAGCTATAGAACTATTCAGGTCTAAATCCTTTAATAGACCACGTCTCAGATCACCATCACTCGCGACACCTAAAAGTTTGTTGTCTTCACTTACACACAGAACAAGTTTGATGGCGCCGTCATCAATTTTTTGGAAAGCAGTCTTCAGTGTGTCAGTCTCTGCAACAATGGCTTTGTGCCAGAAGGGAGTACCCATATTAAAACGCTCTCAGTTATTTAGTTATGAGCTAAAGATCGTAAAAGGCCTGCGAGGTAACACTCCAATCCCAAGCGTTTAAAATACGAATAATACGCTTAGATGCACCAGGAGTGCCGTAAGGGTTCACGACTTCTCGCGCGAGCTTTCGAAATGATGGATCCAGCGCTTTGTTGATGCTTGAAAAAATATCGTCACTTGCGGAGCTACAGTTAATCACGCTATTGGCACATATACGCCCAGCTTGGCGCCCTCCAATATTAACCGTGCCTATGCCAAAACTTGGAGCTTCTATGATACCGGATGACGAGTTACCAACTACTGCGGACACGCGAGACAAAAGTGAGAGGTAACGGTCTTGACCCAAGGAGCGATGTAGGCACGCTCGAGATCTGTTTTCGGCTACGAAAGACTCTATAAAACTCCAAATCTTTCTTCCGCCCGAATCTGCGTTAGGCATCGTAAAGATTAGACTCGCGTCAACACGAGCCAGTGCATCAAGCATTCCTGTAACCTGATCTTCTGCAGGTTCAGCTCCATGTGTTTCGGGATGCAATGTCACCAGTAAGGAGTCCCCAGACAAAGAAATTCCCAGAAAATCCTCTAAAGCCGGCTGACTAACGGGCATCACGTTTTTTATCGCATCCAGCCCAAGTGCGCCAACCACATGGACAGATTTCGGCCATTGACCCATCTGTATCACACGATTTCGGTATTCGGTTGTCGCAGTAAAGTGCAGCGATGATAGCTTGGTTATCCCGTGGCGATAGCCATCATCTATGGAGCCCTCTGTCACTTCACCGCCATGAAGATGCACAATAGGAATACCCATGGTGTGCGCCGCAGAAGCGGCTGCAAAAACCTCAAATCTATCGCCTAGTAGAATGAGGTAATTGGGTTGCAAATTCACAAATGCGTCTGCAAAGCCCATGACACCGATGCCTATCGATTTGGCGATGGCCGCTGGGCTGTCTGAATTAAGTAACATGTCAACAACGTAAGAAAACTTAAAATCATCTTCCTGAATCTCTAAATACGTTGAGCCAAAATCTCCAGACAAGTGCATCCCCGTCACAATGACCTGAAGCTCCAAATTCGGGGAGCTGTTTATTTCGCGCATCAAGCCCTTAAGCAGACCATAATCAGCCCTGGAGCCCGTGACCACACAAACTTTAGCGTTCATATCTCAATTAACTCATCGATCTCGAAGTCCTTAATGGCGCTACTACCCACCACGTCATTCCATCGCATTGGTGATATCCCTGATGCGGGCCGCTTTGCAGTTAAATTATCATCATCCAAACGCTCTCCCTTACAGATCTTTTTTGAGGCCACAATGGATTTTCTGGCGAGGATAATATTTTCACTTTCACTGCGGGTGGGCGCCTTATTACCATCACCCAGCGCCTGCTCAATCGCTCTTATACCACTTACCATTTGACGAAATTCGCTAGGCTCTATGCTCGCAAAATGATCAGGACCCAACATAAGCCGATCAAGGGTCAAATGCTTTTCAATAACACGTGCGCCTAGTCCCACCGCCGCAATCGCAACCTCAATACCATCAGTATGATCGGAGTAACCTACTCGAACACCAAACGCCTCCTTAATGGAGTTCATTGCTAATAAATTCACCTCGTGTAGTGGCGTTGGATATGCAGTAGTACAGTGGAGAATAACTACATCGTCCAAAGTCAAGCTGCCAGAAAGCAAAATATCCAAAGCTGCTTTCACCTCTTCCAGGGAGCTCATTCCTGTCGACAGAATAATGGTGTCTGCGATAGAAGCGATACGTCGTAAATATGGGAGATTAGTGATTTCACCAGACGGAATCTTGAATAAAGAAATACCGATACTACGCAGGTAATCCAAGCTATCTAAATCAAACGCAGTAGACAAAAATCCAATTCCAGCTGCTTCACAGTGAGCTTTGATTAAAAGATGCTGGTCATGACTTAATTCAAGTGCCCTAAGAAGTTCTGACTGACCTTGCTGAATATTGTCTGATCCTTTCCCTTCGGCAAACTGTTTTTCCTGATATTTCGCTAAGCGTGCGTTAGCGGTGACCAGTTTATGAGCCTGGAAAGTTTGAAATTTTACAATGTCTGCACCTGCATCTACCGCAGCATCTACTAATTGCAGCGCCGTCGGTACATCACCGTTATGGTTTACACCGGCCTCCGCTATCACAATTACGTGGTTATGATCACTCATATCTAGTGCCGATCTTGTCCAAAGACCTTAGCCCCTTCCTCGATGTCACTTAGTACTAGGGATCCCGCCCCAATTATTGATCTGTTTCCAATTTTTACGCCCTCGGCAATAATAGCGCCCGAACCTACGAAGCAATGATCTCCAACCTCGGAGCCACCATTAACAATTGCTCCCGTCGAAATATGAGTATGACTACCCACCATCGAATCGTGCTCAATTAATGATTTAGTGTTAATAATTGAATTCTTGCCGATTCGCGCGCCACTATTTATCACAGCGTTGTGCATTACAACGGTACCGAGACCAACAGTCGATGCCGTTGAAACGAGTGAATACGGCGAAATAACTATTGGGACAGTTGCACCTAACGCAACCAACCTCTCAAAGGCAGCCACGCGTGGAGCTGGAGTTTTGATCTGTCCCACAGTGACTAAGAAAGCATTGGCATCATTTATTAAAGCTGGAATCAAATCATCATTACCAAGCAATGGATAGCCTGGAGTAACAATTTTTGATTTGATATCTAAAATACCGAGAATTGACCAATTCTCATCACTCACGATCACATCAATTACTGATTTACAATGTCCTCCACCACCTATCAATATAATATTTTTCATCAAAAGTATTCAGACAAGTATGGCGACGACGGCAGGCTAATAATTTTATTTACTATCGATTCGGTAACAGGAAGACTTGTTCTTGGGGAATTTTTGTAAATATCTAAATAATGCATAGGCGTCCAAATAGGTCGAGCATTTATACCCATGAAGTTCAATTCTTGAATTATTTCTTCACATATTTTGCCCTTAAAGCGCTCTAAAACAATATTATTTAGCCAGTAATTTGAGTTACTGTTTTTTGGTTGTTCTAAAATACTTACCTCATCAAAATTTTTAAAATATTCTTGATAATGAGCAGCAATTTTTCGCTTTGCAGTCAGGAGGCCATCTAAATTTTCAATTTGAGATAGCCCAAGCGCTGCATTCAAACTAGGCATTCGAAAATTATACCCAATTTGATCATGCACAAATGACCAGCCATGAGACTTTTTAGCAGTTGTACTGAGATGCCTAGCGGCGTCCGCAAGGTCTTGACTGTTCGTGACGATAGCGCCTCCACCGCCCGTAGTAATCAACTTATTGCCATTAAAACTAAGGGCGCCTAGGTCGCCAAAGCTCCCGACTCTTCGCCCCTCAAGTTCACTTCCAAGTGCTCCAGCTGCGTCTTCGATTAAAGGCAGCTCAAACTCCTCTGCGATCTTTCGTAAGCCGTACATATCAGCAGGATGTCCAAAAACGTGTACCGCTAAAATTGAACTTATTTGCCGATTAGTTTTTTTGTTAAATAGTTTGCCGTTTCGATACGTTGAACACCGCATCAGGTGCCGCCTCAATCCATCTGGATCCATTGCTAACGTTTGGGGGTCGACATCAACAAAGTGCGGAACCGCGCCTAGATAGCTTGCAGCGTTTGGTGTGGCTACAAAAGTGAGGCTGGGCATAATTGATTCGTGGCCAGAATCTACACCAGAAACACGCATTGCTACCTGAAGCGCTGCAGTTCCGCTGACGGTAGAGACGCAAAACTCTGTGTCACATGCTTTTGCAACCTGCTCTTCAAAAAGGGCCACGCATGAGCCCACAGATGATACAAAAGTAGAGCGTATACAGTCGATTACCAGCTCCTCGCTCCGCTCCTGAAAAACTGGACTGTGTAAAGGCATTACGCCCTCGTGTCCCGGGAACATGAGTTTCAATCGAAGTAGTATTTCCTTTGCCAAATACTTAGCGTCTGCTTTAGCTCTATAATCTCTACTTTTCATATATTATAAATCTGGGACTTATAGCGCGCAGCATTATCGGGATCATTGAACCACTTTATGGTTTTAAGAAGTCCATTGGTCAATCCATCTTTACCTTCATGAATCGCTGACCAACCCACAAGATTGTGAAACTTTTCAGAGCTGGCAATCAGTCGGTCAACTTCAGATGCCTCCGGTCGAGTTCGGTCATTGTCGCTAACGATCTCAATTTCCACCTCCATTGTTTCCGCTATTAAAAAAGCTAAGTCTTTTATTGAAATTTCAAATCCGGTGCCAAGATTCAACTCCATTCCAATTGTTTTTCTAGAATTCAACACATCGAGGAAGGCCCTCGCGGTATCAGTTACAAATGTAAAGTCTCGTGAAGGGTAGGTTGATCCTAGCCTTATCTCTCTCGACCCATTAGAAATCTGACTTATTATAGTCGGGATTACTGCTCGGGCAGATTGCCTTGGACCATAGGTATTAAAGGGCCTTAAAATTGTCACTGGCAGATCGAAAGAATAATAAAATGATAGAGCCAGCTGATCAGCCGCCACCTTCGACGCGGCATATGGTGATTGCGCGTTAACTGGGTGACTCTCAGTAATTGGAACGAACTGAGCGGAGCCATAGGTTTCAGATGTTGAGGTGCAAACAACATGTTCTACAGAATGTCGGCGCGATGCTTGGAGCACATTCAATGTACCCAGAACATTTGTTTGGATATATGACTTTGGCGCTAAATAACTGAATGGGATAGCAATAAGGGCAGCCAAGTGGAGAACACTTGTGCAGCCCGATACAGCAGAGTCGACACAGTCGGAATCGCGAATATCACCTGCCATAACCTCTACTGATCGCATCGTTGCTTGTGGGACATTATCTAGCCATCCCCAGTGCCCAAAAGAATTATATTGAACGAATGCTTTTACGTTACAACCGGCATTTACGAGGACTTCAACGACATGTGAGCCAATAAATCCGTCTGCTCCAGTAACGAGAACTTGTTTTTTCAACCAAATATCTCCTGAGCCTTAAGCAAGAATTTTCCGGGTTGCAAACTGACTTTTTAAAATCAACAGCCGTTTTAAAAATTCACCCGCGCTTTACCGAGTACTTATTTTTTATTGAAGTTCCCCATATTTGCCCAGGTATCGGTGAGGGATTCACGCGTACTATTCAGCTGGTTAACTAGAGTCTCCATAACCGTAAATTGCGCAAGATACCTCTCGTAAACCGCTTCCATCCTTGTCTCTAACTCACGGAGTTGAGTCTCGTAGTCAGTTATTGCCTTTCGGGCTGACGCAGTTCGCGTCGTAAATACGCCGTCAATCGAATCTGTAAGTACATCCAAAGTTTCAATGGCATCAGCAGCTAAACCTTGGGCCTGCCCATCATACTTTGATTGGTCATTTGTACCCGCACTGAGCATCATTGAAACATCTGCAAAGCTTGTATCCGCAACAGTGTCAAACGTAGTTACGTCAAAGTTTAGATCTCCTGACAAACTGAAGTTAAAGCCAATATCACGCAAGCCATTGAGGTTTCCGGATGCAGTAGAAGAGTCTTGAGTAATTGCTCGATATATCGTGTCTTTTACAGTCCTTATGATAGAGATATCTCTAGCAAGCGCCCCACCTACCTCTTCCTCTTCCGATTCAGGGTCAGAGATCTCATCGAGTGCAAATCTTAGATCGTTATACGCAGAGACAAGCGTTTGAAGCTTATCTTTTAGCGTCGTGCGATCACTCGCAATAGTAATCGACGTGGAATCATTCGAGCTGTGAGCGGCGAGTAAGTTAACGGTGGCGCCCTCTATCACGTCTGTCAGCACGTTACTTGACCTAGTCAAAGCCAAACCATTAAAGCTTATTGAAGCGTCTGTGGAACTTTGCTGGGAGTTGATGCCCCCCGAGGTCTGTGAATTTCCGTTTGAAGAATCGTGAAACCCCAAATCAGCATCACTCAATGAAGAGCTAACTGTAAAACCGCTACTCGCGCCCGTCTGTCCTGTCAGAACAATTCTGTAGTTAGGGCTGGTACCGTCGCTTTCCGCTACCAGTGCTGCCGTAACGTCCAAATTCGCCGCATTGATAGCGCTCACAATTCCCTGCGGAGTATCAGCGCCGGCTGCAACACTCACCGCATTACTTGTTCCACTAGCGGTGGTAATTGAAAGGCTAAAAGCGCCGCCACTATTTAACGACTCTGAGGCCGAGCTGAACTGATTCGATATATTCCGCTGTGCAGCGGCGAGAGAAGAAACCGAAAAATCATAATTCCCCGAGGGGGTAGAGCCATTAGTGCTTGAAACGTTGACTTTTAAGTCATTAGAGCTAGACGCTGAAGGCGTCGCGAGCTCATTCTCATCATTAAGGCTATTGAACGCGCCTACCAACTGATTTACGTTATACTTTAATACCGCGTACGCAGATATTTTTGCCTCAGACGCCGTCTTCGCAGCGGTAATTCTGCTCTCTTTAGGCTCCTTTTCGACGTCGGCAAGGTCACGAGCAAGCTTCGTAATGTCTATACCAGACCCTGAACTCATACTTGTCAGTATCGATGATGTAACACTCTCGGTAGCCACTATAATCTCCGCTAAAAACTAGCTCTTCTAATCATCTTATGTAATTAAAAAGAGAAAGCTGCGACAGCTTTGAGAATGATGCTTGAAGTGCTTGAAGCGCAAGTGATTCACGAGACAGCTCGGTCACCGCCTCGGCGTAATCCACATCATTTTCACTCATTAACAGCTTATCCAACCTTAGCTGCGTGTCCTCAATAATTTCGTATTGAGAATCTAGCGCAGTCATCCTGCCAGCCATATCACCGAACGAAATCGTCAATTTATCAACAATTGCGTTAACCCCCGATAGCGCGTCGCGTATACCCGGCCCATCATCTGATCGTAGATCATCGACTAATCCATCGAGTGCCAAAAAATCATTAGCAGTAAATAACTCAATGCCTAAGGTATTTACCGGTAACGACCTAACTTCAGAAAGATTTACATGATGTCTGCCATAGTCACCGTTGTAGCTGACAGTCCCTGATGCATCTTCTACAAAAGCAGGGCTTTGAGTTTTGTTTCCGGAAAAGATGTAGTTGCCGGATAAGTCCTTGGTATTCGCTAAGTTAAGTAACTCATCGCGCAGCGCCGACACCTCTGCACCGATAATACTTCGATCTTCAGCCCCAAGAGTGTCGTTACTCGCCTGAATCGCAAGCTCAGAAACCCTTTGAGCTATCTCTGTCATCGCCGTCATAACTGTCTCTTCAGAAGTCAGTCTGGTGCGGGCGGTTTCTACATTCCTTAAATAGGTTGACTGTAATTCCTTGGCGCTCTCCAACTGAGATACAAGGTTTGCTTTTCGAGGTGCGTCACTCGGATTAACTACCTGCTTCCCTGAACCAAGCTGCGCCTGTATATCCGATACAGTGCGCTGCCGCGACTGCATTTGCTCGGTCGAAGTTTTAAAAAATTGTGTCGTAGAAATTTTCATGGCTTTCTCAACTC
>Ga0213863_10003914_pt1 | contig 10134 bp, 9 predicted proteins | sample PICome_8_FD_160128 | JGI IMG/M metagenome (GOLD analysis project Ga0213863, IMG submission 160128) | Coastal seawater microbial communities near Pivers Island, North Carolina, United States - PICO497 | ecosystem: Environmental > Aquatic > Marine > Coastal | place: USA: North Carolina | collected... | reverse complement strand
GCCTTTGTTAGGGTTTCAGCAGTGTCTTCATGGCGGGTGTGCATTGGCACTGGCATAATCCCGCGCTTCAGGAGGAACCACTATGTCCGATACCGTGGCAGATTTAAAACGCGATATTGAAGCTCGGCGCACCTTTGCCATTATTTCCCACCCCGATGCAGGCAAAACGACCATTACAGAAAAGCTGCTGTTACTGGGCAACGCGATACAGGTAGCAGGCTCGGTCAAGGGCAAGCGGGGACCGCACGCAACCTCGGATTGGATGAGCCTCGAGCAGGAGCGCGGTATTTCCGTGACCTCCTCAGTGATGCAATTCCCCTACAGAGATCGGACGGTGAATCTTCTGGATACTCCGGGCCACGAGGATTTTTCTGAGGATACCTATAGAACGCTGACGGCGGTTGATTCAGCCCTGATGGTGATTGATGGTGCCAAAGGTGTCGAAGATAGAACAATCAAGTTGATGAACGTCTGTCGGTTGAGAGATACGCCTATCGTATCTTTCGTCAACAAGATGGACAGAGACATTCGCGACCCCATTGAGTTGCTTGACGAGATCGAGGCAGTGTTGGGTATTGCGGGTGCGCCGGTGAACTGGCCTATAGGTATGGGTCGTCATTTTAAGGGCGTGTATGACCTGCGCGATGACGTGATTCATGTGTTTGAGTCCGGTCACAATGCGTTACTACCTCCCGACACCCGAATCGAAGGCTTGAATTCTCCCGAGGCTAGGGCACTTCTCGATGATGAATACGAAGCCATTTGCGATGAAATTGAGCTTGTCATAGGCGCGAGTCACCCCTTTGATCAGCAGGCCTTCCTTCAAGGCAAGTTGACACCGGTATTTTTTGGCACAGCCCTGGGTAATTTTGGTGTTCGGGAGATGCTCGATAAGTTTGTGGAATGGGCACCCGAGCCTTTACCTCGAGAAACGCGAACTCGCCTTGTTGATGCCACAGAAGAACCGTTTTCGGGATTTGTTTTTAAAATTCAAGCGAATATGGATCCCAAACACCGCGATCGGATTGCCTTCGTTCGGATTTGCTCGGGGCGCTATGCTAAAGGTATGAAAATGCGCCACGTTCGCGCGGCTAAAGACGTCAAAATTGCTGACGCTGTTACATTTAAAGCCGGTGACCGGGTACTGGTCGAAGAGGCAGTATCTGGCGATATTATCGGCCTTCATAATCATGGAACGATTCAAATAGGGGACACCTTTACCCTCGGTGAGGAGCTTCGCTATACGGGAATTCCTCACTTTGCTCCCGAGTTGTTTAGGCGCATTCGGCTTAAAGATCCGATGAAGCTCAAGGCGCTGCAAAAAGGTCTCCAGCAGCTTTCGGAGGAGGGCTCCACACAGGTATTTTCGCCAATTATGTCTACCGACTTAGTGGTGGGGGCTGTGGGCCAACTGCAATTTGACGTGGTGGCCTATCGGTTAAAAGATGAATACAAGGTCGAAGCTATTTATGAGCCGATTAATGTCTATACCGCGCGCTGGATAGAGGCTGAAGATCCTAGAAAATTAGAAGAGTTTCGCAAGAAGGCGGAGGACAACCTCTCTGAGGATGGCGGCGGCTATTTGACTTATTTGGCGCCGACCCGAGTCAATCTGGCACTCATGGAGGAACGTTGGCCAGAGATCCAGTTTCGGGAAACTCGGGAGCACTGACAGGTTACATTCACCGCATAAACGGGGTGGTTTTGTAACGCGATGGTTTTTACAAAGCGCCGGCCAGACTGGATATATCGTGGCTTATGGTCGCCCATCCAAGTCAGGGTCCAACGTATACCCAGGATCAAGCTGCACGCCAAAGCTATTTAGCATCATCGACACCTGAGTGTATTGGCCTACCGTCATTACCAGATCCATGCGCTGCTTTTCAGAAAAGCCTGCTAGGGCTGACCAATTTCTATCGCTGATAAAGGCATTGCTGGTGAGATCGTCCGTGGCCACCAGTAATGCGCGGTCACGATCGCTCCACCCCGCTGCCATCGGGCCGGCTTTAATACGGCTGATCTCTTCCTCGCTAAGTCCACAAGCACGTCCTAGTCGAGCGTGTTGTGCCCATTCGTATCCCGATTTCCAGTTGTAGCCTGTACGAAGAATGACGAGTTCTCGATCTCTGGGATTAAGGTCGTTATCCGATGACAGAATATAACCACCCCACGCCATGAAGCGGCGATAAGCCTTTAAAGATTTTCCCAGGGTTCGAAAGACGTTAAGAATCTGGTTGCTGGTAAACTGCTCGCCCAATTGGCTGCGAATATCATCACCAATAGCGTCGTCGGTAAGCGGCTCGATTCTCGGTTCTCTTAATCGCATAGCATCTTCCTTGTGGTTGACGCGAGTCAGTCGGAAGCGCCCTCAAGCCTAAGAGCATCAAGGGGCATTGCTAGAGGGTCAATAGTTCCTCAATATCTTTAGCAATTGCGGCGGGTTTTGTTTGCGAGCCATACCGCTTGGCGACATGGCCTTCAGCATTAATAAGGAATTTAGTAAAATTCCATTTAATACGCTCTGTACCCATGATGCCCTTCGCCTGCCCTTTCAGCCAGCTGTACAAGGGGTGGGTGTCAGCGCCGTTGACCTCGATCTTTGCAAAGATAGGAAAAGTAGAGCTGAACCGGGTGGTGCAAAATTCTACGATCTCCTCTTCACTGCCAGGCTCTTGGCCACCAAATTGGTTACAAGGAAAGGCCAGCACATCAAAGCCCTTGTCATGATATTGCGCTTGAAGCGTTTCAAGCCCCTCATACTGTGGGGTAAAGCCGCATTTGGAGGCGGTGTTGACGATCAGCAAAACGCGCCCTCGATAATCCTCTAGGTTGATCGTATCGCCATTGGCAGCATGAGCTTGAAAGTCGTAGGCAGTGGTCATGAGGCTATTCCCTAAGCGTTGTTTAATGCTGAATCATACGGGAAAACGGCTTTATGGATCAGCCTTGGTGTCAACCCCGAAGATAGCTGTCAATCTCAAAATCGGTGACGCGTCGCTGAAACTCATTCAGCTCTTGCTCTTTGGTCTTTCCAAAGAGTAGCTGAAATTCGGCGCTCAGATATTTTTCGATAAGGGGTGAATTAAGAAATTTTTCCACGGCTACGTTCATCAGGCAGGGAAGGTCAGGAGTTTCATGCTTCATCTCCCAGGCGTTACCTTCAATGGGCGCCGGGGGCTCCATTTTATTTTCCAGTCCGTGAAGAATGCCAGCTAGCATGACCGCCATCACCAAATAGGGATTAGCGTCGGCACCTGCAACACGGTGCTCAATGCGCAAGGCGGTCTGCGGTCCCGAAGGAACGCGGAGTGCTGTGGTGCGATTGTCATAGCCCCATGTTGGGACGGTAGGGGCATGATTCCCCGCTTGGAAACGTCTATAGGCATTGTAGCTGGGTGCAAAGATCAGCATAGAGTCTGGCATTAGCTCTAAACATCCCGCGATGGCCTGTTTTAGTAAAGGACTGCCTTCATCATTACCGTCATTGAAGATATTGAGTCCTCGCTCCTCGAGCACGCTGCAGTGAATATGCATCCCGTTGCCTGCTTCATTGTCCAAGGGCTTGGGCATAAAGCTGGCGATTAGGTTGCACTGGCTGGCAACCCTGCGAATACAGCGCTGCATGCGAATGATTTGATCCGCCATCAGCATAACGTCATCGCTATGGGCCATATTGATTTCGAATTGAGCCGGAGCAGATTCCTTGATAATACCTTCGTAAGGGAGATCCTGAGTCTTGAAGGTTTCCCGCAGAAGGTCCAGCATCTCACTATGATGATCGAGCTCATTCAGTGCATACAGATTGCCACCCAACGTATCGAGGCTATCAAGGGCACTCCGCAATGGTTTATCACGGCCGGGGTCAGGTAGCAGGTAGAACTCGAGTTCAGCGGCCATGCAGGGCTTTAGATTTCGCTCAGAAAACCCGGACACGACTTTAGCAAGAATTTGCCTAGGGTCACCCATGTAAGGGGCACCGGTTTCGTCGGTCATCGTCATGATCAATTGCCCTTGATCGGTACCGCGGGGAGTTAAGACAGGCTTCAGAGAGTTTTCAACGGCCATGCAGTAGCCGTCAATATCGCCGTTGGCATGGGCCAACTCAGGAATGTCTCTTCCCCAAATGTCTAACCCGAGCGCAGATTTGGGCAGCTTCAAGCCGTCGTCCAAGATAGATTGTATTTTTCCCCGAGGAATCCACTTACCTCTTGCGACACCATTACAGTCAGTAATAAGTGCCTCAATCATTTCAACAGAGGGATAGGCCTTCAGGAATAAGTCGACTTCGCGTTGCACGGGTATCACCGCTTTATAGGGAGAGGCGAAAGTCTGAGGTGTTGCACCTAAGCAGGCAATGCCCCAAAAAGGGCAATACCAGGCCCATTTTTGTGAGCCAGTTCAAAGATTTGCGGTCTATTTCATGTAAACCGACAAAGGGTCACCGCCGAGCGCACTGCCGATGTAGGGCATCGTATTGATAAACAGTGCAAATAAGTCGGCCTGACAAGATACATCGAGTTTCTTGTAAAGTGATTTTCGATGCCGCCGTACTGTCTCAAGGGAGATTGAAAGTCGCTCGGCAGAGGTATCTGCCCCGTAGCCCCTTAGCATGAGTTCTAAGACTTCGCGCTCGCGTGGACTGACAAAATCCTGTCCGAAGGTTCGAAACGCAAGGTCTATTTGCGCGTCGAGGCCCGGTTGCAATAGGTTGGTGGTTGCAAAGTCGTCCCGATGGCAGTGTGACTGAATGAGCGATGCGACAATTTCGGATACGCTGTAAAGCAAATTGTACTCAGCATCGTTGAACGGGGTGTCACTGTCATTGCGCATGATACAAAAGTTCACAACGCTGCCATCGTCTAAGCGCGTTAGAAAAATAATCTCATCGCAGGTGCCGGTGTCGCCGTAGTAATCTCGGTAGTAGCCGCTGTCTTGAAAGGTGTTTCCCGTTAGGCGACCCAGTTTGTAAATGCTGCTGCGCGGACTATTCATCGATATTTGATAAAATGGATCCTCCCGATATGGCCCTTCAAGGTAACGGTCAATCTGCAGCTCGACGGCATGAGCGGGTATCTCGTGATAGAGCACTCTGGGGGGGAGGTCGCGATGGTATAGCCAGATTTGAGGGTAGATGTGGGCGACCTGATCAGCGAGAGCTGAAAACAGCTGATTGAAGAACTCATCTCCACCTATTGCGCCCACTGTTTTAGCGAGATCAGAATTCCAGCGAGTAAATGCTTGCAGGTCGACCATGCTGCGCGAGTCCCTCGTTTTAAATGTACTTTTAGTGAGGTAAAGCTACCCTCGCTCAGCACGACTGTCGACAAACTACCAGTCAAGGGGCGCGGTACGCCAGCGACTTTCCCAGGCGCGATAAACTTTGTCACTATAGGTGCGGCTACCCAGTGAGCCATTATAAGCGGCCAGCGCACGATGTAAGTCCCCCGATTCTCGCTGCCAGTAGAATTGTAGAATTCTGCAGCCGTAACGCAGGTTGACCTCACTGCCTGTCAGATTGTCCTCGGGCCTGCCAATTTCATCCTTCCAAAAGGGCATGACCTGCATGTATCCCTGCGCCCCTGCCCTAGATACTGCAAATTGATCAAAGTGGCTCTCGACTTCAATAAGAGCTAATACCAACTCAGGAGGTAATTGAGCTGCCAGCGCCTCCCGATGCAGCAGGGTCAAAAACTGTACGCGCTCCTGTGCGTCTGGCATGAAGGGCGTAAGACGGTTCTGCATATCAAGCAGCCAAACCTCTGCGTCAAAGCGATCTTCGAAACTGGTAGCGCCGGCAATAGATTGCTCTAGAAAGTCCCGCATGGCGGTTCGTTCGTCAGTGCTTGCTACTGCGGTAAGGGAAATCCAGCCCCACAAGCACAGCAGTAGGCCGGCTCTGATGATATTAATCACTTCGAATCATGGCGATGATAGCGTTGGCAGCCTCCGCAACTGGAATCAATTGCTTGTGTTCACCGGTGCGCTCTTGCAGCTCGATATTGCCCTCTGCGAGGGACCGATCGCCCAAAGTGACGCGTATTGGAATACCAACGAGCTCCATTTGAGCGAATTTAACGCCTGGCCGCTCTTTACGATCATCCATGAACACCTCCACCCCCAAACTCATGAGCTGTTCGTAAAGTGCCTCAGTGGCCGCTGCTACGGCCTCTGATTTATCCATATTCAGCGGTACCAATGCGACCTCAAAGGGCGCCATGGCTTTAGGCCACACAATACCCTGTTCATCGTGATGTTGCTCGATGGCCGCGGCAACAATGCGGGTCACGCCGATCCCGTAACATCCCATGGCCATCGGCACAGATTTTCCCTCTTCATTGAGGACTACAGCCTTCATGGCTTCGCTGTATTTGGTACCTAGCTGAAAAATATGACCAACTTCAATGCCACGACGAATCTCCAAACTTCCCTCGCCACAAGGGCTGGCATCTCCGGCAACCGCGTCGCGTATATCGGCGATTTCAAAATTGGGCACGTCTCGGGGCCAGTTAACACCCCTCAGGTGGAAACCCTCTTCATTGGCACCGCACACAAAGCTGTTAAGGGCTGCCGCGCTTTGATCAACAATAATGCGGGTATCGAGACCAACAGGGCCTAGAGAACCAAAGCCTGCGCCAGCAACGGCTAAGACTCTAGACTCTTCTGCCATTTCTATCGGCGAAACAATGCCGGTAATTTTCTCCGCTTTAAGGCTATTCAGTCGATGGTCACCCCGGAGGACCAAGGCAACGATATCGTCATCTTCGCCTTTCACAAATAGAGTTTTGATCGTTTCGGTAATGGCAATGTCTGCTTGATTGACAAGGTCATCAATGGTTTTGATCCCCGGTGTTGCAAACTTCAAGGAGTCACCGATTTCCGTCTCGGAGGCGATCGCTAGCGCGGGTGCTAGCTCGACATTCGCTGCGTAATTGCTAGTGTCTGAAAAGGCGATGGCATCTTCCCCTGAATCTGCAAGGACATGAAATTCGTGGGAGTGACTGCCGCCTATGGAGCCTGTGTCAGCCTCAACTGACCGAAAATTGAGTCCCAGCCGGGTAAAAATGGTCGTGTAAGCTTCATGCATGCGCCAATAGGTTTGTTCCAGAGAAGCTTGATCGGTATGAAATGAATAAGCATCTTTCATAATAAATTCTCGTGATCGCATCACGCCAAATCTGGGACGAATTTCGTCGCGAAACTTGGTCTGAATTTGAAAGAAATTTAAAGGCAGCTGTTTATAGCTTTTGATTTCATTACGGCCGAGAGACGTAATGATCTCCTCATGGGTGGGTCCGAGGCAAAAGTCCCGGTCGTGTCGATCATGAAGTCGTGCTAGCTCTGGGCCATATTGTTCCCAACGACCAGATTCCAGCCAAAGTTCTGCGGGCTGCACTACCGGCATGCTAATTTCCAGTGCGCCGGCACGACACATTTCTTCCCTAACAACCTGCTCGACACGACGGAGCACACGCAACCCTAGCGGCATCCAGTTGTAGATTCCTGCTGCTACTCGTCGAATGAGGCCGGCTCGCAACATGAGCTGGTGGCTAATGACCTCAGCATCGGCGGGTGTTTCTTTGAGTGTTGATAGTAAAAACTGACTGGCACGCATGATAGTGCGACTCCGAAAACAAAGGTCATAATTGTACGTAGAGACGGCTATGGGCGGAAGCGAACTTGCCATAACTTTGTACTCGGGAAAAAACACTAAAAAAACAGGAGTTTTTGCGTGTTTTTAGAAAAAAACCCCTTGTTTTACAGCATATTCTCGTGTTGAATCTGCGGAACTGCACTTTGAAGCCTTATCAGTAAGGTTTTGAAGTCGGTTACCCAGTCTCCATACCACTAATTAAAAGGTGATAAAGACCCATGGCAACCAAAAAAGCAGCAGCAAAGAAAGCACCCGCAAAGAAAAAAGCAGCAGCCAAGAAGGCGCCCGCTAAAAAGCCGGCAGCCAAGGCGGCTCCTGCAAAAGTGAAGGCCATCTCTACCAAGATGACCAAGACCCAGATCGTTGGCACTATCGCTGATAACACTGGTCTGACTAAAAAGCAGGTCTCCGACGTAATGCAGCAAATGGACGCGTTAATTGAAGGTAGCATCAAAAAACGCGGTGCTGGGGAGTTCACAATCCCGGGCATGATGAAAATTACGACGGTACGCAAGCCAGCCGTTAAGGCGCGTAAGGGTATCAATCCTTTTACCGGAGAAGAGACAATGTTCAAGGCGAAGCCCGCCAGTACAGCGGTGAAGATTCGTCCTCTGAAGAAAATGAAGGAATTCGCCAACTCGTAGGCTTTTTCTGCTGTTCCCTTGGAGCTTCGGCTCCGAGGGAATTTCAAGACTTGCGCAACCTAGACCGAAGGTTAGGGTTTGTCGGTGGCAGCCGATAAGCGGTATCCCTTGCGGGCCGAAAGCAGACGTTAAAATAACCCCTCTCGATGAAATCTGAGCCAACTTTGGTTTAAACAGATGTGCTTTTCCGGTACTCTCCGCACCCTCACAAGTTTCTAATTTCAACTCAATTTGCCCGGAACAAATTAGCTGTTCCTGCTGGGAGACACCAACGTGCCGATTTATGACTACCGGTGCAGTGACTGCTCACATCAGCTTGAAGCCTTACAGAAGCTGTCAGACGCACTGCTTACAACTTGCCCTGAATGTGGGAAAGAGACCTTGCGCAAGCAAGTTAGCGCGCCTGCGTTTAGATTGGCTGGCAGCGGATGGTACGAGACCGACTTCAAGACCGGAAATCAGAAAAATCTTGCGGGTGACGATAAAGCTCGAAGCAGTTCCGATGACAAATCCAATGCCGGCAAAAGTGAGGGCGGTGCCAAGACGAGCTCAGAGGGCTCGTCTGGGGCATCTGGAGAAGCAAAAAAACCCTCTGGTCAGTCGGGTAAGACGACTACCCCATAACTGACGTTAAAACCCCCGTAGGGACATGGTGAAAATAGTATGCGAACACATTATTGCGGCTTGGTCAGTGAATCGGATATCGATGACACAGTAACCCTTTACGGTTGGGTAGATCGACGCCGTGATCACGGCGGGGTTATTTTTCTGGATATGCGTGACCGTGAAGGGATCGTACAGGTCGTGTTTGACCCTGATACCGAATCTGCTTTTGCGCTAGCCGACCGAGTACGCAGTGAATATGTTTTAAAAATCACCGGTCGCGTTCGTGCTCGCGGCGAGGCCACTATCAACCCCACGATGGCAACGGGATCTATAGAGATACTGGGAAAAGAGATCGATCTGCTGAGCGAGTCTGCGACACCCCCATTTCCCCTTGATGCACATCATTCGGTTGGCGAGGACGTTCGACTGAAATTCCGCTACATGGATTTGCGTCGGCCCGAAATGCAGAACAATCTGATATTTCGTGCTCGGTTGACCTCATCGATTCGCCAGTATCTAGACGGACACGGGTTTCTCGATATTGAAACGCCCATCCTAACTCGTGCTACACCCGAGGGTGCGCGTGACTATTTGGTGCCCAGTCGGACTCATGAAGGCGATTTTTTTGCTTTGCCCCAGTCTCCACAGTTGTTTAAGCAGCTGCTGATGGTGTCTGGGTTTGACCGGTATTACCAAATAGCTCGATGCTTCAGAGACGAGGATTTGCGGGCCGATCGTCAGCCCGAATTTACCCAGATCGATTTGGAGACCTCATTTTTGGAAGAGTCGGAGATCATGTCTTTGACTGAGGGTTTGGTTCGATCGGTTTTTACCGAGCACCTCAATGTCGATCTCGGTGACTTCCCTCATATGACATGGCATGAAGCTATGGAGCGTTACGGTTCAGACAAGCCTGATCTTCGCATTAAGCTGGAGCTTGTTTCTATTGACGATTTAATGTCAGGGGTAGAGTTCAAGGTATTCAGCGGCCCCGCCCAGGACTCATCTGGTCGTGTTGCGGCACTTAAGGTTGATGGTGGCGCTAAGTTGTCGCGAAAAGAAATTGATGATTACACCCGTCATGTCAGCGTATATGGCGCACGGGGGCTAGCCTGGATCAAGGTTAATGAGCTGGCCAAGGGTCTCGAGGGTCTGCAATCGCCCATCCTTAAATTCATGCCGGAAGAGGTCGTCCATCAATTAATGGATCGGCTCGAGGCTAAAGATGGCGAT
>Ga0213863_10003913_pt1 | contig 10135 bp, 8 predicted proteins | sample PICome_8_FD_160128 | JGI IMG/M metagenome (GOLD analysis project Ga0213863, IMG submission 160128) | Coastal seawater microbial communities near Pivers Island, North Carolina, United States - PICO497 | ecosystem: Environmental > Aquatic > Marine > Coastal | place: USA: North Carolina | collected... | reverse complement strand
CCAAAATGCACTGGGCTATGCTTATAGTCGGGGGGTCGGCGTGCTTCAGGACTATCAGCTAGCGGCACAGTGGTATCGTTTAGCGGCTGACCAGGGCGATCGCAGCGCGATGACTCGACTGGCTTTGCTACTGGCTGGTTGTCCGCGGACAACCGTTTGTAACGGCGAACTGGCTGTGACTTTGGCAACGGAAGTTCTGGCTACCGAGTCGAGTGCCAGTACGCAAAACTCCCTGGCAGCTGGTCTGGCTCGTCTAGGCAAATTTGATGAAGCCATTGCGGTGATGCGTCAGGCGATCCTTGATCTGCCGATCGGGAGTACTGATGAGCTGGCATATCGCAATCGACTAGCACTTTATCAAAGTGGTGAAGTCTATCAATTCTGACAATTACTTTATGGCGACTCAGCCGTGTTGATCGAATTTCTGGGCCATCTACGCAAACACCGTGTACCTGTTTCAATTCGTGAATGGCTTGACCTGCTTGCCGCGCTTCGAGCCGGCTTGGTGTTTGCTAAAATCGACGAGTTCTATTTCTTAAGCCGTCTCTGTTTGGTGAAAGATGAAAAATACTTTGATCGATTCGATCAAGCATTTGCTGCTTACTTCGATCAGATGGACGACTGGCAATCTGCGCTTGCTGAGTCGCCGGTACAAGCCTTGATGGCCACTGCGTTGTCAGATTTATTTGACCCTCAGATTCATCAACAATGGCGTGAATTGCTGGACGATTATCAAGCTCGGGTTGCGCAACAGCGTCTTGAGGAGATTCGTCTGCAGATTGCGAGCCAGAACGGAGATAGCGATCCAGGAAAAGTTCAAGCAGAGGCGGTTATCGTTTCTGATGCAAGGGAGCATGAGGATCCTGAATCAGGTCATGCCGCGGCTGAAAGTCCGGGCGAAGGAGAAGGAGAGGGAGAAGGAGAGGGAGAAGGAGAGGGAGAGGGAGAAGGAGAAGGAGAAGGAGAAGGAGAAGGAGAAGGAGAAGGAGAAGGAGAAGGCGGTGATCATGGTGAAGGTGCGGATGGCGAATCAGGCCTTGGTAGTGGTGAGCGCCCAGGCCAGGGCGTTCGGGACACCACCGACGTGCCGGCTCAGCAGTCGGCACTGAAGGTTTGGCAACTCAGGCAGTATGAGGATTATGATCCCGACGTCGAGCTGGGCACCCGTAATATGCAGATGGCGCTTCGACGCTTGAGAAAGTTTGCCAGGACCGCTGTCGATCTTGAGTTGGATCTCAACGACACCATCCGCTCGACCGCGAACAATGGGGGCTTTCTGCAAATCAAGGAGGTGCCAGAGCGCCGCAACGCGGTCAAAGTATTACTGTTGCTCGACGTCGGTGGTTCCATGGATGAGTATATTGAACGCTGCGCACAACTGTTTTCTGCCGCGCGGTCTGAATTCAAGTATCTCGAATATTATTATTTCCACAATTTTATCTACGAGTCACTGTGGACTACGAACAGCCGTCGCCAGGAACAGCGTGTTAATACGCTGGACCTACTGCGAAAGTATGGCTCGGACTACAAGATCATTATTGTTAGCGATGCCAGTATGGCTCGTGAGGAAATTACGCAGAAGGGCGGTAGCGTTGAACATTTCAATGCTGAGCCCGGCGAGGTCTGGCTTGACCGGCTACAGCAGCATTTTAGGAAATTAGTCTGGCTGAATCCGGTTAATCCGATTAAGTGGCAGGACAGCTACAGTATCACTATGATTCAGCGGTTGATGCAGGCGCAGATGCATCACCTCAGCGTCACTGGCATTGAGCAAGGCATGAAGGCTTTGATTCGGTGAGCTACTGCAGTATTTGATTGATTTTAGGGTGAGTGGTCGCGAAAGAAGCGTGTGCCCGGTTTGCGGAAGCTAGGTTGTAAATACCTGGCGACATGGCGCCTGACGCAGGAAGCCCTCAATATTTTCACAGACTTGAATCAGTAGACGCTGCCGTGACTCCAGAGCCGCCCAAGCGATATGGGGCGTGATGATCAGATTGGCCAGTGGTGCTGATAGGAGTGGTTCGTCTTTCCCAGGAGGTTCAGTCGGCAACACATCAATGCCGGCACCAGCAATTTGGCCGCTATTCAGCGCCGCCAATAGCGCGGTTGAGTCAACCAGACCGCCTCGAGCAGTATTGATCAAGAGTGCGCTTGGCTTCATTAGCCGCAAAGTCTCTTGATTTATCAGATGTTCTGTTTCAGGTACCAAAGGACAGTGCAGGCTCAGAATATCAACTTCGGGGAGGAGCTGCTCGAGGGCTAAACGAGGGTAGCCAAGTTCAACGTCTGAGTCCTGGTATCCAGGCCGCTGCGCCACCTTGATCAGCATGCCGAAGCTCTCAGCGACGCGAGCGACTTGGCTTCCCAGTTCGCCGAAGCCAACGATACCCAGAGTTTTGCCGCTGAGTTCCATTATTGGGTGGTCTAACAGGCAAAAGGTATTGCTCTGCTGCCACTTGCCCACTTGGACATCACGTTGATAGAGATTGAGGCGAGTAGCTAACGCCAGGATCAGTGTCAGCGTATGCTGAACCACAGATGGCGTGGCATAACCGACTGCATTGCTGACAACAATGTTCTGTCGTTGGGCTGCTTGCAGATCGATGTTATTAGTGCCAGTCGCCATCACGCTAATAAATTTCAAATTAGCTGCGTTCTGCATATTAGCTGCTGACAGATTAACTTTGTTTGTCAGTACGATATTGGCGTCGTGAATGCGTTCATCCACCAAGGCTGCCGGCGTATCATTGTACACTTGCCAGCTAGGTGCTGAGTTCAGCAATGGACTTAAGTCGAGATCCTGGCCGAGACTGGCCGCATCGAGAATGACGCCGTGCATGGAATGTGCTCACTGGTGGTTAGGCATATGGTAGCACTCCCTGAGAAGGGACAAAAACACTGTTGGCGGAGACAAGGCCGTTGGCTGGATTTGGTGCGGCGGGGTTATGCGAGGCCGGTGGCCCCGCATAGATTCGCGAGGCCCTATGCTAGATCGGGAAAGCTCTTGATCAACGCGTCATTCCAGGCGCTAACGCGGTCTTTTTGCGCTTCCAGCAACTCAGCGCTGTCACCAGTGATCGTGAGCTTGATGATCTTGTCGCCCTGCGCGACGGCATTGACGATAGCCTGATCTTCACTGGACGCGACTTCACCAAAAACGGTGTGAGCATCGTTCAGGTGAGGTGTCGCTACATGGGTGATGAAGAATTGACTGCCGTTGGTCCGTGGACCCGCATTCGCCATTGAGAGTTTGCCGGGCTTGTCGTGGCGTAGTGAGGCGACAAACTCATCTTCAAACTGGTAGCCTGGGCCGCCGGTTCCTGAGCCTAAGGGACATCCGCCCTGGATCATGAAGTTGGCGATAACGCGGTGAAAATTCAAACCGTCGTAGTAGCCGTGCTGGGCGAGATTGACAAAGTTAGCCACCGTGATGGGTGCTTCGTCAGCAAAAAAATTGATATTGATTGTTCCTTTGGTCGTTTCCATCTGTGCTGAAATATTCAAATGATCAATCCTGTTTGTTAAGTGTTTAGTGTTTAAGTGAAGTTGACAAGAACCCGAGGCGCCTCGGGGCCCTGAGTGCTAGCGATCGTCAAGGGCAATGAAGTCCCGCTGATGTTCGCCTAAGTACAGTTGACGCGGCCGGGCAATTTTGTACGGCGCGCTAAGCATCTCATCCCAGTGAGTCACCCAGCCTGGCATACGACCGAGGGTAAATATTACGGTGAAGAGCTCTGTTGGGATGCCGACGGCTTTCAGAGTGATGCCCGAATAGAAATCGATATTCGGGTAGAGCTTACGGGAGATGAAGTAGTCGTCTTCTCGAGCAATCTTCTCGAGTGCTTTGGCAATCTTCAGCAGAGGGTCGTTCTCAACGCCTCGCTCGGCCAGTACGGCTGCACAATAGGACTCCATGACCTTGGCGCGGGGATCGAAATTTTTATAAACCCGGTGGCCAAATCCCATCAGCTTAAAGGGGTCGTCTTTGTTCTTGGCTTTCTCCACATATTCGGCGACTCGCGATTCGTCGCCAATCTCCATGAGCATGTCCAGAACGGCTTCGTTCGCACCCCCGTGCGCAGGTCCCCAGAGCGCTGACACGCCGGCGGAGATGGCGGCATACGGATTACAGTCAGTGGAGCCTGCCATTCGCACTGTTGATGTTGAGGCATTTTGCTCGTGATCAGCGTGCAAAATGAATATTTTATCCATCGCTTCGGCAATAACCGGGCTGATCGTCGAAGGTTTACCCGTCTCACCAAAGCACATATTGAGAAAATTTTCGGCATAACCGAGGCTCGAATCCGGCTCAACGAAGGTTTCACCTCGACCGTGTTTGTAGGCCATGGCAGCAATCGTGGGGATCATCGCAATCAACCGTTGGGCCGTGGTCTTACGATTTTCGGCGTCGGTAATATCCGTCGTTTCATGGTACAGAGAGGCCAGACCAGAGATGGCAGCGCCAACCATCGACATGGGGTGAGCGCCACGCGCAAAGCCGTTGAAAATTTGTTGGAATTGCTTATCCACATGCTGCTTATCTTTGAGGCTGGCGTCGAACTCAGCCAGTTGGGCTGAATTCGGGAGCTCGCCGTTTAGCAGCAAATAACAGACTTCCAGATGGCTTGCCTGGCTGGCCAATTGCTCTATCGCGTAGCCCCGGTATAGGAGTATGCCGGCGTCCCCATCAATATAAGTGATCTTTGAATCACAGCTGGCAGTGGATAAAAAGCCGGGATCATAGGTAAAAATACCTTCGGCGATCAGGCCCCTGACATCGACAACATTATTGCCCTCGGAAGCTTCGAGAACATTTAAATCGATGGATTTGCCATCAATCGTAATTTCAACTTTTTGTACCATGAAAGAACTCCCAGGTTTACCCGCCGAATGGTCATTCGTTGACGATTGCCATCATTCAAATGAGCAATCCACAGATGCGGCGACGGAGCGACATGATTCCAAAACCAGCGCAGCTTGTAAAGCCTTGATATATCCGTCGCACGCGGGTCTGTGTTTGTCTTTTGCTAACAAACTCACTATTATTGCCCCGCGAAATTCAAAAGCCATTTCCCCGCGCGCACCGATCTCAGGGCTGACGTCCTGAATCGGGTCTGGTGGGCTCAATTTGAGAACTTATTTGTGAAAAACGATCCTCGTCCCGTTAACGTGAATCCATCAGATTTGATGTCATTCGCCTGGCCCCTGGCTGCGCTAGCCTCGATTACCCATCGAATAGCCGGGGTTATTTTATTTGTTGGTATTGCCTTTGGGCTGTATGCGCTGGACCTGTCATTATCCTCTGCCGCGGGCTTCGATGTCCTCAAGGGTCTGATGAACTCGCCGTTTGGGATGTTCGTAACCTGGGGACTGCTGTCGGCGCTAGCGTATCACTTCGTTGCCGGTATCAAGCACTTGCTGCTTGATATGGAGATCGCGGATACCATCGAGGGTAGTAAGTTTGCTGCCAGAGTCACGTTTCTAGTCTCTGCAGTATTGATTTTTCTCGCCGGCATTTGGGTTATTCAGGGTTAAAGGAAAAAATTATGGTTACTCAAGTCACAAGTTTTTCTCGTAACGGCCTGTCTGACTTCATTGTGCAACGGGTGACGGCCTATATTCTAGCGGCCTACACGGTGTTCCTGGTGGGCTACTTATTGTTCCAAGGTGAGATGGTTTATGCCGACTGGCAAATGCTGTTTTCTCACACCTGGATGCAGATCTTTACCATGTTGGCGCTCGTATCAACCTGTGCGCATGCCTGGATTGGCATGTGGACGATCGGCACTGATTACATTCGAGAGCATTACTTTGGGCAAAATGCCAACGGTTATCGCTTAATTTATCAAGTCATCTGTATTTTGACGCTGGCCAGTTATTTGTTCTGGGGCGTGAAGATACTCTGGGGGAATTAGTTTAATGGGTGAGTTACCTACACTGGAATTTGACGCCATCATTATTGGTGGTGGTGGCGCCGGCATGCGTGCCGCACTGCAGTTAGCCGAATCGGGCCGTAAAACCGCCGTGATCTCGAAAGTATTCCCGACCCGGTCCCATACGGTCTCAGCGCAGGGTGGCATCACATGTGCGATAGCCAGTGATGATCCCAATGATGATTGGCGTTGGCACATGTATGACACCATCAAGGGTTCTGACTATATTGGCGACCAAGATGCGATCCAGTATATGTGTAGTGTGGGTCCTCAGGCGGTCTATGAACTCGACCATATGGGGCTGCCATTCTCTCGTAACGACAATGGCCGAATATATCAGCGGCCGTTCGGTGGCCAATCAAAGGATTTTGGCAAAGGTGGCCAAGCCGCGCGTACCTGTGCTGCGGCTGACCGCACAGGTCATGCACTGCTCCATGCGCTTTACCAGGGCAACACTAAGGCAGGCTCGGTTTTCCTGTCGGAGTGGTTTGCAGTAGACCTGGTAAAAAATGCCCACGGCGCCGTAGTCGGTGTCATAGCAATGTGCATGGAAACTGGCGAAGTCAACTACATCAAAGCCCAGGCGACAGTGTTGGCCACGGGCGGTGCAGGGCGGATCTACCAATCAACGACGAATGCCTTGATGTGCACCGGCGATGGCGCTGCCATGACTCTGCGAGCGGATCTGGCGCTCCAGGATATGGAAATGTGGCAGTTTCACCCCACCGGTATTGCCGGTGCGGGAACACTGGTCACTGAAGGCTGCCGGGGTGAAGGGGGCTACCTGATCAATAAAGATGGCGAACGCTTTATGGAGCGCTATGCACCGACAGCCAAAGATTTGGCAGGTCGGGACGTTGTGGCGCGGAGCATGATCCTTGAGATACTCGCGGGTCGGGGCGGTGGTGAGGATGGTGATCATGTGTTCTTGAAGCTGGATCACCTGGGTGAGGAAATTTTACACTCGCGGTTGCCTGGGATTGTAGAGCTGGCGAAGACGTTCGCCCATGTGGACCCCGTTAAAGAGCCGATTCCAGTTGTGCCGACTTGCCACTATATGATGGGTGGTATTCCTACTAATATTCACGGCCAGGCGATTACTCGAAATGCCAAGGGTGAAGACGAAATCGTTAACGGTTTGTATTCAGTAGGTGAGGCTGCGTGTGTCTCGGTCCACGGTGCGAACCGCCTGGGTGGGAACTCTTTGCTGGATCTGGTGGTTTTCGGCCGATCCGCGGGCTTGCATATCACCGATGCGCTGAACCAGGGTATGGACTCCGGCGTTGCATCAAGTTCTGATATTGAAGCCGCGACGCAACGTTTGAGTCGTTGGAATGAATCTACGAAGGGCGAAAGTGTTGCCGGCCTCAAGCGTGAATTACAATCCTGTATGCAATTGAACTTTGGCGTGTTTCGCACAGAAGCTAATATGCAGGCGGGTATGAAGACCCTCAGTGAATTGCGGGAACGGATCAGCCAAGCGGTGTTGACTGACAAGAGCCAGGCTTTTAATACTGCGCGGCTGGAAGCGTTAGAGCTAGATAACTTGCTTGAAGTTGCCGAGGCTACGGCAATATCAGCCGAGGCCCGGAAAGAGAGTCGCGGTGCCCATGCGCGAGACGACTACCAGGTTCGGGACGACGAGAACTGGTTGTGCCATTCATTGTATGACCCGGTAACAAAAACGCTGTCTAAGCGTGATGTGAATCGTGCCCCGGGCTTGCTCCAAACTGATAAAGATTTGCCGGAAGGCGTGTTTGAACCGAAAGAGAGGGTTTATTAAATGCAAGTCAGTGTTTATCGATACGACCCGGACAAAGACGCCGCCCCTTATATGCAGGACTTCGACATTGAATTGCCTGCGGGTAAGGATCTCATGGTGCTGGACGTGCTGGCATTACTCAAAGAGCGAGACGAAACGGTCTCCTATCGTCGCTCATGCCGTGAAGGTGTTTGTGGGTCTGATGGCGTTAGTATGAATGGCAAGAATGGCTTGGCGTGTATTACGCCCGTGTCTGAGGTCGCCAAGGGCGGCAAGCTGACGATTAAGCCATTGCCTGGTTTGCCGGTGATTCGCGACTTGATTGTGGATATGGAGCAGTTTTATGCCCAGTATCGCAAGATTGAGCCTTATCTGATCAACAATGAGGTACCGCCAACCAGAGAGCGCCTGCAATCTCCTGCTGAACGTGAGAAACTAGACGGCCTTTACGAGTGCATACTCTGTGCATGCTGCTCAACGGCTTGCCCGTCTTTCTGGTGGAATCCAGATAAGTTTATCGGTCCGGCTGGATTGCTCCAGGCATATCGTTTTTTGGCGGACAGCCGCGATACAGCGACTGAAGAACGACTGGCGAATCTTGATGATCCGTTTAGCGTATTTCGTTGCAGAGGTATTATGAACTGCGTCAATGTTTGCCCAAAGGGTCTGAACCCGACGCGTGCCATTGGCCACATACGAAATATGTTGCTGAAAAAAGCAGTTTAAGGCTCGCCCTGAAACCATAAGTACAAGGCAAAGTATAGCCGGACAGTGGAAGCTGTCCGGCTTTGTTGATGTTGAGCTGACGTCCCTGCAGGTTTCGTGAAAAGCCTGTTTCCATGGGTTGAGCGCATAAAGCACAAAGGTTAAGTAGAGCTTAACGCACTATACATTGGTAAACGGTGGGGACATGCAAGAAAGTAATATGGAGCAATTGTGGCGCAGTGGCCATATATCAGCTGGTAATGCTGCTTATGTAGAAGATCTCTACGAAAAATATCTCGAGGACCCCTCCGAAATTCCCGATCAGTGGCGCAGCTATTTCGATACGCTACCAATGGTCGAGGGAGCGATCGCGCCAGACATTTCCCATTCCACCGTGCGCGACCATTTCCTTTTGTTATCGAAGAACCAGGCACGGGTCACCCCAGTGTCGCCCGCTAGTATCAGTGCTGATTTTGAGCGTAAGCAGGTTGCTGTTGGTGAGCTGATCAGTGGTTACCGGCGTCGAGGTCATCTGAAGGCGAACCTCGATCCCCTGGAACTTGAAGACAAACCGCCAGTACCCATTCTTGATCTTGAGTATCATCGCTTGTCTGCCGCAGACCTGGATACACCGTTTCAAACAGGAACGCTGTTTTTTGGTGACCATGTTGCCCCATTAAGGGAGATTATCCATGCTTTGGAACAGACCTATTGCGATAGCGTCGGCGCCGAATATATGCATATTGAGGACCAAGCTGAGCAGCTGTGGGTTCAGCAGCGCATGGAGAGTGCGCGATCAAATCCTGCCTACAGCGATGGCGTGAAGCGGCGTATCCTTGATCGGCTGGTTGCTGCCGAAGGCTTAGAGAAATACCTACACACCAAATACCCAGGCACCAAGCGTTTCGGGCTGGAGGGTAGTGAGAGCTTCATTCCTTGTATGGCGGAACTCATTCACAGAGCGGGTAAGGCTGGCGTACGCGAGACAGTGATAGGCATGGCACACCGCGGCAGAATTAATTTGCTGGTGAATCTTATGGGCAAGGATCCTGCAGGTTTATTTGACGAATTTGAGGGTCGCTACACACCGGGCTTCGGCTCTGGTGACGTCAAATACCACCAAGGTTTTTCGTCAAACCTGATGACGCCAGGTGGTGAGATGCATCTGGCCCTAGGATTCAACCCGTCTCACCTGGAGATTGGTGCACCGGTGATTGAGGGTTCGGTACGCGCGAGAATGGATCGACGAGAGGACGTCTTGGGCGACAAGGTCTTGGCGATCAATGTGCATGGCGACGCAGCGTTTGCAGGTCAAGGTGTGGTGATGGAGACCTTCCAGATGTCTCAGACTCGGGGTTTCTACACGGGCGGTACAGTTCACGTCATCATCAACAATCAAATTGGTTACACTATTAGCAAACAGGAAGATGCGCGGTCTACGCGTTATTGCACCGAAATCGCAAAGATGGTCCAGGCGCCCATTTTTCACGTTAATGGAGATGATCCCGAGGCTGTTATCTTCGTCTCTCAGTTGGCCCTTGATTACCGCATGGAGTTTCATAAAGACGTAGTGATAGACCTAGTTTCCTATCGTCGCCGTGGCCACAACGAGGGTGATGAGCCATCGATTACTCAGCCAATAATGTATCAGCGCATCCGCAAGCACCAAACGACCTTATCGATCTTTGCTGACAAGATGATTAAGGAAGGTATCGTTGATGAAGCTGACTTGCAG